>JACYYK010000314.1_pt1 | contig 13799 bp, 15 predicted proteins | sample 8236871 | NCBI WGS metagenome assembly JACYYK01 (sample SAMN14103087, study PRJNA606662) | landfill metagenome | isolation source: landfill solid waste inoculated with endophyte fungus Paravalsa indica | place: India:New Delhi, Okhla landfill site | collected 2017-11-05 | reverse complement strand
CCCAGTTCGTTCAGCCGGTCCTGGAGGTCTTCGAGCGCGGGCTCGTCGTAGACCAGCGGGCCCGCGGAGTACTCCGTGGGCGGTCCCTCGTCGTAGTCGGGGGCGGGGGAGGGCTGCTCGTCGGTGTGCTGCTGTGCGATCGGCTCGGGCGCACGCCGCTCACGTTCGGGCTCGGGGGCACCAGCCCTGGGCTGTGCGGGTGCTGCCGGCGGGGCGGGGGTGGCCTGGGCCGCCGGTGTGATCGTGGTGGGCGGTCCGTCGTCGAGCAGCGGTGCGGGCGTGAACGTCGTCGCGGCGTCGGCCGGGTGTTCCGCCGGGTGCTCGGGGTGCTCGCGTTCGTCGTACGCGTCGTCGTAGGGCTGCTCGTAGGCCTCGCGTCCGTGGTAGGCGCCGTCCTCGTAGGCCTGGTCGTCGGGGTGGCCCTCGTCGTACCGCTCGCGGCGACCCTGCTCGTAGTCCTCGTCGTAGTCCTGCTCGTAGCGCCGGTCGTACGGCTGCTCGGCGTAGGTGTCCTCGTCGTACCGCTCGTCCTCGTAACGGGCGTCCTCCGGCGCCGCCGCGTCCTCGGCGAACTGCGGTGGGGCGGCGATACGCGTGCGCTCGGCGTCGGCCTCCTGGAAGTGCCGCTCGTCGGGTTCGTCGGACTCGCGACGGTCACCGTCGAACTCCTGCTGCGGCGCGCGGACGGGCGCCGCGAGCTGGGTCTGCTCGGCGTCGGTCTCGGGAGGTCCGGCGTCGTACGACTGCGGCGGTTCGGGGCGCTGCTCCGCCTGCGCGGCCGGGCCGGGACCGGCCTGCTCCCCGGGCTCGTCCGGTTCGGGTGCGGGCGGCATGGGCCGCTGCTGCGGAGGCGGGGCCCCGCGCGAGACGTGCGCGGCCGCCGCCTGGCGCACCGCGTCGGGCACGTCGGGGATGCCGAACCCGTTCGAGCGGATGTGCTGCACGAGCTCCGGCTCGGGCGGGATGCCGTATTCGCGCAGGTAGTAGTTGACGGCGGCGGGCCAGATCCACGTGCCGTCGCTGTGGAAGGCGATCGGCACGGTGCTCTCGGGGTTCGCCGCGAGCCGGTCGAGGTCGTATCCCCGGCCGGGCACCACCACGGGCGCGCTGTCGAGGTAGTCGAGCACCCGGTCCTGCTCTTCGACGTCCAGCTCCGGACGGTTCACCGCGGGCCTGCCACCCGCACCCGGGCCGTCGAAGATCCGGGCCATCCGGAACCGCGGGCCCGGGCGTTCGGGGCCGAGGCCCGCCATCCGGCGCATGAGCCAGTCGGGCACGTTCTCCTCGGAACGGGGGAACATGCGCAGCTCGTCGGCGTAGGCCTGGGGCGGCGGCGCCAGATCCCAGGCGGGCTCTTCCCGGTCGTACTCGAGGTTGTAGCTCGACGGGTGGTCGAGCTGGTAGCGGGCGTTGAACCAGGTTCCGCGCCCCTCGCGGTACATGCCGGAGCGCAGACGGCCGAACAGGCTGGCGATGTCGTGGGTCGCAACCCACTCCTGGGTGGTTCCGTCGGCGAGTGTGACTTCCCCGGTGAGTTCGTGGTACCTCCCCACGGCGCGGTACTCGACGGTCACCTGGTGCCAGTCGCGCGGGGCGGCCCGCAACAAGGAAAGGCCGATCTGCTTGACCAGGGTGTCCTGCTCGGTTGCGTTCAGCTGGGTCGGTAGAGCCACGCCAACATCTTGGCTAATGAACGCCGCGGATGCACGACACATGTGCACATCATCGCGGTCCTTCGGGCAATCTACGGTCCTTCCGTCGGTTCGCCGAGTGCGGAGCGCCACATTTCATCGGAATGAAGCAACCTCGGAATGAGACAGCAACCAACAATGGGGCGCAATGGCTACAGAACGTGCCCGTTCGACGTCGGGCGAGGCCCCGGACGTCTCATTCCGATCGGGTGGCAGGCGCCGGGAGTTCCTGGGGCTGATGATCGCCGTCGTCGCGGGCGTCGGCATGGCGGCGCAGAGCCGGATCAACGGCGAGCTCGGCCGTCGACTCGATGACGCAGTCCTCGCCGCGGTGATCTCCTTCGGCAGCGGACTCGTGCTGCTCGTCGCCGCCGTCCTGGTCTCGGCGCGGATGCGTGCGGGTTTGGGCCGGGCGCGGACCGCGCTGCGCACCCGTGCCCTGCGGCCGTGGCATTTCCTCGGCGGCCTCGCGGGCGCCACGTACGTGCTCGGCCAGTCCGTGACGGTGGTGCTGATCGGTGTCGCCATGTTCACGGTCGGCGTCGTGGCGGGTCAGACCGTGAGCAGTCTCGCGGTGGACCGGTTCGGGCTGGGGCCCGCGGGGGCGCGCGCGATCACCTGGCCTCGGGTGCTGGGGGCGGCGCTGATGGTGGTGGCGGTGGGCATCGGCGTGGGCGGTGCGTTCCTCGACGCCGAGGCCGACCGCGTGTGGGTGCTGGTGCTGCCCATGGTCGCGGGGGTGGGCATGGCGGTGCAGCAGGCCTTCAACGGTCGGGTGGGGGAGGTTGCCGGCAGTCCGTTCACCGCGGCGCTGGTGAACTTCACGGCCGGGACCGCGGCGCTCGTGGTGCTGTGGGGCGTGTCGCTGGCGACGTCCGCGCGCTCGCTGCCGGAGGAGCTGCCGACCGAGCCGGTGCTGTACCTGGGCGGGGTGGTGGGCGTGGTGTTCATCGCGGTGGCGTCGGTGCTGGTGGCGTGGACCGGCGTGCTGCTGTTCGGCCTCGCCTCGGTGACGGGACAGCTTCTGGGGTCGGTGGTGCTCGACCTCGTGGTTCCGGCGACGGAGGGTGCCATCAGCCCGGCGACCCTGATCGGTTGTGGGGTGGCGCTCGTCGCCGTGGTGGTCGCGACCGTGGGCGGTCGACGCGGCGGCGGGGGCTCTTTGGAAGAATCGGCGCCGTGACGGCGACGATTCTCGACGGCAGGGCGACCAAGGACGCGATCTTCGAGGAGCTGGCACCGCGGGTGTCCGCCCTCACCGAGCAGGGACGCACGCCCGGTCTGGCGACCGTGCTCGTCGGGGACGACCCCGGCTCCCACGCGTACGTGAAGATGAAGCACGCCGACTGCGCGAAGGTCGGGATCAACTCGATCCGCCGGGATCTGCCCGCCGACATCACGCAGAGCGACCTGCACGCCGTCATCGACGACCTGAACGCCGACCCCGCGTGCAGCGGCTACATCGTGCAGCTGCCGTTGCCGAAGCACCTGGACGAGGGCGCCGCGCTCGACCGCATCGACCCGGCCAAGGACGCCGACGGGCTCGCGCCGCTCAGCCTGGGCAGGCTCGTGCTGAACGAGCCGGGCTTCCTGCCGTGCACGCCGCTGGGGATCATCGAGTTGCTGCGCCGCCACGACGTGCCGTTGCGGGGCGCGCAGGTGACCGTCGTCGGCCGCGGCATCACCGTGGGCCGGACGCTGGGCCTGCTGCTGACCCGCCGCGACGTGAACGCCACCGTGACGTTGTGCCACACGGGGACGCGGGACCTCGCGGCCGAGGTGCGGCGGGCGGACGTCGTCGTGGCGGCGGCCGGATCGCCGGGCCTCATCACACCCGACCTGATCAAGCCTGGAGCCGCCGTGCTCGACGTGGGTGTGTCCCGGGTCGACGGCAAGCTCACCGGCGACGTGGCGCCTGGTGTCGAGGAGGTCGCGGGCTTCGTCGCCCCGAACCCCGGCGGTGTGGGTCCGATGACGCGAGCGATGTTGGTGTCGAACGTCGTCGAGGCCGCCGAGCGCGCCGCCCGGTCGTGAGTATCGCCGTGGAGACCCGCAAACCCCGCAAGGCGAGCGCGGTGCTGGAGTACGTGCCGTTCGCCGTCGTCCTCGCGCTCGTCGCGTTCGGCCTGCTGCGCATCGCGATGTACCACTGGCGCGAGGGCGCGGTGCTGATCGGTGGAGCGTTGCTCGTGGCCGCGGTGCTGCGGGCGGCCCTCGCGCACCGCAACCTGGCGTTGCTGACCATCCGCACGCGCACCGTCGACGTGCTGAGTTACGCGGGCCTGGGGCTGGTGATCCTCTTCGTCGCGCTGACGATCACCGGCGGCCCGCTGCGTTGAGCGGGCCCGGGACGGCGCCGGTGTCGAGGAGGGCCGAGCTCGGCCGGTTCGCCACGGTGGGGGCGTTGACGTTCGTCGTGGACAACGCCGTCTGGTACCTGCTGAAACTCACGGTGCTGGTGGAGCACCCGACGACGGCCAAGGGCGTCGGGATTCTCGTGGCGACGATCGTGTCGTACGTCCTGAACCGCGAGTGGTCGTTCCGGGAACGCGGCGGTCGGCAGCGTCCCCACGAGGCGGCGTTGTTCTTCGCCGTCAGCGCGGCGGCGCTCGTCGTCAACGTGACTCCGCTGTACCTGTCGCGTTACGTCGTCGGCCTGCAACGCCCCCATGTCGATCTGCTGACGCAGGAGGTGGCCGACTTCGTCAGCGGTTCGGTGCTGGGGGTGGCGTTGGCGATGGTGTGGCGGTTCTGGGCGTTCCGCCGCTGGGTCTTCCCGAGTGCCGTGCCGGCGGGCTCGCCGGCCCCGGATACGCCACAAGGGGCGTCTCGGCCATGACGGGGGAATGGCCGAAACGCCCCTTGGCGGGCGGTTCACGACGTGAGCGGGGGTCTCACGCCGGGACGGGTTCGGGTCGGTCCTGCGCGGGGAGCGCGGGCTCGGCGTCGACCGCGTCGACCGCGTCGACCGTGCTGTCGTCCTCGCCGGTCTCGGCGCCGATCTCGACCACGGGCGCGGGATCGGGGGTCCGCTTGCGGTCGTAGATGCTGGACGCGATCGTCAGCGTGAGGCCGACGACGGCGAGCACGGCACCCACCACGTTCGGGGAGACGAGGCCGAAGCCACCGGCGATGGCGAGGCCTCCGAGGTAGGCGCCGATCGAGTTGGCGATGTTGAACGCCGACTGCACGGCGGCGGACACCATCGACTGCGCGCCACCGGCCTTCTCCATGATCCGGGCCTGCATCATCGGGCCGACCATGAACGAGGTCATGCCGACGAGGAACAGCGTGACGGCGGCGCCGATCTTGCTGTCCGCCGTGACGGTGAACGCGAGGAGCACGACGGCCAGGGCGGTCATCGCGCCGTACAGGCCGGGCAGGGGGAAGCGGTCGGCGAGCCGGCCACCGAGCACGTTGCCCACGGTCATGCCGAGACCCGCCAGCGACAGCAGGAGCGTGACGCTGGTGGGGTCGTAGCCCGACACGTCCGTGAGCACGGGGGAGACGTAGCTCAGGCTGGCGAACCCGCCGCCGAGGCCGAACGTGACGATCGCGAGCGCGAACCACACCTGGGGCTTGCGGAACGCGCCGAGTTCGCCGCGCAGGGAGGTGTTGGTCGTCTGGTGCTGGTGGGGGACCAGCTTGGCGATCGCGGCGAGTGCCACGACACCGATCAGTGCGACGACGCCGAACGTGGCCCGCCAGCCGAACTGCTGGCCGAGGAAGGTGCCGCCCGGCACGCCGATGACGTTGGCCAACGTCAGGCCGAGGAACATCATCGACACGGCCTTGGCCCTGCGCTTGGGGCCGGCGAGGGTGGCCGCGACGACGGCTCCCGCTCCGAAGAACGCGCCGTGGGGGAGGCCGGCGAGGAATCGGAACAGCATGCCCGTCGTGGGGTTGGGGGAGAAGGCGAACAGGGCGTTGCTGAGGGTGAACACACCCATCATCGCCAGCAGCATCGTCTTGCGCGACAGCCGCACCGCGACGGCGGTGAGCAGCGGTGCGCCGACCACGACGCCCAGGGCGTACGCGGTGATGAAGTTGCCGGCGGCGGGGATGGAGATGCCGAGGTCGCCCGCGATCTCGGGCAGCACACCCATCATGACGAATTCGGTGGTACCGATGCCGAAGGCACCGATCGCGAGCGCGAGCAGCGCGATGGGCACGAGGCTCCCTTCGGGGGTAGTAGAAGACTGGGTCGGTACGGGGGGAATCGGGGAATGCGCGGCGTACTGGATCGATCAAGAACCACGCGAAAAGAAAAGATCCGGCGGGGTCAGGCTCGCTGGGCTCGCCTTGGAAGGCCCCTGACTTCGTCGTCGCCGGATCTGTCCGACGTCCAGTTTCAACCAGATAACGGTCGCGTGTCATCCCGAATGAGAGTGACCCTGGCCACGACGAGGTTTAGGTTCGGCGTTCGCGGTTTTCTGCAGGCAGTGTGCAGAAGGGGTGGGCGGGACGACGCCGGGACAGGGCAGAGCAAACCCCCCGGTCGCGGACGATCCGGGGGGCTTTCGGATGTGCTCTCGGGTGGAGTGACTCCTCACTCGGCGTGGGCCACGACTTCACAGTCGGGGCCGGGGAACATCAGCCCCTCATGGCCGTCGGAGAACCGCACCAGGTAGGGCGGCTCACCGTGTTCCCCACGCACTTCGAGGATCTCGCCCTCCTGCTCGGCCGCGCCCACTGTCCGGCCGTGGACGAGGATCTTGTCTCCCACGGATGCCTGCATCGCGTACCACCTCCGCACCTTCGAGGGTAGGAGCGCGGGCGGTGAGGGGCGAGTCGGCGAGCGGGGAGGTGGCCGTCGCGTCCGGCGCCCGCGCTCCGGCGGCTAGCCTCGACGGTGAATCCCTGTAGAAACCTGAAATTACCGCTGGGTAACCACGGTGCTCGGCCATGTGGTGCACGTCTACCAGTACGCTTGTACCGCTAGAAGTCGACGAACCGCGAAGACCCGCGAGAGGAGCGTCCCCGCTCATGGCCAAGATCAAGGTCGAGGGCACCGTCGTCGAACTCGACGGCGATGAGATGACCCGCATCATCTGGAAGTTCATCAAGGACAAGCTCATCCACCCGTACCTCGACNNTCAACCTCGAGTACTACGACCTCGGCATCGAGGAGCGGGACCGCACGGACGACCAGATCACGGTCGACGCGGCGAACGCGATCAAGAAGCACGGGGTGGGCGTCAAGTGCGCCACCATCACCCCCGACGAGGCCCGCGTCGAGGAGTTCGGCCTCAAGAAGATGTGGCGGAGCCCCAACGGCACGATCCGCAACATCCTCGGCGGTGTCGTGTTCCGCGAGCCGATCATCATCTCGAACGTACCCCGGCTCGTACCCGGCTGGACGAAGCCGATCATCATCGGCCGTCACGCGCACGGTGACCAGTACAAGGCCAGCGACTTCAAGGTCCCCGGCCCCGGCACGGTCACCATCACCTACACGCCCGAGGACGGCTCCGAGCCCATGGAGCTGGAGGTCGCGAACTTCCCCGAGGGCGGCGGTGTCGCCATGGGCATGTACAACTACCGGAAGTCGATCGAGGACTTCGCGCGCGCGTCGCTGCAGTACGGCCTCGACCGCGGCATGCCGGTGTACATGTCGACGAAGAACACCATCCTCAAGGCCTACGACGGCATGTTCAAGGACGTCTTCGCCGAAATCTTCGCCAACGAGTTCAAGGCCGACTTCGACGCCAAGGGTCTGACCTACGAGCACCGGCTCATCGACGACATGGTGGCGGCCTCCCTCAAGTGGGAGGGCGGCTACGTGTGGGCCTGCAAGAACTACGACGGTGACGTGCAGTCCGACACCGTGGCGCAGGGCTTCGGCTCGCTGGGCCTCATGACCTCGGTGCTGCGCACGCCGGACGGCCGCACGGTGGAGGCGGAGGCCGCGCACGGCACGGTGACCCGCCACTACCGCCAGCACCAGCAGGGCAAGCCCACCTCCACCAACCCGATCGCGTCGATCTTCGCGTGGACGCGCGGGCTGGAGCACCGCGGCAAGCTCGACAACAACTCCGAGCTGGTCGGCTTCGCCAACACGCTGGAGAAGGTCGTCATCGAGACCGTCGAGAGCGGCAAGATGACCAAGGACCTCGCGCTGCTGGTCGGCGGCGACACGCCGTACCAGACCACCGAGGAGTTCCTCGCGACGCTGGACCGCAACCTGGCCGACAAGGTCGCCCAGGGCTGACGCGACCAGAGCGCATGAGTCACGTCGGGGCCCCGATCGGTCGTCGCCGGTCGGGGCCTCGGCGTATCCACGTCGGATCGACGACATCGACGTCGAGGTCGTGCCGGGGGTGACGGGATGCGTTACGACACCACGGTGGAGCCGCCGCGGTGGCAGAGCCGGTTGATGTTCGCCGTGTTCGTCCTGAGTCTGGGCGTCGTGGTCGCGGTGTGGCTGCCGGCGGACGGGCCGTTCTGGGTGAAGGTCCTCACCACGGCAGTGTGCCTGCTGACGTGGCCGCTGGTGTCGATGCGCGGACGGATCACCGTGGACGAGGACACCCTCACGTTGGCCGTGGTGCCGTTGTTTCGCAAGCGGCTCCCGCTGGCGGAGATCACCTCGGTGACGCTCACGCGGGCCGATCCGATGAACGACTTCGGTGGTTACGGCTACCGTCCGCTCGGCGGTGGCGAGGTGGGGTTCGTCTTCGTCGCCGGTCCGGCGGCGAAGGTGGTGCTCGGCGACGGGCGGACGTTCGTCGTCGCGGCTCCGGACGCCGACCGGCTCGTGGAGGCGTTGAGCGAGCGATCGGCGGGGGACGCGTAAGTCCGGGCCGGGGCGGCTCGGTACTCGATCTGGCCCGGCGCATCGGTGTTGACTGTCTGTACGCCAGTACGACGTGACCTTGCTGGGGGTAGGGATGCGCTACGAGACCACGGTCGCTCCACCACGGTGGTTGAACAGCCTGATGTTCGTCGTCTTCGTGGCCTGCCTCGTCGGCGCCGTGTTCGCCTGGCTGCAGGAGGGGCCGGTGTGGGGCAAGCTCATCGCGACGGGCGTGGCCCTGGTCATGCTGCCCTTGGTGGACGTGCGGGGCCGGATCACGGTCGACGACGAGGAGCTCACGCTCGCCGTCGGGATGTGGTTCCGTAAGCGGATACCTCTGACGGAGATCACGTCGGTGGAGCTCACCCGGGCCGCGCCCATGGACTTCGGAGGCTACGGCTACCGCTCGCTCGCCGGAGGTGAGGCGGGTTTCCTGTTCGCGGCGGGACCGGCTGCGAAGGTGCGCGCCACCGAGGGGCGGTCGGTGGTCATCGGGGCTCCGGACGCCGATCGGCTCGTGGAGGTTCTCGGGGGCCGGCAGGCGCCGAAGGACCCCTGAGCGCTACGGCGACCGCGAGAGCGGTATCAATATGGTGCCACTCCGGTACCCTCGACGGTATGGCGATGAACCTGAGACTTCGACCCGAGACGGAGGAAGCACTCCGTGAAGAGGCGCGCCGTTCGGGGCGGTCCCAACAGGAGATCGTGCGTGCTGCCGTAGACGACTACCTCGCCTCGGTTCCGGAACAACCCGCGCGTGGAACCGATCCCCTGCTGACCACCGGAAAGGTTCATCCCCCACGCAGGCCATATCGCCGGGTGACCCCAACGAACCACCTTCCCGAGGGAGTCCGTCGCAGCCTGGATCTCCTGGATCGGGAAGACCGTTTCTGATGCGCGTCTATCTCGACACCAGCGCACTGCTCAAACGGATCTTCGTAGAGCCGGAGTCCGACGCCCTCGTGGAGGCGATCGACCACTGGCACGCCGATCGGTGCCTCCTGGTCGCGTCGTCACTGGCCTGGGTCGAGGTCGCCCGGGCGATCCGCTTCCGGTACGACGCGCCGTACGGGGACGTCGAGAACCACGTCGACGACGCTCTCGCCGGAGTCGCCGAGCATCCGATCGGTCCCGAGGTCGTCGGACTCGCTCGCCGAATCGGGCCCGCGGCGCTTCGCTCGCTCGACGCACTCCACCTCGCCTCGGCACTTCTGCTCGACGCGGACGTCCTGGTCACCTACGACGACCGGTTGCGCGAGGCGTGCCGAGACGCCGGACTGCGCGCGTTGTCACCAGTCACCGGACCATAGAGGCGAGGGGTGTGGCACGCCCACCGACGTTCGGGAGTCGCCGATGACCACCGCAGACAAGATCGACTTCAAGCGCGAGCTCGACTGCTACCGGGCCCCGCGAGGGCGGTTCCGCGTCGTCGACGTGCCCGAGCTGCGTTACCTGATGATCGACGGACACGGTGATCCGAACACCTCGCCGGCCTACGTGGACGCGATCGAGGCGCTCTACCCGCTGGCCTACCGGCTGAAGTTCGCGAGCAAGCGAGCCGGGCGCGACCACGTCGTCATGCCCCTGGAAGGGCTGTGGTGGGCCGACGACATGGACGCGTTCACCAGCGCCCGCGACAAGTCACGCTGGCACTGGACGCTCATGATCATGGTTCCGGACTGGATCGACCGGGAGACGTTCGCCGAGGCGGTCGACCAGGTCGCGGCCACCAGGAGTCCACGGCGGCTGTCGGAGGTCCGGCTCGACACGTTGTCGGAGGGGCGCTGCGTCCAGACACTGCACGTCGGCTCCTACGACGACGAGGCCGACGTGCTCGCCCGCATGCACCACGAGTTCATCCCGGCCCACGGATTCGCGCTGACCGGACGGCACCACGAGATCTACCTCAGCGACGCCCGCAGGATCGCGCCCGAGAAGCTCCGGACCATCCTGCGGCAACCGGTCGTCCCGGCGACGTGACGTCGTGGGCCCGGCTCACGACCAGATCGTCACGTGCACCGGCGGGCGGAAGCGCGACGGTGGCACACCACGGTCCGGCGAGCGCATGAGCTGCATGGCCGCGGGAGTGCCGAGGAAGTAGCGCAGTGACGCGGCGGCAGCCGAGCACCGCTGCCGGGCCGGTGTGGTGAGGTGCCAGCACACCGGCCCGGGCGTGGCCGAGGTGGGCAGCACGGCGAGCTCCCGCCGACGCAACAGCGGCGCCACCAGGTGTTCCACGGCCACCGACACGCCCGCGCCGCCCGCCGCGGCCGACCACGCACTGGTTTCGTTGGGATACACCTGGATGCGCGTGTCCGGAACCCGCAGCTGCCGCAGCAGCCGGGCCACGTCGCTGTCCGGGTCCGCGCCCGACGGACCCACCGACCAGGGCCAACTCGCCGGATCGCCCTGTACTCGCCGGTCCGGGGCGCCGACCGCCACGAGCGCGCAGCGGAACACGGGGACGCTGTCCACCTCCGGTCCCGTCAGCGCCGGGCCGAGCGCGGCGTCGGCGAGCCGGTGGCTCACCAGCACACCCATCTGTTCGGTGGTGGCCAGGCCCGACGAGACGTCGACGGTGTCGCCGCTGCGCGTGCCGAACGCCTCCAGCAGCGGACCGATCACGAACTCGGCGACCGTGCTCGTCACCGCCACGCGCAGGGGTTCCGGCGCTCCACTCGCCTGTCGCACGGCCGCGTCGGCGTCGGCACCCAGCTCCACCATGCGCGACGCGATCGGCAGCAGCCGACGTCCCGCGGGGGTGAGCGTCATGCCCTGGGCCGACCGCACCAGGAGGCGGTCGCCGTGATGCTGGCGCAGCGCCGCCAGGGCCTGCGACACCGCGGGTTCGGTGACCCCGAGCGCCCGCGCGGCGCCGGTCACCGAGCCCAGTCGTGCGACGAGGACGAAGGCGCTGAGCTGACCGAGTGTCATACGCCCTGGCCGAGTGACGCCGGACACACCATCAGGCTACCTCCGAGGGCGATAACCGGTCGCTTATAGCGCCGTTGCCACCCCGCCGACGGGGGCCGAGCCTGGCGGTATGCAGGTGCCCGCGCAGTTCCAGTACGAGAAGGCGACGAGTGTCGAGCACGCGCTCGCCCTGCTCGACGCCTACGGCGACGACAGCATGGTGGTGGCCGGAGGTCACTCGCTGATCCCCATGATGAAGCTGCGGCTCGCGCAACCCGAGACGTTGATCGACATCAACGACGTCCACGAGCTGTCCCGCATCGGGGTCGACCGGGACTCGGTGACCATCGGGGCGCTCGTCCGGCACGCGGAGCTCCTCGACTCGCCCGTGATCGGGGAGCACTTCCCGATCCTGCACGACGCCGAGCGCGTCATCGCCGACCCGGCCGTGCGCAACCGCGGCACGGTGGGCGGCTCGCTGTGCCAGGCCGACCCCTCGGAGGACCTCGCCGCCGTGTTCGTCGCCCTCGACGGGGTGGCACTGATCCGGGGCCTGGACGGCGACCGGGTGGTGCCGGTGCGGCAGTTCTTCACCGGCCCGTACTCCACGGTGCTCGACGAGGGCGAGTTGCTGGTGGGCGTGCGCGTGCCGATCCGCTCGTCCGCGTCGGCGTACCTGAAGGTGGAGCGCCGCTCGGGGGACTGGGCCGTGGCGTCGGCGGGAGCGGCGTTGCGGCTCGACGACGGGCACATCGCGTGGGTCGGCCTCGGGTTGACCGCCGTCGGCGCGCCGTCCTTCGGAGCCCCGGAAGCCGAGGAATACCTCCTCGGCGGTCCCGCCACCGACGACCGCTTCGAGGAGGCGGGCACCATCGCGGCCGAACACTGCTCCCCGGTGGCCGACCAGCGCGGCCCCGCCGACTACAAGCGTCACCTCGCCGCCACGCTCACCACGCGTGTGCTGCGCAAGGCCGCCGGCCGCTGGCGCGGCCACGGCAACCACGAGGAGTCGTGACATGGAGATCACCGTCACCGTCAACGGCCAGCCGTACACGCGCGACGTGGAACCAAGGCTGCTGCTCGTGCACTTCCTGCGCGACGAACTGGGACTCACGGGCACGCACTGGGGCTGCGACACGTCGAACTGCGGCGCGTGCGCGGTGCTCATGGACGGCATGCCCGTGAAGTCGTGCACCGTGCTGGCGGTGATGGCCGACCGGCACGAGATCCGCACCGTCGAGGGCCTGGAGACCTCGGCCGGGCTGGACCCGGTGCAGGAGGGGTTCCGGGCCGAACACGGGCTTCAGTGCGGGTTCTGCACGCCCGGGATGATGATGACCGCCCGCTGGCTGCTCGACCGCAACCCGACGCCGTCGGAGGAGGAGATCCGCGAGGCGTTGTCCGGACAGCTGTGCCGCTGCACGGGCTACGAGAACATCGTGCGTTCCGTGCGCTGGGCCGCCGAGCACGAGGCCGCCGCCCACGCCGTCTCCGACGCGATTCCCGATCAGAGGGCCGAGACGTCCGCGCCGCGGACCCGGCCGGGCTCGGAGGTGCAGGCATGACCACCGCGGACGTTCCCACCCAGCGCAGCAATCCGATCGGGTACGGCAGCATGCCGCGCAAGGAGGACGAACGCTTCCTGCGCGGACACGGCCGCTACGTCGACGACATCACCCTGCCCGGCATGCTGCACGGCGCCGTGCTGCGCAGCCCCCACGCGCACGCGCGCATCGTCTCGATCGACACGAGCGCCGCGCAGGCACATCCGAAGGTGCGGGCCGTCATCACCGGGCACACCCTCGAAGGCCTGAACCTCGCGTGGATGCCGACGTTGTCGCACGACGTGCAGGCCGTGCTGGCCACCGACAAGGTGCGGTTCCAGGGCCAGGAGGTCGCGTTCGTCGTCGCCGAGGACCGGTACGCGGCGCGTGACGCACTGGAGCTCATCGACGTCGAGTACGACCCGCTGCCTCCGGTCGTCGACGCGACGCGGGCCCTCGACGCCGACGCCCCCGTGATCCGCGACGACATCGAGGGGCGTGCCGACAACCGCATCTTCGACTGGGAGACCGGCGACGCCGCCGCCACCGACAGCGTGTTCGCGCGCGCCGACGTGGTGGCCGCGCAGGACATGCTGTACCCGCGCGTGCACCCCGCACCGATGGAGACCTGCGGCGCCGTGGCCGACATGGACCCGGTCACCGGCAAGCTCACCGTGTGGACCACCACGCAGGCACCACACGCCCACCGCACCGTGTACGCGCTGGTGGCCGGGCTTCCGGAGCACAAGATCCGGGTCGTCTCGCCCGACATCGGCGGCGGTTTCGGCAACAAGGTCGGCATCTACCCGGGCTACGTGTGCGCGGTGGTGGGCTCGATCGTCACCGGCAAGCCCG
>JACYYK010011726.1_pt1 | contig 13813 bp, 14 predicted proteins | sample 8236871 | NCBI WGS metagenome assembly JACYYK01 (sample SAMN14103087, study PRJNA606662) | landfill metagenome | isolation source: landfill solid waste inoculated with endophyte fungus Paravalsa indica | place: India:New Delhi, Okhla landfill site | collected 2017-11-05 | reverse complement strand
GACCCCTCGCTCCTTGTCGAGATTCAAGCCGAAGCGTGTCTTTGCCAATAGTTTTTTGCTTGCTCATGTGAGCAATAGGTCCACGGGCAAGGTCTAGATGATGGATCGGCGGATGACCCAGCATCACATCAAATGGATGAGCACTTCCACTGGCGGCCGCCATAATGCTTTGTCAGATAGAAACAACCCCCGTTTACTGCCGGGATATTTGCTGGCGCATTCAGGTATGCCGGTTAATCCGCATTCCAGCAGATGCCGAGAGGGAATATGACTGGTGCGTGTGACGGAGATTGAACCTGTGACCCCTGCCGTGTGAAAACTGTGGTTCGCCGGAAAAGCGCTGGTTTTCGGACAGTTACCTTTAGGAACCGACCCCGTTTATGATCGGATGAACCACGTTTGTTCTCCCCGCCCGGACCAAGTGAACCGGGGAGCACTGTCTGACGCGAGGGAAACAGATTTTCGTAATCATGCCTGCGGTTGTCTTGCCTTATGAGGCCACAGCGCCATGACGACCAGAGTCAGCAGCTTGACCACCTCGGCGCCGATATAGAGAGCATGCTCCGGACCGGAGGAGCCCGGTGTGCCGGCAATGATCGCGCCGACATTCGCATCCAGCACCGGCAAGAGCCATAGCATTTCCGCGCCCACCAGGAGTGCGAGCAAGACAAGCCCGACGATATGCAAGCGCCGACGCTCACCGAAAAGCACCATTATGGCCAGCACGATCAGCAGACCGACTTCTATCCGGTCGAAAATCGCGAAGGTTTGTCGGCCGGCATCGAGAGCGACAGGCAGCGTCAGGCTGGGCGCCAAGAATTTCACCGGCGTGGCGATAAAGGAGACGCCGATCAGCATTCCTGCCCAAAGCAATGCCAAGGCCGGAACCCAACCGGATCGATGCAGTAAAGTCGATGGTCCATAGCAAACATCGGGCATGTCGCCCCCCTAAAGGTGACATTAACACTCAACTAGAAGAAGCCTGCCGCCGACGTCAACGCGACAGATTGGTGACGGACTGGTCGATTTCGCCAAGGCCGTGTTCAAGCGCCATTTGGCGAAGTTCCAAGGGAGATGGCGGCACTGCATCCGGTTCGGCAAGCAGCCGCATACCTATGTCACGGATGCGATCGATGAAAGCGATTAGAGACGTATTGTCGCGAAACGCCAAAAAGAGCGTGCTCGCTGCGGATCAAGCATTAGCCGTGCTGGATTAACGAACATATCCGCTGTCGCTGGTATGGCTGTGCTAACAGGTGAGACCTCACACATCCGCTCCTCGACATGCTCAGCGACGCAACTGTAGTGTGGGAGAATATATCCACTAGGCTTGAGGTCAGCGCGATGCCCGCGGCCAGCTAAGGTGAACGTTGGAAGGAGAAAAAGGAAATGGCCATCAAGGATTTGCTCGTTGCCTATCAGGGCGATGAGGGCGCCCGCACCGCACTCAAGTTCGCGTTGCAGATGGGGAAAAAATATGGCGCGGTGGTTACCGGCGCCTATGTCCATACGTCCAACCAGTATGAGGGTCAGGATAGCCGGTGGATTCCCGACAGCATTCGAGAAATGATCCGTACCGCGGAACGCGAGGCAATCGCTGAGGTGGAGAGAGCTTTCCGTGCCAACGCTGCTGAACTGGGTCCCGATATCGAGCATGATTGGATCGCAACAACGGGCGCGCCAAGTCTGACTCTTGCACGGATGTCGCGTTTCTACGACATCTTGATNNCAACGTTCCGGAAGGCCTATGCTGATCGTGCCGGAGAAATACGAGGTTCGTCCGTTCAAGGAAGTGGCGGTTGTGGCTTGGGATGGAAGCAGTTCCGCTGCACGTGCCCTTGCCGATGCGATGCAGGTTCTCGAAACCAAGCGCAAGCTCTATGTGGTCACCGTAGAAGGTGGTACCCGGCGCATCGCACCGCTGACCGACCATGACATCATAAAACATTTGCGGCGGCACGGTATCGACGCTGAATCCGTCAACCTGGAGAGCACCAGCAATGTCGGTGAGGCGATTCTAGACTTCTGTGCTCGTGTCGATCCGGACATATTGGTCATGGGGGCCTTCGGAAGAGCCAAGTTGAGAGCGCTCCTGTTTGGCGGCGTTGCTCGGTATATTCTCGAACACCAGAATGTTCCGGTTCTGATGTCGCATTAAACTGCTTGATGGCCCAGGCCCCGTCGTTTCACCGGATCGCAGGTGATCTCCAGNNTCGAACTGTAATGACAAAGAGATCACTTTCGATAAAGCGGGCCTACGAGCCCGCCACCGACGGCGACGGCCATCGGGTCCTTGTGGACCGGCTCTGGCCACGCGGCCTACACAAGGATGAAGCAGGGCTCGATGATTGGATGAAAGACGTCGCTCCCAGCACCGAACTGCGCAAATGGTTCAACCACGATCCTGCTCGCTACGAGGAATTCCGCCGGCGCTATCGGCTCGAACTTTCCGAAAATCCTGCCGTGGAAAACCTGATTACGCTTCTCGTCCGGGGGCCGCTGACCCTTGTTTATGCCGCCCACGACGAAACCCATAACCATGCCCGTGTGTTGGCCGAATATATAGAGGAACACAAAGGGAGCGGCCGATAAACCCAGAAGGCCAGATTGCCCCGATCGGGCTTCCGATGCTCCACCACATTGCTACCCAAGCCCGCGCTGATATGCGCGGGGCGACCTCAGCGAGATCGTTGACTCGTCAATCCCGTTGAACTTGAGCGTGCCGCTTCCTTCGCTTTGGCCGGCATAAGAGGCTAAGAAGCCCTATCCTTCGCCTCGCCGCCAATAGGAGACGACCAGATCATCGCCCTTGTTCAATCCTCTCTCCTTGCGGAGATACGACCTGATGGACATGCAGGTGTCATGCTCACAACCGGCCCATGCGAATACTGACGCTCCCTCCGAGGGCATATCGACTGTTCGGACCGCGTCCAAAAGGAGCGGCGTCGTTCCCGCGTCCGCACCTTGACGGTGCAGCCAGCGGATTTCGACGTTTGATTTCGTTTCGATGATCTGCTCCTCGGCAGGATCGGCGACTTCGATCAAAGCGATGCCGTCGGCGGTTTGGGGAAGAGCTTCCAGAATGCGGGCGATTGCCGGGAGCGCGGTTTCATCGCCGGCGAAAAGATACCAGTCACGATCCAGGGGAGCGCACCGGCCGCCGGGCCCACCCATGCCGATCACATCGCCCGGCTGTGCCCGAAAAGCAAATTGAGAGCCCGGGCCCGCATCCTCATGAAGCACGAAATCGACATCCAGCGTGCCGGCGGCAGTGTCGATGTTGCGAATGGTGTATTTGCGGATTGCGAGGGCATCGGCTTCGGGATATTGCGTAACGCCGCTCGGGCTGACTCTGGGCCATTGCGGCGCCTGCTCATCGTGCGGAAACATCAGCCGCACATGAATATCCTTGAAGCCTGCATAGCGCTCCAGATTGCTGCCCCGGAACCTGATCCTCTGCATATGAGGCGTCAGCCGCTGCGAACTGACGACCGTCAAAAGACAAAACCACACAGGCATGGTCACGTCGCAACCGTCGCCCGACCAGATGATCTTTTCTTCGAGTTCGGGCGAATGTTCGATCAGATGTCCGGCCAGTTCCTCCCGGATCACCGATATGCCCGTCAGCGTGGGAGCGGCAATTTTCAGGAACGCCTGGTTACCGTCGAGCGCGATCTCGCACATGCCGTGGTAGAAGGTCAGAGCCCATTTGCCGCTCGCCTTGCCTATGCGAACGCCATGGCTGACGAGATGCTCGCATACGCTATCGATAATCTCGGATGCTCCATCGAGCTGGAATCTGGCCTGTGCGGAAAATGCGGTCATCGGCAAACGGTCCTTATTCAATCTCGGCGGTGAGTTCTTCCAGCACAGCCTCAAAGCTATCAAGGAGATAGAAGGCATTTGTGTATCCAGCTATCGTCACAGTACCGATCGGGAATTCCCTGCCCTGCGCAACGGCCGGAACGCGCTGATAGATATCGAGAGCACGGATTTCGTCTACGGGGTCGACGGGCGTATCGCGATGATCGGTGGAATGGAAAACGATCGCGGCATCGCCAAGGACGGGCCCGATCTGCTCAAGGCTGATTTGGGGCTCTGATTCTTCGTACGGGACCGCCTCCACACCATCGGCAAATATCGCTCCCGTTGGCAGAAGAACCGAACCTGCCGTCGATTGAGAGGCATAGATCGCCGGCGCGGTAGCGTCCCAGCTCGACCAGATAGCGATGGGATGTTCGGCCAGAAAATCGCCATAGCGGTCGGCGATCCGCGCCTGGCGCTCGGCCAATTCCTCCTCCAACTCCTGCCAGCGCTCCAATGCGCCGACGGCATCCGCAATCTGGTATGCCCTATTTTGCCAATCGCTTCGATCGGCTCCACGGACTCCGACGATGACGACGGGTGCGATCTGGCGAAGTTTTTCGACGACGTCGTCGGGCGCGGCATTGGTTTCGAAGATCAGGTCAGGATCAAGAGCCGCAATCGCCTCGATATTGGCTTCACCGCCGGCAATAACCACAGGGATGTCCTTGACCTGCTCCCAGACGTCGAGGGCGGTCTGATTTTCCACAAAGGCTCGCGTGCCGACCGGCACGAACCCAAGCTCGACCAGGGGAAGCGCCGCCACTGTATGTGTAGCAACGATTCGAGACGGATCGGTGGGGACCTCCACGTCTCCAAACGAGGTTTCCAGCAATCGGGTCTGGGCCTGTGCGGGCGCTGTCAGGGACAGCACGATTGCGGAAAGGAGGATGCCTGTACGGCTGGCGATCGATAGCATGGCCTGGGCTTCATAGGTGCTGGTTTGCGACGGCCCACACAAAACATGATTATATTCATCAAGTAAATGGGTGGACATAACCGCCGAGCCCATCCGACTGGCCCGCTCAGGCTCGCCTTGGTGCACCAGAAAGCCCTTCGCAAATAATATTGACTCTTTTAGTCATGTTAAATACATGCTTGCCCGAGCGCAGCCAGCAAAGATTTTCCTCACCTAGCCAGCCCCGCCAATAATCTCAATTTTCGGGGGTTCCAGATGGTCCGACTCTTTCCGTCGGCGGAACGTGCTGGGGCACGTCCGCTAAGCCAGCTTTCGCGCGCTGCCTTGCTGGCAAGCACGATCTTCATAGGCCTGGGTGGTTCCGCCACGGCGCAGACGCAGCCAGGTGTCGAACTGACGGCGACACAGGGCATCATGCTCGACCGGCTTGTCATCACCGCAACGCGAGACGCCCGGCGCGTGCTCGATGTGCCGGCAACGGTAACGGTAATCGGTTCCGAAGAGATCGAAGATCGCCTGGTTCGCGACATCCAGGATCTCGTGCGTCACGAGCCGGGAGTCTCGGTCGACCGCCAGACCTCGCTCACCAACCCGTTCGGTCAGTTGACCAGCTTCTCCATTCGCGGCATGAGCGGCAATCGTGTGCAGATGATGGTCGACGGCTCGCGCATCCAGGAACGGATCACCGATGGCAGCCGCGATTTCGTCGATCCGTGGAATCTGCAGGCCGTCGAAATTGTGCGCGGTCCCAATTCGGTGCTTTGGGGCGCCGATGCCTTGGGGGGCACCGTCGCTTTCCGCACGCGCAGCCCGGCCGATCTGCTCGATGGCGGCGACAAGAACTGGGCGCTCGAAATCCGGACCGCCTTCGACAGCTTCGACAATTCCTGGCGCAAGCAGGTCACCGGCGCCTATGATTTCGGTGCCATCCAGGTGCTGGGCAGCTTCGGGCACCTGTCCGCCAGCGAGCCGCGCCTTGCCAATGCCGATCCCGATGGCGGCCCATGGGACTGCCCGCGTCCCGATTATTTCCGCTGCGACCAGCTCTTCCCCTCCGACACCAGCGCCTATAACGCCCTGGTCAAGGCGGTGATCACGCCCAATGCCGATCATCAGTTCACGCTGACGGGTGAGTTCTTCGACCGCAATTCCACGATCGAGCAGGTCTGGGATTCGAGCGCGGCGATGTTCGGCTATACCAGCGACGATTATCCGCGTTCCCTCGATATGGAGCGCTATCGGATCGCTCTCCAACATGATTGGCAGGTCAATGCCGGCTGGCTCGACAGCGTCGAATGGCAGGTGAGCTATTCGCCGCAAAGCCGAGTTATGGAAAGCACCCAATATCGCACCTACCCGACGCGCTCGGAAACCCGTTTCCAGCTTCGCGAGTACAGCGAGACGTTCCTTGAGGGCGATTTGCAGCTCGTCTCCTCGTTCGGTCTGGGCGCGACCTCGCACACGCTGACCTATGGTTTCGATGGTGATTTCACGCCCAGCAACTATGAGGGACGCAACGAGACCTGGCGGTCCGATACCGGCGAGACGGTGATCGTCGAAAACCAGGGCTTTTCCTTCCCCAAGGTCGAAACCACGCGAGCTGATTTCTTCATTCAGGATGAAATCACGGCGCTGGACGACCGCTTGACCATCACGCCCGGCCTGCGGATCGCCAATTATTACATCGAACCCGATCCGGACTATCTGAGCCTCCCCGGCTATACGCCTGGAGCGATCAGCAGCACCGAACTCATCAAGAAGCTTTCGCTTCAATACCAGCTTACCGACGAGTTCTCCGTCTATGCCGCTTATGGCGAGGGCTTCAAGATGCCCAGCGCGCAGCAGCTCTTCCAGTCGAGCACCGGCATTGGAAACACGGGGTTCGTGGACATCGTGCCAAACCCCGATCTCCGGCCCGAATCTGTGCAGAACTACGAGATCGGCCTGCGCGGAGAATTCGACCGCGGGTGGTTCTCGGTCTCTGGGTTCTATGCCGACTACAGCGACTTCATCCGCGGCCTTCAGCCCTACCCCGGCGCTCCGCTCACCCCGGATGGCGAACCATCTATCTATTATTCGGATAACGTCGAATCGGTCGAAATTTTCGGCATCGAGTTCGGTGGCGAATATGAAGTCTATGACAACATCTTTGCCTCGGCCAACGTCACCTGGCAGCATGGCACGCAACAGGTGAACTCGGGCGCAGACACAACGCCGTTCGACGGAGCCGTTCCTCTCACCGCCGTGCTCGGCGTACGCTATGAAATGCCCGAATATGGTCTCGATTTCGAGCTTCTGGGCACCTTGGCCGCCGGCCCGAGCGAGCGTTCCGATCCCGATGCCTTCCTGCCCGATGGCTACGCGCTGCTCGACGGCTATGTGACCTGGCAGCCCAGCGAAAACCTGGAGTTCAACTTCGGCATCGAGAACATTTTCGATACCAAATATTACCCCAACACGCTGACTGGCTATGCCAACACTGCGCCATCGTCGGTGCAGGGGGTCAATCCCGTCGAACTGCAGACCGGCCCGGGCCGTACCTTCAAGGTCGGCGCCACGGTTCGCTTCTAGGGCGATGGCGGAGGGCGCTTCGGGCGCGCCCTCCCTTGAAAACGGGGACATCGAAATGGCTCGTATATTTGGCCAGTTCTGGCGCCTGATGCAGCTTTGCCTGTCCGGACCGGGAGGCAAGTTCGGCATTTTTCTTTTTGCTGTCGTCGTCGCCCTCGATATGGGCGGAATCTATGCGACCATCCGCATCGTGGAATGGACGGGAGCATTCTACGGCGCGCTGGAAGCCATGGATGGAGCCGAAGCGGTCTGGCAAGTGGGCATCTTTGGCATCATCGTCGCGCTCAATTCCATCCGCCACCTTTCAGCACAATGGGTTCGCAAGCAGCTTGAAATGCTCTGGCGCCGCACGTTGACCGATGGCGCTCTCGATATCTGGCTGGCCAATCGCGCTTACTGGACCCTGGCCCATGGCTCACAGACTGATCCCGACCGGCAAATACTCGACAACCCCGATCAGCGCATCGCGGAAGATTGCCGTCTGTTCCTCACCGGATTGTTGGGCGAAGCGCTCGACCTCATCGGGCGGATCGTGGGGCTGTTTTCTTATCTGGTGCTGCTCTGGGGGCTGGCTAGCTTCCCGCTTTCACTCGCGCCCATCGGGATCGATATCGAAATTCCGCACTATATGATCTGGGCCGCGTTCCTTTATGTCGCGCTCTCGAGCCTGCTCACCCATGTGTTGGGCTATCCACTCAAGGGTCTGCTTGTCGAACAGCAGCGGCGCGAAGCGGACTTCCGCTTTGCCCTCGCCCGGCTGCGCTCCAACACCGACGAGGTCGCCCTATTACGCGGTGAACGCGCCGAACGCGGCATCTTCGACAATCGTTTCGGCGCCATCATCTCCAATTGGCGCCAGCTGGTGAACCGCGAACTGATCCTCGGCTGCTTCACCTACCCGTTCAACCATTCGGTGCTCCGCATTCCCCTGTTCGTGGCCCTGCCCGGCTATCTCGCCGGACACGTTGCCTTTGGCGGACTCATGCAACTCAGCACCGCGTTTTCCAGCGTCGTCACCAGCCTTGCATGGTTCATCTTCTCCTACCAGAGTCTTGCCGATCTGGTCGCGGCCTCCTCGCGTCTCGATAATTTCCTCGAAGCCGCCAAGACGGCCGGCGGAAATGCCGGCGCTATCGAACATGATCGCTCTCCCAATTCGGGGCTTTCTTCAAACGGCCTGACGCTCACGACGCCGGACGGCCAACAGATGCTCAAGGTTTCCGATCTCGATATCGAGCCGGGCGAAACCATCTGGCTTCGTGGCGCTTCGGGTCTCGGCAAGACGACCTTGCTCAAGACTTTGGCCGGCGTCTGGCCTTACGGTTCGGGAACCGTGCTTTCGCCGCAGGCATCGACCCTCTTTCTGCCACAGCGCCCCTACTTCCCCGCCGGCAGTCTGCGGGATGCTCTCGCCTATCCCCGATCGGCCGAGGATTTCGAACCGCAAGACCTCGACGCTGCCCTGGCCAAGGTCGGTCTCACCCAAATCGCCGATGCGGCGTCCGCCCAATCGGACACCAAGGCAGACCACGGCCTTTCCGGTGGCGAACAGCAAAGGCTCGCATTGGCGCGCCTGCTGCTGCAGCGGCCCCAATGGGCCCTGCTCGACGAGCCGACTTCGGCTCTGGACACTAAGGCTGAGGCGGACCTTTTCGCGATGCTGCGTCGTGAATTGCCGCAAACCACTTTCGTCATCATTGCCCATCGGCAACCCAAAGGGCTCGACGAGGTTCGCGTGATCGACCTCGACACGCCGTCTCAACCGACTTCCCCCACCCCTCACAAGGACCTCGTTCCCGCATGACCACCAACCGCCGCGAACGTCTATCGGTTTCACCCGCCTCCGTTATTTACGCGCTCCCCGCCATCGGGCGGCTGATGATCACTGCCAAAAACGGTGGCGCGACGCATGAACGTATCGGCATCATCGAAGCCGTTACGGCTGATGCTGGTTGGCTTGTCTGCTCAGGCGCCGAGCATGACAGCCGGATCGATCCCCAGGCGATCACGGACATCATCGTCGACCGCACCAGCATCATGGGTGAGCAGGCCTATCCGCGCATCGACTTCCTGGGTGGCGAAGAGGTCCTTTTCTCCGTTGTGGGGTTTGGCGGGCTGGAACCCTTCAATGCAGCCCTCGCCCAATTCGGGCCGGGTGAGGCCCTGCCCGAGCAGCCCAAACAAGCTCGCGGCGAACGACAGGAAGCCAGCCTAGAAGACGTGGGAGCAACACCCCTTTCCAAGGCACAGGAAGACGGCGAGCCGGTCTCCATCAGCTTTCGGAGGACAGGTTTCGAACAGCGCTGGGCCGGTATTGTCGAGCGGATCAATCCGGCAATGGGGTTCATCAACGTTACGCGCCCCGATTTCCATCTTCACCTGCGGTGTGGCGCCGTTTCGCGCTGGCAGGAAGGCGAGAATGGCGCGACGCTCGCCGCTCTGGATGGGGATCAGACGCCCATTGGCCTTGTCATCACAACACAGACAGAAGACGGAGACCGCCCATGAGCTCCTCCCATATCATCGGCACATGGCGCGAGGGGATCAGCGGCGAGACCGTCGCCCACCACGATCTGATCGCCCGGGTTGCCCGAAACCGCGCCGTCTTGCTGGGCGAAACCCATGATCGCTACGACATCCATCGCTGGCAGCTTGCCGTCTGCGCAAGCCTTCTAGCGCACCGTGCCGATATCGCCGTGGGCTTCGAGATGTTTCCTCGCCGCGTGCAGCCGGTGCTCGACAAATGGGTGGCCGGAGACCTGAGCACCGGCGATTTCTTGGCGCAAGCCGAGTGGGAAACGGTCTGGCGTTTCGATCCGGCCCTCTACATGCCGCTGTTCGATTTCTGCCGCGAATTCGGTCTCCCCATGCTGGCCCTCAATTGCGAGCGGCCGCTGGTCACCCGAGTCGGCAAGGAGGGTTGGGATGCGATCCCCGAGGACGAACGCGACGGCCTGACGCCAGCCATTCCAGCCAGTGCTGCCCACCGGCAGCACCTCTTCGAATTGACGCGCAGCGGAACTGTCGGCAGGGGTTCGGGCGCGGTCTCGGCCGACGATCCGGCCTTCGATCGCTTCGTACGCGCCCAACAAACCTGGGACCGTGCTTTCGCATGCAACATCGCCAAGGCACTCGAGGCGGGTAAAGCCGGGCTTGTCGTTGGCATCATAGGCCGCGGCCATATGGAATACGGCCACGGCACGCCGTTTCAGCTTGCCCATCTCGGCATAGCCGACACGGCAGTTTTGCTGCCTTCGGACGCCGAACGATTTTCGCCGACGACACCACCGATCGCAGACGCTGTCTTCCGGCTCCCCCCATTGGCGCCCACCGCCTCCAACACACAAAAGGCTCCCTCCAATGACTAACCGCATCCTTGTTGCCCTGGCAGCACTCGGTCTCGCTCTATCCCCCGCAACAGCCCAGCAGTCGCCCGGTCTACCCGGTGGCGCTCAATCGCTGATCGAAGAGCATGGCGATTGGACAGTGTCCTGCCGCACGCAGGATGCCGACAAGCTTTGCATTGTTACCCAAACCCTAGCTGATAGCGGCAGCGGCCGACCGGTTGTGTCCGTCGAGCTGGCAACGCCGGCGGTCGACCGCGTCGAAGGTATGCTGCTCTTGCCATTCGGCCTGCAACTGGCCAATGGAATTCAGATTGTCGTAGACGGGAACGATCTTGGCGATCGTCAACCGTTTCTCACCTGCATTGCAACAGGCTGCCTTGTACCCGTCGTATTCGACGCAAGCCAAGTCAGCCGCCTGCGCGCGGGAACCGAAATGACGCTATCGGGTGTCGCCGCCGGCACCAATGAGCCAATGGAACTCGCCATTTCCCTCATGGGCTTTTCGCGGGCCGCAAATCGGTCGGTGGAATTGGGTCGTTCCTAGGATGGCATTTTGCCAGCCAGCTACCATATGCTGGAATGCTTTCGACGCATAAACAGGCCCAAATCTGGGGCGAAACGAAAAGGAGACTGTCGATGGTCCGCCAACTGCGCGTTTTTGAGGTTCGCGAAACAGGCTTTGTCACGCCCAACATGTTTCGCGTGCGATTTGGCGGGGACGACGTCACCAATTTCCCCCTTGAGTTCGGTGGCGGCTACCTCAAATTGCGTATTCCTGTCGGCGCGGACACGGCCACGCGGACATATACCATCAGGAACCAGGGCGCGGACTTCATCGACGTCGATTTTGCGCTCCACGGCACTAGCGGGCACGCTGGCCTCGCCACGGCCTGGGCGCTCGAGGCAAAGAGTGGCGACCGATTGGAGGTCGGCGGCCCCGGGCCGGTCAAACCTTTGCCGGAAGGAAATGGTCGCTACATCGTGGCTGGCGATATGACGGCGTTGCCGGCGATTTCGGTCAACCTCGAAGCCTTAGGACCCGAAGCCCAATGCGACGCCTTTCTTGAAATCCAGCACGAAGAGGACATCCAAGACCTCACAGTGCCGGACAACGTCCGAATTCAATGGCTGGTCAATCCCGCTCCCGGCAGCAACGACAGGCTGCTTGTCGATTCAATTCGCGATCTGGAGTGGCCCGCCGATCTGACATATGCATGGATTGCGACCGAGTTCGACGCTATGCGCAATCTCCGCAAATACCTGCGAGAAGAACGCGCGCTCGGCCCGGACCGCCTCTACATTTCCAGCTACTGGAAACGCGGGTTGGTCGAAGACGACCACCGGGCCGTTAAGAGTGCCGACACAGCGGCCGAAGTGGTGGCGTAGCGGTAAACGCTCATTGCGGGCCATAACCAATCTTCGCAGCAACCGATAATCATCGGTTTCTGGACTAGAGCAGCGTCAATTCAAAATATCGTTCGGAATCAATAAGATAAATGGTGGGTGTGACAGGGATTGAACCTGTGACCCCTGCCGTGTGAAGGCAGTGCTCTCCCGCTGAGCTACACACCCGCTCGACATATCCGTCCCGATGGGTCGGTGCCGGCAGAAAAGCCCCTTGGGGGCGCCCCGACGGAGCGGGGTGAGAGGATGGTGGGCGTAACTGGGATTGAACCAGTGACCCCTACGATGTCAACGTAGTGCTCTCCCGCTGAGCTATACGCCCATACTCTCGTTACCGTTCCGCCAGCAGCGGAGCGATGGGGCGGATACACCACGAAACGGCGGTCGGGGTCAACAGGTTTTTGCCGTTTTGTGACGCCCTTTCGGGAACGCCCGAAATCAGGCGCTCAGGCCGCCAGCAAGCGCTCGACTTCGCCCACCAGATCGCGCAGGTGGAAGGGCTTGGAAAGTACCGATGCACCCTTGGGGGCCTCGCTGTCGGGATTGAGCGCCACGGCCGCAAAGCCGGTGATGAACATCACTTTCAGGTCCGGATCGAGTTCGGTGGCNNCGGCGCGCCAGTTCGATCCCGTCCATTTCCGGCATGACGATATCGGAAAGCAGAAGCGTGAACGGCTCCTCGCGCAGCCGTTCATAGGCTGACTTTCCATTGTCGAAAGCGACGACGTCATAGCCGGCATTCTTGAGCGCGCGGGTGAGAAACCGGCGCATGTCAGCATCGTCTTCAGCCAGCAAAATCCGGTTCATGATTGCCCTTCAGCGTCGTCCTGCATTCAATTTTCTCCGCCGTTTCCAGCGTGATTCGCATGTTTTACGAAACCGATGCCCCGCGCAACAGTCACAATCGCGTCGCCAGCGACCGCTTTTGTGGACAAGCGTGCGCGGGCGGTGCAAACTGGCGAAATTGATCCGACATATCGTCAGCGCGGCTCGGGGTTATTCGTGCAATCAGACTATTCCGACAGACCTGCATTCGAAACCATCCGCCCACGCCGTCAGCTCGCTCCCATCGTGGTCAATTCGCCGCATTCGGGCCGCGACTATCCCCAGCGCTTCCTCAAGCTCTCCCGGCTCAACGAAACCACGATCCGGCATTCCGAAGACGCCTATGTCGACGAGATTTTCGCGCGCGCGCCCCATATGGGCCTGCCGATGCTGCGCGCCAATTTTCCGCGCGCCTATCTCGACGTCAACCGCGAGCCCTATGAGCTCGACCCGCGCATGTTTCGCGAACGGCTGCCCGATCATTTCAACACGACCTCGCCCCGCATCGCGGCGGGGCTGGGCACCATCGCCCGCATTGTTTCTGAAAACCGCCCAATCTACCGCGAGCCGCTGACGCTCGAAGACGCGCTGATGCGCGTCGAGGGCATTTACAAACCTTACCACAAGACCTTGCAGACGCTTCTGAGCGAAACGCTCGCCACCTTCGGCGTCGCGGTGCTGATCGACTGCCATTCCATGCCGCGCCTCAACCGGGGCGGCGACCGCTCGGCCCCTGATGTCGTCCTCGGAGACCGCTACGGCACGACCTGCGCGCCCGTCCTCGTCGATACCGTGGAGATGGTCTTTGCCGCCGCCGGGCTCAAGGTGGCGCGCAACCGTCCCTATGCGGGTGGGCACACGACCCGCACCTATGGCCGGCCGC
>JACYYK010009619.1_pt1 | contig 13821 bp, 12 predicted proteins | sample 8236871 | NCBI WGS metagenome assembly JACYYK01 (sample SAMN14103087, study PRJNA606662) | landfill metagenome | isolation source: landfill solid waste inoculated with endophyte fungus Paravalsa indica | place: India:New Delhi, Okhla landfill site | collected 2017-11-05 | reverse complement strand
CATCACCGGTCGGCCGCGGCTGGCCGGATGCGCGACGAACTCGACCCGCGGCTGGAGCGCTAGATCAAACCCGGCGGCGCCCGCGATCCTCGCGGCGGTCTCCACGCTCGGCGTCTTGCGGCCATGCTCGTAGGCCGAGAGCGTCGGACGCGAGGTGCCCGCCCGCTTGGCCAGCGCTTCTTGCGAGATGCCCGCGGCACGCCGAGCACGGGTGAGAAGGCCAGCCGCGATCACGGCTCTAGTGTATCCGATCGGATACGTTCCGTGGCGGGGCCGCTGCGACCGGGCCCATTTCGCCGACGATAGGCTGCTGGGCATGCCGATGCCCAAGCGCACCAGCGTCGAGGACTACTTCGCGCAGCTCGCACCGGACCAGCGGCCGCACCTGGACCGGCTGCGCGCGCTGAGTCGCGAGGCCGATCCGCAGGCGCGCGAGGAGCTGAAGTGGAACCTGCCGGTCTACGTCCGCGGAACGAACGATCACCTGTGGATGCTGCAGAACTTCAAGAAGCACTGCTCGCTGCGCTTCCCGCCCCGGTTCTTCGCCACCGGCCGGGCCGAGGTCGAGGCCGCCGGGTACGAGGCCGGGGAGGGATTCATCAAGCTGCCCTATGACCGCGAGATCCCGACGGCGCTCTGCGCGGCGCTGATGCGCGCCCGGATCGACGAGTACGAGGCGACCGGCGCCGGTTGGTCGGACGACTGACGGGAACGCCTGGCGTGACATCGCGCCGGGCGGAGCCCGCTCGCAGGCAACGGGTCGTCAGGCGTCGGGGTTCATCCACATGACTTGCCAGGCGACCGCGTCGGCCCGTTGAGCGGTGGCAGTCGCCGACCACCGCCGTCGTTCCCCGTAGACTGCGCCGATGCCCCAGGTCCTGATCGTGGACGACGAGCCCGCGGTGGTCACCGCGCTCGAGCGCGCGCTGCGGATCGATGGCTACGAGACCTCCGTCGCGCGGGACGGTCAGCAGGCGCTGGCCACCCTCGCGGCCGAACGACCGGACGTGGTCGTGCTCGACGTGACGATGCCCAAGCTCGACGGGCTCGAGGTCTGCCGCCGGCTGCGCGCCAGCGGCGACCGCACGCCGGTGCTGATGCTGACCGCCCGCAACGGGATCGAAGATCGGGTCGATGGCCTCGACGCCGGCGCCGACGACTACCTGCCAAAGCCGTTCGCCTTGAAGGAGCTGCGGGCCCGGGTCCGGGCGTTGCTGCGGCGGTCCGAGCCGGCCGCCGACGACCAGCCGGGTCCGCTGACGTTCGCCGACCTGCGGCTCGACCCGGCGACGCGAGAGGTCCACCGCGGCGACCGCCGGATCGAGCTGACCCGCACCGAGTTCTCGCTGCTCGAGCTGTTCCTCGCCCACCCCCGCGTCGTCCTGACCCGCTCGCAGCTGTTCGAGCACGTCTGGGGCTACGACCTCGGCGCGACCTCGAACGCGCTCGGCGTCTACATGGGCTACCTGCGCCGCAAGACCGAGGAGGGCGGCGAGCCGCGGCTGCTGCACACCGTGCGCGGCGTCGGCTACGCCCTCCGCGAGGCGTGATCGTGTCGTTCCTCCCCCGCGCCGAGTTCCGCGTCCTCCGCCCCGTCCCGGGACGCTAGATGCCGCTGCGCCGTCGCCTGTCGTGGGCCATCGCGGCGATCGCGCTGACGGTGGTGGTGGTCTCGGCCTCGGCAGCGTGGTTGACGACCCGCGCGATCCTCCTCGACAACGTCGACGACGCGCTGCGCGCCCAGGCCGGCGTGGTGCTCGGCGCCGGCGCTTCGGGCGGCGGCATCGTGCTCCGCGCCCGCGACGGATCGGACCGCCTGCTGCTGCTGCCGGAGCCGCCCGCCCGCCAGGGCGGGCCCGCCGAGTACGCCCAGACGCTGGCCGCCGACGGCACGATCATCACCACCCGCGGCAGCCTGACGCTGCCGGTCGGCCGCACCGACCTGGTCGCGATCGCCCGCCGCACGATCCGGCCGCCGCGCGACGTGCGGATCGCCGGGGCGCACCTGCGGATGATGACGGTGCCGCTGACCGGTGCCGCCGCCGAGCGCTACGACGCCGTCGCCGTGCAGATCGCGCGTCCGCTGGACGGCGTCGACCGGGCGCTGCGCGCGCTCTGGATCGGACTGCTGGTCGTCGGCGCGGGCACGGTCGCCGTCGCCGTCCTGCTCGCGCGCGCGGTCGCCCGGCGGATCCTGCTGCCCGTCGGTGCGCTGGCGGCGGCCGCTGAGCACGTCGAGACCACGGCCGACCTCGACCAGCGGATCCCGGTCCGCGACGACGACGAGCTGGGCGACCTGACCCGCCGGTTCAACGGGATGCTCGACCGGCTGCAACGGTCCAGCGACGAGCTGCGCCGCTCGGTCGCTGACCAGCGCAACCTGGTCGCCGATGCGTCGCACGAGCTGCGGACCCCGGTCACGAGCCTGCGGATGAACGCCGAGCTGCTGCTCGAGGAGGACGCGGCGCTGACGGAATCCGACCGACGCGAGATGCTCGCCGCGATCCGCGGGCAGTCGGACGTGCTCGCGACGCTCGTCAGCGACCTGATCGAGCTCGCCCGCGGCGACGGCCTCGACGCCCGCGCGGACGAGCCGGTCGCCCTGGCGGACCTCGTCCGCTCCTGCGTCGAGGACGCGGAACGCGACCATCCCGACGTCCGCTTCGTCGCCGAGCTGCATGCGGCGACCGTGTCCGGCCGCCCCGACCGGCTGGCCCGCGCCGTCACCAACCTGCTCAACAACGCCGCGCTGCACGGCGCGGCGAACGGCGGTCAGGTCGAGGTCGCGGTCGAGCCGCCGACCCCGGACGCCGACGACCGAGACGGCCCGATGGCGACGGATGCGGAGGGTCGCAACCAGGACGAGCCGATGGTCATCGTGCGCGTCGTCGATCACGGTCCCGGCGTCCCCGCCGACGAGCGCGATCGGATCTTCGACCGGTTCCGTCGCGGGCACGATGCGCGCCGTCGCGCCGGCAGCGGCCTCGGCCTGGCGATCGTCCGCCAGGCCGCACACGCCCACCGCGGCACCGTGACCGTCGAGGACACCCCCGGCGGCGGCGCGACGTTCGTGCTGCGGCTGCCGGTGGCGAGCGGCGACGCTGGGTGACGTGGCCCGTCTCTCCCTTGGCCACCGTCTTGCCACCCGAGTAGTATGGAGGTATGAAGTTGAGCGTCAGCGTTCCCGCAGATGATGTGGCCCGGCTCGACCGCTTCGTGCAGCAAGCCGGACTGGCCTCGCGGTCGGCCGCGATCCAGCGTGCGATCCGGTTGCTCGACCTCGACGGCCTGGACCAGGACTACGCCGCCGCGTGGGACGAGTGGGACGCGTCCGGCGACGGTCAGGACTGGGATGCCGTCGCGTCGGACGGGTTGCGCGATGCGCCGCGGTGACATCCGACTCGTCGACCTGGACCCGACCCGCGGCAGCGAGGCGAGCAAGCGTCGCCCGGCCGTGGTCGTGAGCAACGACCGCGCCAACGCCACCGCCGCCCGGATCGGTCGTGGGGTGGTCACGGTCGTGCCGGTCACGAGCAACGTCTCCCGCGTCTATCCGTTCCAGGTGCTGCTGCCGTCCGGCGCCAGCGGTCTGCCCGTGGATTCGAAGGCCCAGGCCGAGCAGGTGCGGACGGTGGCCGTGGAGCGCATCGGTCCAGCGATCGGCCGGCTGCCGGCCGACCTCGAGCGCGAGCTCGACGCGGCGTTGCGGCTGCACCTCGAGCTCTGACGCTTGCGTCTCGCGTCAGCGGGTTTCGCCGATGCCGACGGCCCCGCCGCTGAGCGATCGCTCGAATCGATCGAGCAGCGCGAAGTGCCCGACCGATTCCCAGGCGCGGTTGCGTCTGCCCAGCGTGACGGGTTGCAGTACACCGCGGTCCTGCAACCGCGCCATGACGCGTTCCGCGGTGCGGCGGCTGCGCCCCGTCGTCTCCGCGGCGATCTCCGCGTTGATCACCGGGTGCGTCGGCAGGATGTCGATCACCGCGCTCGTCGCGTCGCCCGGCGCCGGGTCGGAGGCGAGCGACCGCCATGCACGCCGCAACGCAGCGATGTCGTCCGCGAGCTGGCGGGTTGCGATCGCCGTTTCCTCGAGCGCGTTCGCGAGCAACGTCACCCAACGATCGACGCCGTCGTCGTCATAGCGCCAAGCCGTCAGCGCCGCGACGTACGCCTCGCGCTCACGGGCGAGGACGAGACTGACCGGCGGCACCACGTCTCGAACCAGGCCGCCCCGGGCCAGCGCCATGCCGATCAGCATCCGACCGACCCGGCCGTTGCCGTCGGCGAACGGGTGGATCGTCTCGAACTGCGCGTGGACCGCCGCCGCCTGCAGCACCGGTGACAGGTCCCGGCGCCCGAGGAAGTCGACCAGGTCGTCGAGCAACCGCGGTAGCTCTCCGATGGGTGGCGGGACGAAGTCCGCACGCTTCGGCGTATAGGGATCGGGTCCGATCCAGTTCTGCTCCTCGCGAAACGCGCCCGCCGTCGCGGCGAGCCGACGATCGCTGCGCGCGATGCCGGCGTGCAGGCCCAGCAGGACCGCGGGCTCGTACGGCTCGCGGGCCTCGTCGGCGGCCCACTCGTAGGCGGCGACCACGGCCTCGATCGCTTCCCGAGCCGACCGGGCGTTCTCGTGATGGCGGCCCGACACCGCGGACTTCGCGATCGTCCGGTTGGACGGCACGACCACGCCCTCCATCTGCGACGAGGCGATCGCCTCGGACCGCAGTACCTGGTGCGCGATCGTGCGCGTCCCGACCGTCGCCGCGTGCTGCTGCGTCGCCGCGATCTCGCGTTCGGCGTCGGCGATCGCGGTGGCGGTCTCGGCCGTCACCCGGAGGTCAGCCGTCGCGAGCGGATCGGGCACGTAGGCCGACACCGTGACGGGCACACGGGCCCGACGCGGTCCGTGGGCGGCGGGATCGGGGACCCACCGCACGTCCGCCGTCGCGTAGCGCCGGCTGTCGTTCGGCTCACCCATAACGACATCGTACGCTTTTGATGTCGCTATGGCGACCCATAACGACATCGAGACGCTCCGATGTCGTTATGGACGGTTCGAGCGGCACCGACGCCCGCCGAACCACCCGAACCGACCGACCGACCTCGACGCCGCTACCCGATCGTTCCCGTCCCGACCACCACGTCGCCGTCGAGCAGCATCGCGGTCTGGCCGGGCGCGGCCTTGAGCAACGGCTCCTCGAGCATCACCGTGCCGGGGCCGACGTCGCCCGGCTCGGGCGCTTCCAGCACGCGCGCGCGGCGCGGCTGCTGGCGGTAGCGCAGCTTGACCCCGTCGACGCGCCACGGCTCGCGGTGCAGGACGACGTCGCGCAGCGCTACGCGGTCGGTCATCAGGCGGTCCTTGGTGCCGACGGTCACGACGTTGGTGGTCACGTCGGTGGCGACGACGTAGCGCGGCTCGCCGGCCGCGACGCCGAGCCCACGGCGCTGGCCCAGCGTGTAGAGGTGCGCGCCCTGGTGCTCGCCGATCGTCTCCCCCGTCTCCGCGTCGCGGACCGGGCCGGGCGTCGCTTCCAGGCCGCCGTGCCGCTCGAGGAACGCCGACTGGCCCGTGCCGGCGAGGAAGCAGAGATCCTGGCTGTCCGGGGTCTTCGCGACCAGCAGCCCGGCCTCCGCGGCGATCCGGCGGACGTCCGGCTTGCAGAGCCCGCCGAGCGGGAACCGCATCCGCGCGATCGACTCCGGACGCAGGCCGCTCAGCATGTAGGCCTGGTCCTTGCCCGGGTCGACGGCCAGCCGCAGCAGGCCATCGTCGGTGGTGCGCGCGTAGTGCCCGGTGGTCAGGGTCGCGCAACCGAGCCGGTCGGCCAGCTCGAGCATCGCGTCGAGCCGGACGTTGCCGTTGCAGCGCACGCACGGGTTGGGCGTCAGGCCCGCGCGGTGCTCCTCGATCCAGGGCGTGACGACGCCGTCGCGGAACGCGTCGCGCAGGTCGAGCGTCAGGTGCGGCAGGCCCATCGAGTGCGCCACGTCGCGGGCCCGACGGACGGCGCTGTGCGAGCAGCAGGACGACTCGGCGTCGTTCGCCGGATCGCGCCACAGCTCGAGCGTCACGCAGACGGCGTCCGGCCCCGCCATCAACGCGGCGACCGCGCTGTCGACCCCGCCGCTGGTGGCGACCAGGGTGCCCGCGGGCGCCACCTCGCGGGGCGCCGCGTCGCACGCCGCCGCCGAGCCGAGCGCCCGGTGGAACGCGTCGACGACCAGCTCGACCGCGTGCATCTTGCCCGGGTGCAGGCCGCCGACCTCGTCGCAGACCCGGGCGACCGAGATCCGCGCCGCGTCGCGGATCGTCGCGTCCTCGGCCAGCTCGCAGACGACCGACGCGCAGACGGTCAGGGCGCCGCAGCCGTCGGCGACGAAGCCGGCGCCCGAGACCCGGTCGCGCTCGACCGCGACGACGATCCGAACCAGGTCGCCGCAGGCCGCGCCGCCGGCCACGCCATCGTGTCCGTGCGCGGGCAACCGGTCTTGGCCGACCGGGGTGCGGAGGTGCTCTTCGTAGCGCCAATCGGCCACCGACGAAGGGTAGCCCCCCGTCCGGTCCGCCGAGCCGCGTGCGTGTTCCCGCATTCCCTGGGACCGGGATCACGCGCGTGCGAAGATCGTCCGCATGGAGGCCACGGATCCCAGCATCGCGCGGGCCCGGCGCCAGACGCTCGGCGACCTGCTCCACCGCACCGCCCAGCGCTATCCGGGCCGGATGGCGGCGCTCGACGACTGCGATCCGCGGCGGGAGCCGTGCCGCCAGCGGACCTTCCACGAGCTGAACGCCGACGCCAACCGGATCGCGCACGGACTGATCGAGCGCGGCGTCCGCCCCGGGGACCGCGTCGCGTTGCTCGCCCGCAACGGCCTGCCGTACGTCCAAGCGGTCTTCGGCGTGGCCAAGGCCGGCGCGGTGCTGGTGCCGGTCAACTTCATGCTCGGGGGCGGCGAGGTCGGCTACGTGCTGCACCACTCCGGAGCGGTCGGCCTGCTCGTCCAGGATCAGCTGCTCGCCACCGCCGAGGACGCGATCCGCGCCGCCGACGCATCGGATCTGCGGGTCCGCGTGGTGCTGCCGACGGCCGACGATGGCGCCGAGGTGCCGGACGGGTGGGAGCCGTTCTCCACCCTGACCCGCAGCGTGAGCGATCCGGATCCCGGCGACCCGGGGATCGCGATCGCCGTCGACGCGCCGGCCCAGGTGATGTACACGTCGGGCACCGAGTCCCGGCCGAAGGGCGCGGTGCTCTCGCACGAGGCCCTGATCGCCAACTACGCGACCTGCATCATCGACGGCGAGATGCAGCCGGACGACGTCGAGCTGCACGCGCTGCCGCTGTTCCACGTCGCGCAGCAGCACGTGTTCCTCGGTCCGGACGTCCAGCTCGGCACGTCGAGCGTGATCCTGCCGGCGCCGGACCCGGCCACGGTGCTGCAGGCGATCGAACGCCACCACGTGACGAAGTTCTTCGCGCCGCCGACGGTCTGGATCAGCCTGCTCCGGCACCCGGACTTCGAGACCCGCGATCTCTCGTCGCTGCGCAAGGGCTACTACGGCGCGGCGATCATGCCGGTCGAGGTGCTTCGCGAGCTCAGCGCCCGGCTGCCGAACGTGCGGCTCTGGAACTTCTACGGCCAGACCGAGATGGCGCCGCTGGCCACCGTGCTGAAGCCCGAGGACCAGCTGCGCAAGGCGGGTTCGGCGGGCCGAGCGGCACTCAACGTCGAGACCAGGATCGTCGGGCCCGACGGCGAGCCGCTGCCGGCGGGCGAGGTCGGCGAGATCGTCCACCGCAGCCCGCACGCGATCCACGGCTACCTCGACGACCCCGAGCGGACGGCGGTCGCGTTCGACGGCGGCTGGTTCCACTCGGGCGACCTGGGCGTCGCCGACGACGAGGGGTACATCACCGTCGTCGACCGGATCAAGGACATGATCAAGTCGGGCGGCGAGAACGTGGCCAGCCGCGAGGTCGAGGAGGCGCTCTACGCCCACGACGCGGTCGCGGAGGTCGCCGTCGTCGGGATCCCCCACCCTCACTGGATCGAGGCGGTGATCGCGGTCTACGTGCCCCGCGACGGGATGACCGTCGACGCCGCCGAGCTGACCGCGCACTGCCGCGAGCGCCTCGCCGGGTTCAAGGTCCCCAAGGCGTTCCGCACCGTCGACGCCCTGCCGAAGAACGCCAGCGGCAAGATCCTCAAGCGGGACCTGCGCGACGCCTACGCGGCGGTCGCCGACGAGATCAGCGGGCCGCGCGGGTCCTGATCCGCCGCCCGCCCGCGACGCCGCCGCGCGACGCCCGCCCGGCTCTCGATGCGTCCGGGACCATGATCCCGCGGAATCGACCATCATAGGAGCCGATGTCCGAAGCAGCCGATCGATCCCCGGCCCCGTTGGCGGACGCGGGCGGCGGGTCCCGTCGCGTCGAGGACTATCCGCACGGGCGCGTCCCGCGGGCCGTCCGCGAGCAGCAGATCCGCGGGATCGCGCTGCGGCTGTTCGCGGAGGGCGGCTACCGGGCGACGTCGATGGACGAGATCGCCGCGGCGGCGGGCGTGTCGAAGCCGGTCGTCTACGACCTCGTCGGCAACAAGCAGGACCTCTACCTGGCCTGCGTCGAGACGGCCGGCCGCGAGCTGGCGGAGATCGTCGCCACCGCCGCGCTCTCGACGACCGGCCCCGAGGAGCGGATGCGGGCCGGCGCGGTCGCGTTCATCCGCTTCGTCGCCGAGAAGGGCGGCGGCTGGGACCTGCTGCTGACCGCCGGGCCCGAGCCGGGAGCCGAGCCGATCCATGCGCTTCGGCGGCAGCAGAGCGCGTTGATCGCGTCGCTGACGGCGGAGACGCTGCAGGCGATCGGCGCCGACCTGGAGCCGTGGAAGATCCACTCGCTGGCGGCGGCGCTCAACGGCGCGTTCGAGGGCCTGGCCTACTGGTGGCGCAGCAACCAGGACAGCGACCCCGAGGTCGTCGTCGACTGGGTGACGCAGCTGCTGAACCCGGGGATCAAGGCGCTGGCCGCGCCCGCGGGCGATCGTTCGGCCTAGCTCCCCCGCCGCCGGACCGTCGCGACAGTCGGTCGCACCGTCCGTACGGGCGGTACCCTGGGGTCGATGGCCAGCCCCGAGCCCCGTAACGATCGGTCCCTCCCGACGCTGCGCGCATCCGACGCCGAACGCGAGCAGATCGCCGACGTCCTGCGACAGGCCGCCGGTGAGGGGCGGCTGACCGTCGCCGAGCTCGACGAGCGGCTCGACGCCGCGTACGCGGCCGTCACCCACGAGGACCTCGACCGGCTCGTCGCGGACGTGGTGGTGCCGGCCGACCGGCGCGATCACACGCTCGCCGGAGCGCGCGCCGCCAGCGCTCTGCAGCCCAGCGAGCGTCGCGTCCCGGTTCGCGTCCGGGACGACGGCGAGCGCTGGCTGGTGTCGGTGATGGGCGGCGTGAGCCGCAAGGGTCGCTGGCAGATGGCCCGTTCGTGCAACGCGGTCAACGTGATGGGCGGCGCCGAGATCGACCTCTGCGACGTCGAGCTGGCCGACTACGACGTCGAGCTGAACGTGTACTCGCTGATGGGCGGGTCCGAGATCCGGATCCCGGACCACATGAACGTGAAGATCTCCGACTTCGCGCTGATGGGCGGGAACGAGGCCAAGATCGGCGATCACACCCCGGACCCCGGCGGACCGGTCGTGCACATCCGGCTGATCTCGATCATGGGCGGCAGCGAGGTCAAGCGCGGGCGCAAGCTCAGTCGCAAGGAGCGCAAGGCGAAGAAGCTCGCCGAGCGCGAGGAGCGCGAGCGGCGGGCCCGGGGCGTCCACGACGGAGCGCACGGGTCGCTCCACCGCGGCAACGACCGCGACGAGCGCGGTCGCTACTAGCCCCCGCCCCGGCCGATCACGACCAGCGCCAGCCGGCGGAGCCAGCGGTCCTCGTCCGGCAGCGGGCACGCGGGCATCGCCTGCATCAGCGACGCGCGGCCGTGGAGGGCGGTCCAGATGATCGTCGAGATCTCGAACAGCTCCTCGTCGGAGGTCTCGACGACGGCGGCCACGGCATCCATCAGGTCGAGGAAGACCAGGGCGTCGGCGTCCTCGGTGTCGCGGGCCGGCGGCAGGTTCTCGGTCTGCTGCTCGCCGAACCGGGTCTGGAAGCAGACGGCGTACCAGCCCGCTCGTTCTCGCGCGAACGCCAGGTAGGCGCGCCCCATCCGCAGCAGACGTTCGCGCGGGTCGGCGGCTTCGCTGCCGGCGGCGTCGACCCACTCGCGGAGCGCGGCGAAGCACCGCTGCTTGATCGCCTCGACCAGCTCGTCCTTGTCCGCGAAGTGCATGTAGAGCGCGGTCGGGCTGACCCCGGCCCGGGACGTCACCGCACGGACGGACAACCGCTCGATGTCGTGGACTTCGGCCAGCAGCTCGGTGGCGACGTCGAGCAACGTGTCGCGGAGACGCTCACCTTCTCCTCGGGGGCTGCGGGGGCGGACGGCCATGGGTTCAGCGTAGACGGAAGCGTGGGACAGGGCGATCGAGCGGCGGAACCCCGCGCTGCGGGGCCGACGTACGTGGCCCAGGGAGGAAGATCCCCTCCTAGCGTACTCGCTATATGACGGATGTACATGTACAGTGCTCAGCGACCGCCGACCCGCATGTCTCGGGAGACCCATGCTCGCTCGCCTCGCCCACTTCGGAACCACCCATCCTCGTCGCGTCGCGCTGCTCGCCGCGCTGCTCTTCGTCGTCGCCGGCGTCTTCGGGGGCCCGGCCGCGCAGGTCCTGCAGTCCGAGCGCGCGTTCGACGATCCGGGATCGCAGTCGACGGCGGCCCGCCTCGCGATCGAGGAGGCAACGGGAGGCAGCGCCGAGCCGGGCGTGCTCGCGCTGGTCGATGCGGCGCCGGACAGCCCGGCGGTGGCGGCCGCGGTCGCCGACCTGCAGCGCGATCCGGACGTCGCCGCGGTGGTCGCTCCGCAGCCCGGCGACCGCTCGGGCCTCGTCTCGAAGGACGGCGCGGCGACGATCGTGGCGACCAGCCTCGAGCACGACGCCAACCGCAAGGAGGCCGTCGAGCGCATCGAGGAGACGTTCGCGGACCGCGCGGACGTGCAGCTGGGCGGGTTCGACGTCGGGTTCACCCAGGTCAACCGCCAGGCCAGCGAGGATCTGGCGCGGGGTGAGCTGTTGGCGTTCCCGATCCTGCTGGTGCTGGCGCTGCTCTTCTTCCGCGGCGTGGCGGCGGCGATCCTGCCGCTGGCCGTCGGCATCCTCGCGGTGCTCACCACGTTCGCACTGCTGCGCCTGGTCAACGTCGGAATCGAGCTGTCCCCGTTCGCGCTCAACCTGGTGATCGCCGCCGGCCTCGGCCTGGCGATCGACTACAGCCTGTTCCTCGTCGCCCGGTTCCGCGAGGAGCTCGGCGCCGGGCTCGAGCCACCCGAAGCGGTCCGGCGCACGATGGCGACCGCCGGTCGCACGGTGATCTTCAGCTCGGTCACGATCGCTGCGGCGCTGGCCTGCCTGTGCGTCTTCCCGCTGCCGTTCCTCTACTCGATGGGGATCGGCGGCCTGCTGGTCTCGCTGGTCGCGGGCGCGACCGCGCTGACCTTCCTGCCCGCCGCGTTCATCCTGCTCGGCAAGCGGCTCGGCCGGGTCAAGCCGCTCCCCGACGGCCAGGGTCGCTGGTATGCCACGGCCCGCACGGTGATGCGGCGCCCGGGGCTGTTCGCCGTCGTCGCGATGGCGCTGATGCTGCTGCTCGCCTCGCCCGCGCTGAAGACGGAATGGGCCGGCGTCGACGCGTCGATCCTGCCGACCAGCAAGAGCGCCCGCGTCGTCAACGACCGGATCGCGAGCGAGTTCCCGGCGGCGTCGACCAACACGATGTACCTGGCGATCGAGGCTCCCCGGGACGCCGGCGATCGCCTCGCCGCCTACGCCGCCGAGCTGCGGGGGCTCGACGACGTCGCCGCCGTGACCGCCCCGCGGCCGATCGGCGACGGGCTGTGGCAGCTCGACGTCCACGGCGCCAGCAACCCGATCGCCGCACAGACGATGCGGACGATCGACGTGATCCGGGCGGTCGATGCGCCGTACCCGGTGCAGCTCGGCGGCAACGCCGCGTCGCAGCACGACCAGCGCGCCGCGGTCAGCCGGATGCTGCCGCTGTCGATGGGCCTGCTCGTCGTCAGCACCCTGGCGATCCTCTGGCTGATGACCGGATCGGTGCTGCTGCCGATCAAGACGCTGCTGATGAACCTGCTGACGGTCGCCGCCGCCACCGGCATGCTCGTCTTCGTCTTCCAGGACGGGCGGTTCGAATCGCTGCTCGGCTACCGCAGCCAGGGTGGGATCGAGCAGACCGACTTCCTGGTGATGGTCGCGATCGTCTTCGGGCTCTCGACCGACTACGGCGTGTTCCTGCTGACCCGGATCAAGGAGGCCCGCGACGCGCACCCGGAGTGGAGCGAGCGCAAGACCGTGGCGATCGGGATCCAGCGGACGGGCGGGATCGTCACCGCCGCCGCGATCCTGCTGGCCGTCGCACTCGGCGCGTTCCTGCTGTCCGACGTGGTCTTCCTCCAGGAGCTCGGCGCCGGAGCCGCCTTCGCGGTCCTGCTCGACGCCTTCGTCGTCCGCACGTTCCTGGTGCCGTCGCTGATGGCCCTGCTGGGCAAGTGGAACTGGTGGTCCCCCGCCCCGCTCCGTCGGCTGCACGAGCGGATCGGCATCAGCGAGGGCGCGCCCGCCCCGCCGCCGCCCCGTCCGGCCGCGGCCGAGGCCGACCCCGCGATCTAGCGTCGGGCCGGAGGTGATTGCGGATTTGGCCGGTCGGTCCGGCCGAATCCGCATCCCCGGGTTGGCGCGGCCCGGGCTGCGACGCGTCTACGCGCCGGACGTCGCGGGTGGGGCGACGGTCGACTTGATGCCCAACTCACCCAACTGCTTCGCCTCGACCGGAGCCGGGGCGCCGGTCAGCGGATCCCCGCCCGACGCCGTCTTGGGGAACGCGATCACGTCGCGCAGCGAGTCGCGACGGGCGCAGAGCGCGGCCAGGCGGTCGATGCCGAAGGCGATGCCCCCGTGCGGCGGGGCGCCGGCCTTGAGGCCGTCGAGCAGGAACCCGAACTGCTCCTGCGCGTCCTCGGCACTGAAGCCGAGCAGCGACAGCACCGCCTGCTGCTGGTCGACGCGGTTGATGCGGATCGAGCCGCCGCCGACCTCCCAGCCGTTGACGACCAGGTCGTAGGCGCGGGAACGGAGGGCGCCGGGCCCTTCCGATCCGTCGTCTCCGAACCGGCCGCCGGGAGCCAGGTCCTCGACGCTGACGTCGTCGCCGCCCGGCGCGCAGGGCTGCGTGAACGGGTGGTGGACGGCATCCCAGCGCTGGCCGTCCGCCGACCGCTCGAACGACGGGAAGTCGACGATCCAGAGCACGTCGTTGCGGTCCTCGCGCAGGTCGAAGCGGTCGGCGAGCTCGAGCCGCAGCGTGCCGAGCACGTTGGCGGCGACGGGCGCCTGGTCGGCGACGATCAGCAGCAGGTCGCCCGCGGACGCGTCGAGCGTCGCCTTGATCGCGTCGATCTCCTCCGGCGTGAGGAACTTGGCGATCGGCGAGCGCCACGAGCCGTCCGGCTCGACGAAGCCCCAGACCAGTCCCCCGGCCCCGGCCTTCTTGGCGATCTCGGTCAGCTCGTCGAGCTGCTTGCGCGGGACGGTCAGGCCGCCGGCGTTGATCCCGCGGACCACGCCGCCGGACGCCAGCGTGCCGGCGAAGACCTTGAACTCGGTGTCCTTCAGCGC
>JACYYK010006676.1_pt1 | contig 13824 bp, 17 predicted proteins | sample 8236871 | NCBI WGS metagenome assembly JACYYK01 (sample SAMN14103087, study PRJNA606662) | landfill metagenome | isolation source: landfill solid waste inoculated with endophyte fungus Paravalsa indica | place: India:New Delhi, Okhla landfill site | collected 2017-11-05 | reverse complement strand
ACTACGACCTCGCCCGCACCCCACGGGCACTCACCACCACCGGAAGCTAGCGACCAAGAGTGGAAACCAAACCGTAGGGCAGGTCATCCAATCTGGCTTGCCCGTTGGGCGGCCAGGAAGGATGCGCGCCACGGCTGCTCCCTACTCGAGTGAGTTCCGCGAGTGCGTCGTGCGCGTGGTTCGGCCCCGTGAAGACGGCGTTTCCTTCGCTCAGATCATTAAGGACTCCGGCATCCACGAGACGACGATCCACAAGTCGTTCCGTCAGGCCGACATCGACGGCGACCACCGTTTCGGAGCTACTCGTGAGGAATCCTCCGGGCAATGGGATCTCCACCGCCGGAACCGCCAGCTGGAGCAGGAGAGCGAGGTCTAGTGCCGCGCGACTGCCTACCTCTTCTCGCAGGCACGCGTGCCGGAATAGGTTCTACCCGCTCGTAAGGGAGCCCACTGCCGATGGGATTCGTGCCGCGTTGTCCCTTGCAGATACATGACCGCATAACAGTCCCCTTCCCGCAACGTAGGGCTTCGCGATGCTGCTGTGCGGTCAATGGGAAGATGCCCGCATGGACGTCGCCGCCTTCGTAATCTCCTGCCTCTCACTTGTCGTTGCCGGGCTCGGCACCTCGTTGGCGAATACTCGCGCCAAGGAAGCGCTTGAGGAGTCTCGGCGTGCGGCTGCCGATGCGAGCTGGTCCAAGCTCCAGGAGGCGGTGCAGCGGCTCATCGGCTTCGATCCCGCAGCTGAGCCAATCAACGATCGCCTGACAAATCTTCGCATCGCGATGATGGAGCTCGTCGAAAAGCTCGGCGACGAGTGCAAAGGTCTCGATCTATGGCTCGACTCCGAGCGGACCCTCGGCGCTACCTTCGGCCGGCTAGTCATGGAGCCGGCGAGGCCGGACGACTCGATCGACCGGCGACTGAAGAGCCTCGAACCTCTCATGTCCTGGGCGCAGGTGCTCAGCCAGAACCTCCGCTACCTCCGGTCAAAGGGTCATGACGGCCCGGCGCTCAGCGAGCTCACCGAGCACGCCACGAGCATGACCCTCAGCGTTCACGAGCAGCAGGGCTGGGAGCCGCCTCGTACGTCCAACCCACGGGTCCGTCCGCTCGACGAGGACCTCCCACGGTCATGAAGGCGAGTTGTCGGCTGTCGGCCGCTCGCGTACACTGGCTACTACTAAGACCGGTTCCGCCTACCTCGGTAGGTCCAGGGCCGGTCCTCATTCTTTCAGGCGGTGTTCGTGGACAGTGGCGTCAAGGCGCACGAGTCCTACGCCCGGCAGGTCGAGATCCTCGCCGCCCGTGGCATGGACATGGGCGACCGCGAGTCGGCCGAGGCAACGCTCCGGCGAGTGAACTACTACCGGCTGAGCGGTTACTGGTATCCGTTCCGCAAGCAGGTTGAAGGTGGGCGCGAGGACGACTTCTACGTCGGCACGCGCTTCAGTGACGTGGTCGCGCTCTACGAGTTCGACGCCAGGCTTCGAGCCGCGACGTTCACAAGGCTGACTCCCGTCGAGTTGGCCATCCGCGCGCTGCTCGGCCATGAACTCGGGCGCATCGATCCCTGCGCGCACCTCGACGCGGAACTGCTCGGCCCGACAGCTCGCCAAGGTGATCGCTATCCGAGGTGGCTGGAGAAGTACCAGCGCGAACTCAACTGGTCACGCGAAGACTTTGTGAAGCACCACGACATGAAGTACGGTGGGCGTCTTCCGGTCTGGGCTGCCGTCGAGATCATCGACTGGGGGGGCCTCACGCATCTCTACAACTTCGCGCCAGCCGGGGTTCGCGAGGACGTCGCCGATGCTTGCGGGCTCAGCCCTTCCCAGCTGGCGAGCTGGCTAAAGTCGCTCAACGTTGTGCGTAACACGTGCGCTCATCACGGCCGTCTCTTCAACCGGGTGCACACGCTCACGCCGAAGCTCCCACCTGTCGGCCGTCACGCTGATCTCGACGCCAGTGCTGCGGACTGGAGTCGCACGTTCGGGCAGTTGACGCTCGTGCAGTTCCTATCGGACCGGCTGGGGCTCGGCCGCAGCAGCCTGCTCCGGGCCGTTCTGAAGAGCTATCCAGCAGTTCAGGCCGTGCCCGTCGCGCACATGGGCATCCCTGACGACTGGCAGACCAGCAGTCCGCTCTGGGCCTGACGAAGCTGTGTCGGAAGTTGAACGCTAGAGGTTGTTCGGCTACGGAACGCGGTCGAGTTCCGCTTCAACGTGTGAGTTGCGCTGACCCCGCTGGGCCCCGTCGATCTTCATGATCGGCGGGGCCCTGTGCTTCTCGCCTGTGCGATGGTTCGGTTCGGGCCGAAGCGTCCCGCTTCTAGCGTGGTTCCATGACCGAACACGAGTACATGACGACCATCGAATGGACGGGCACCACCGCTGGCGGCTACCGATCCTTCTCTCGCGAGCACGCCGCCACGCTCACCGCGACCCAGGACTTGGCTGTGAGCGCGGACGCCGCGTTCCGGGGCGATGCCGAGCTCACGAACCCCGAGCAGTTGCTCGTCCTGGCCGCGAGCTCCTGCCAGATGCTCTCGTTCCTCGGTGCGGCAGCCCGCGCGAGTGTCGACGTGGTGTCGTACGTGGACGCGGCGCGTGGGGCGATGCCGCTGGGGCCGGATCCGGTTGCGATCACGGAGATCGAGCTTCGTCCGGTGATCCGCGTTCGCGGAGCGCGCGTTGAGGACGTCGTCCCTCTCGTCCATCAGGCGCACGAGCACTGCTACATCGCGAACTCTCTCCGAAGCGAGGTCCGCGTGGATCCGACGATCGAGGTGATCCCGTGAACGACGTTGCCGTTCGCGGCGTGACGACTGCCGGGGAGCTGGCCGAGGTGGCTCGGGTGCTGGGGCAGGCGGGGATCGGTCTCGAGGGTGGGGGAATGTGGGAAGGCGTCGCGCGCTACCTCGTCGAGGACGGGGATCGAGCACAGGCGGTGCTGGCCGACGCTGGATACGTGAACGTGGAGGTGCGCCCGGTCGTGGTCGCGGAGCTGGACGCGGATGTGCCCGGGGCATTGGGGCACCTGATGGCCGAGTTCGCAGGGCGCGGTGACGCACTTGTCGCGCAGTACTCCGACCATCGGAACCGGAAAGTGCTCGTCATGGGTGGGTGTTCCGCAGGCACGACTGGTCCGCGGTGAACGCCGAGTTGGCGGATGCTTGGGGCGAGCACCGCTCCGACGCGCGAATGACTGACTGGTCGCTCACGTCTCTGAGCGAGCCTCACGCCGCGTCGGCGTCGGCGAGAACTGCGGAGAGCGCGTCATGACCGGCCGCCGTGAGATGCACGGCGCGCGATGTCGTGGACCGGTCGATCCAGTGTCTGTCCTGGAAGGCGACCAGCATCTGTTCGGCCGCCACGCCGGCGAGATGGTCGCGTCGCTCGGTCCAGTCGAGGCAGGGGCGCAGCAAAGGCCGTCGCGTGGATGACGGCAGTTCTATGCCGAGCGAAGTCAGCCACTCGCGGCCGCTTCCGGTCAGGTTCCACTGTGCATCCACGTACCCGAGCCGTCGCATGCCGCCGCTCAGGGCGACGCCCAGACGGCCGGCGAGATGGCGGTAGCAGGTGCGGGCCTCTCGAAGCGCGCGGTCCACGTTCTGCGCGCGGAGTGACGGCTTGGCGGGGCGGACGCGCCCGGACAGTGCGGCGAGGGATTCGATCGCTTCTGCGATGGCGGGATCCTCGATGCGAACGTAGCGGTGTCTGCCCTGATGCGTTTCGCCGAGCAGGCCCATCTGCACGAGGCGGTGCAGGTGCTCCGTCGTCGACGGGCGGGAGACGCCAGCCGCCTTCGCGAGCTCGGTCGCGGTCCACGCCCGCCCGTCCAGCAGTTCCAGCATCATCGTGGCGCGCGCCTCGTTCGCGAGAACCGACGCGATCTCGGCGAGGCGTGGGCTGCTGGCACCGTTCATGGAAACCGACGATACGCGCCCGATGGTTCGAGGATTCCCGAACCATCGAGCGGCAGGGTGAGGGAATGCGTGGGCAGGGGAGCCGTTGATGGTGTTCCATCAGGGCGCACTGAACCCCCAGGCAGAGGTTGTTCGGTGACGGAACTCGGTGGAGTTCCGGTTCAACGTGTAGCTGGGCACACGTGCGACGGAGCCGCCGTCACGAGAGCGAGATCGCTTCTCCCGTGGTCGATCACGAGCGGTATCGGGAAGCGAGCTCGACGGACTGGGAGGCGAAGGCGTCCAGATCCGCTCGAAACACCGCATCGAGTCGGGATGCGTCCTCGACGCCCGGAGCGGTGACGGTTTCGCCGAGCTCGAGGCCGCGCAGGCTCGCAGTCACAACATCGGCGGCGGACATGCGCGGGATTCCGCTGAGATCCATCCCCTGTCGGGTGTGGAACTCCGTCGCGACGACACCGGGCAGGAGCGCCTGCACGTGCACGCCCGTTCCCTGCAGTTCCGTTGACATGAGCTGCGAGAACGCGAGGAGATGGGCGAGCGTGCCGCCGTACACGGAACGGTTCGGCCGGACGGATGAGGGGGCGGGCCCGCTGAAGGCGATCATGCCGCCGACATTGACGATCGAGCCGCGGCCCCGCGCGATCATGCCCCCGACGACGGCATGGGTGAGCATGACGGGGGCGATCGCCTTCACGCCGAGCACCTCCGACACCTGTCGTGGGAGGAGATTGGCAAGCGAGCCGTAGTGGGCGAGACCAGCATTGTTGATCAGCAGGTCGATCGGAACGTCGCCGATCGACGAGATGACCGACTCGACTCCGTGTGCTGTCGACAGGTCCGAGGCAATCGTGCGCACGGCGACCTCGGGGTATGCCGTGGCGAGTTCACCGAGGCGGACGTCGTCGCGGCCGACCGCGATCAGGTCGTGCCCATCAGAAGCCAGTCGATCGGCGAACGCCCGACCGATTCCGGAGGTCGCGCCGGTGACAAGTGCGATCTTGCTCATCTGAGTTCTCCTTTCGAAGCGGTGCCCGTTTTCCGGGATGCTTCGAGTCTTCGCCGATGCGCGCTGCAGCGGCAGTACCCCGATGTTCCTGGGGGTGCCAGGGCCACCCCGCACCGTCGTGGTCGTGCGTAGCCTGGTGAGCATGGACGATCAGAATCTGCTCGGTGCGTATCTGCGCGCCAGGCGCGAGCTCGTCTCCCCTGAGCAGGTCGGGATCGCGCCCGTCGGAATCCGCCGTGTGCCGGGACTGCGTCGCGAGGAGGTTGCGTTGCTCGCCGGCATCAGCGCCGACTACTACCTGCGGCTGGAGCAGGGGCGCGATCGCAGCCCTTCGCGTCAGGTGCTCGATGCGCTTGCGCGCGTTCTCCACCTCGACGACGAGGGGACGGCGTATCTGCATTCGCTCGCAGATCCGCGACCGCACCGCACGCGGAAACGGCCGCGGCCCGAGGTCGTGCCGCGGGGGATCCACGCGCTGATCTCCTCCCTCGACCTCCCTGCCTTCGTGGAAGGCCGCTACCTCGATGTTCTCGCGGCGAACTCGGCAGCTGCGGCGCTGTCTCCGTGCCTGGTCGCCGGACGCAACCGGCTGCGCGACGTGTTCCTCGATCCCGGCGAACGCGAGCTCTACGGGCCTGCCGAGCTGGTCACCGCTGCGATGGTCGCAGGGTTCCGATCATCGGTGGGACTCGATGTCGAGGATGAACGATTCGTGGAACTCGTCGGGAGCCTGTCGATCGCCAGCCCGCGGTTTCGCACGCTCTGGGCGCGACAGGACGTCGTGCGTCGCGAGGGCGCGGTCGTCACGCTCGCCCATCCCGAAGTCGGAGACCTGACCCTGTATCGCGAGAAGCTGCCGATCAGCGGAGCGGACGGCCAGATGCTGGTCATCTACCATCCCGAACCTGCGAGCGACGACGCCCAGAAGCTGATGCTGCTCATCTCGGCGGCGATGCCGGCTGCTTCCGATCCCGGAGGGCGCAGCGGAGGCACATCGGACACTGAGGAGCCGACCGCAGTGGAGGGGTCGTCCTCGAATGGGCGGCGACGGAACTGATGCCCGGGCCGGATGACTCGGCGGTCCGCTTCTTCGCGCTCGGCCGAGTTGCGCCGACGACGGAGGCTCGGTTTCGAGCGACTCGAGGCGAGCAGCTGATGGGCACGTGCAGACGTTCCGGACGATTCCTGTTCCGCCTGCCGTGATGGTTGTTCGGTGACGGAACTCGGTGGAGTTTAGATTCAATGTGTAACGCAGCGTCTGGCGGTAAGTGATGTCCCGAGGAAGGGTGGCGTCCACTCGGCGTTGATTCCGATGATGAGATTGCGGAGTATGACGCATTGTACGACGCCATTCCATCGTTGATGTCAACGGCATTCTGGGCTTGGGTGCAGGCTGAGATTACTCGTCATCGACGCTACAGCGACGGAAGCGGGTGGGTGGCACACCTTGATGAAGACCTGGTTGAGTCGATGTGCCAGACGCTCCGTATCCCGCTTCCCGACCTGCAGGTCGGCAGCACCGACAGGACTGCTGGTCGGCATCAACGGTCCGTGCGTGCGGACCTCTCGCAACTCGCGCTCCTCCGCGAGACGTCCCCCGTTGTGCGGGTATCGCTTGTTAGTTCCCACAGCCGGCTTGGTGGCGATGACGACCTTTAGGTGCGCCAGGGCGGGTCTTCGATGTGGATGGGGGTGGCGGAACCGCCGTAATAGATCGTGCCCATTCTCGAACAATTACCGCATTCTGGGAGGCCGCGGCGCACGGCGTCGGGATCGACCTGCCTCAACCGGCGATCCGCCGACGGTATGCCGCCAGGGCGAGGAAGTACGCCACCACGAGGATCCCGACGGACCACGCGAGCGTGACCCAGATGTCGGTGTCGACGGGTTGCTGGGCGAACAGGCTCCGGATGGTGTCGACGATGGGCGTCACCGGCTGGTTCTCGGCGAACCACGCCACGGCGGCCGACATGCTGTCGGTCGGTACGAACGCCGAGCTGATGAACGGCAGGAAGATGAGCGGGTACGAGAACGCGCTCGCACCGTCGACGGTCTTCGCCGACAGTCCCGCGATCACGGCGAGCCAAGTGAGCGCGAGGGTGAACAAGAGCAGGATGCCGGCCACGGCAAGCCATTCCAGCGCGCTCGCTCCGGAGCGGAACCCGAAGATGAACGCGACCCCCACGACGAGCGCGAGAGAGACGGTGTTGGCCACGAGGGAGGTCAGTACGTGACCCCACAGAGTGGTCGAGCGGGCGATCGGCATGGACTGGAATCGCTCGAAGATCCCGCCCTGCAGGTCCATGAAGAGCCGGTACGCGGTGTAGGCGATGCCGGACGCAATCGTGATGAGCAGGATGCCGGGGAGCATGTAGTCGATGTACGTGTACGAACCGGTGTCGATGGCTCCGCCGAATACGAACACGAACAGCGCCATGATCGCCACGGGGGTGACGGCGGTGGTGATGATCGTGTCGGGACTGCGCAGGATGTGGCGGAGCGACCGCCCGGTGAGAACCGCGGTGTCGCCGAGGGGTTGCGTGGTCATAATCCCACCTCCTTGGTGAGGGCCAGGAAGACGTCTTCCAGGCTCGGCTGCTTCTCGACGTACTCGACCTTCGCCGGGGGAAGCAGTTGCTTGAGCTCGGCCAGGGTGCCGTCGACGATGATGCGTCCCTCGTGAAGGATCGCTATCCGGTCGGCGAGATGCTCGGCCTCGTCCAGGTCCTGCGTCGTGAGGAGTACGGTTGTGCCGGCCCGGGCGAGCTCGGTGACGGCATCCCACACTTCCAGACGCGCCTGCGGGCGCGAGTCTCGGAGTCATATGGCAGCTGGTCGGCGATCAGCTTCGCCAGCAGCGCATACTGCTCACGCCACGCATCGGCCATCGCCGGGTCCTGGACGGCGAGGCTCTCGAAGGCATCGGCAACGATGCACTCGTGGCGCCGTTCTTCGTCCAGCGGCAGGAACTCGAACAGGATCTTCCGGGCGCGGACCTGTGGCGCCGGTAGCGTGTCGGTTTCCAGAAGCTGGAGACGCGCGACGACTCGCAACCCGTGCTTGCGCATGACGGCGAGGAGCAGGCCGCGCTTGTCGCCGAAGTAGTACTGGATCGCGCCGGTGGTGGCGCCGGCCCGTGCCGCAACGATGCGCAGAGGCATCGCAGCATTGCTCACCGAGGCGAGGACCTCGGCCGCAGCCTCCAGCAGGCGCTCCTGGACGAACTCGGCTTTCGCATCAGGCATGTCTTGCGTCATCGGTGCCTTCCATGAACGATCCGACGAGGTTCTTGATCGCGTCAGGCTCGTCCACCAGCGCCGCGTGGCTGGCATGCGGGAAGACCTCTACCCGCACCGAGGGTGCGGTGCGACGAACGGCAGCCACTGCGCGCCGGGGGACGAAGTGACTCCGCCCGCCGATGACCACCGTGAGAGGGGTTCGGAGGTCGCGCCACTGTGCCGTGGTTACCCGTTCCGGGCGCGGCGTGCCGCGGGGCGCGAACTCCCGCTTACCGGCAAGCAGGACATCAAGTGCCGGAGACTCAGGCAACTTGCCGCCGCGCACCCAGGACAGGTACGAGAGGTACCGCTCTTCGTCGCCGAGCAACATCAGCAGCATTTTCGCCCAGGTGCGCCAGGGTATGCCCGCGAGGGAGCCCGGCGGCTCGATCGCCGTCACGCTCTGCAGGCGAGCAGGGTTCCGAACGAGTTGGTTGAGTGCGACCCATCCCCCGTAGGAGAACCCCACGAGGTGCACCTTCTCCAGCCCTATGCCGTCGAGGGTCTCTTCCAGCCAGGCGGCGACCTCGACGCCGGTCGGGAGCGGCCTGGTCTGCACGCTCCTGCCCGCATCCCAAATGGTGTCGACTGCGAAGACCTGTCGATCCGTCTCCCACGCCCTGACGAATGGGCCCCAGGCCGCGATCGTGCTCCCGCCGCCCGGCAGGAGGAGGGCTGGGGTGCGGTCGCGCGCCGCGGTCGACGCCGACACCGCGGTCCGGCCATAACTCGTCTGCACGGTGTGGTCGGTTCGATCCGGCCAGGAGCTCATGGCCCGATCGAAGGCGAGCAGGAAGCGCGCCCGCGCCGCGTCGTCGCGGAACGCGCCCACCGGGTCAGCCATGACGGGAGCATAACGCCTGTAACGCAAGCGTCATTCTCGGTGGGAAGTTGCGCCGTTCTTTTGGCCGGGAGGTTGCGCCGTCACCTTGACGGCGCCTTCCTCGGGGGCTACTTTAGGAACATGTTCGACAAACGCAATGAGCAGACCAACGAGACCGCGGCAAGCCCGCGGACACGCGGACGGATGGCGCTCGGGGCGGCAGTGATCCTCTCGGCCGTCCCGGCCCTGGCCGCCGCCGTGGACCAGCAGTCGATGCGGTCCCTGGAGGCGTACGCCGCAGCCATGTACGGCGCACACGGCGTGCCGGTCGACACCGGGCTGCTGTACCTCGTGGTGTACGCGGTGGCCGGCACGCTCGCGATCCTGTGGCTGGTCGCCGCTGTGACATCATGGGTGAGCCGAGGCGGGGCGATCGGTGCCGGTGCCGGTGCCTTTATGGTGGTGGCGAACCTGGCCACTGCACTCGCCATGCTGTTCGTCACCGAGTACGGGAGCCCGGTCTTCCCGGCGCAGTGGGGGCTCCTCGTGGCGCTACCCGCGCTCGCCGGAGCCGTCGCAGTCGGACTGCTCGTCCGCAGCGCGAGGCGCCGGTCATGATGCTGGACATTGTCAGAGGGGATGAGCATGGCGGAACGGCCCGACGCGCAGCGGCCGCGGCGGCGAGGGCGCCCCCCGGCGACATCTCAGGACGAGATACTCGCCGCGGCCTGGCGCCTCATCGAGGCGGAGGGATGGGAGAGCCTCACCATCCGTAGCCTGGCCCGGGAGCTCGGCATCGGCGCGGCAACCATCTACCACCACGTGCGTGACCGTGAGGACCTGCTGGTCCGGCTGATCAGTGACTACGCGGCCGGACTGCCGCGTCCGGACCTGCCGTCGGAGCCCCGCGCGAGAGTGTGCGCGGCCACGATCGCCCTCCATGACGCACTGCGCGACCTGCCGTGGGCGGCCGAGGTGCTCACGGTCGACGGGTTCGTCGGTCGCCTGAGCGACGAGGCCCTGTGGTTCGTCGAGGCCATCCTCGACGGCGCACGCCGCGGTGGGTGCACCGCCGACCAGGCCGTGGCGTTGTTCCGGAACCTCTGGTACCTCACCGTCGGAGAGCTCCTCGTCCATGCTCGCACCAGGGAGCGGACCCGTTCCAGGGTGGACCGCGCACGCCTCCTGAAGGAGGACGCCGCCCCCTTCGACGGCCGCGATCCCGAGGTAGTTCCTCAGTTGGCGTCGATCGGGCGAGCCTGGCCGGCGCTGGCGGCCAAGGGCACCTACACGGACGGTATCCGGGCGCTCGTCCACGGCGCCCTCGACCAGCTGCCCCAACGAGACTGAACGTGCCTGCCCCGGACCTGCGGGTCGGTCGGGGCTGAGCAGACCACGCCCCCGCAGGACCGCACTCGAGCGCTGCCCATCGGACGCCGTCACATGCTGGCGGCGCGGTGGGTCGGGGGCGGGACCTCGCCTGCGCACGACCATCGGCGAGCGGGCCAGTTCCGGCTGCCGCCAAGGCCGTCGGCAAGCACTCACCCAGTAGGCACGACCGCCGCGGCGGCCGTCCACCACGTCTTCCTCGCCTCGACCACGGCGAGCCCAAACGAAGGAAGTCGTCGATGAAAGACTCATCTGTCATGTCCGGGCCGGACTCAGCTCGGAAGCCTGGCCCGACCCTCACGGCGGTCAACGGAGTCCAACTCCTGGTCTCCCTCGACCTCTGCATCGTCAATGTCGCACTTCCCGATATCGCCGCCGGACTCGGCTTCGAATCGAGCGAGTTGTCCTGGGTCATCCACGCCTATGCGCTGACCTTCGGGGGGCTGCTCCTTCTCGGTGGCAAGGTGGCCGACCTCCTCGGACATCGCCGCGTGCTCATCATTGGCCTGCTGGTCTTCGCCCTGTCGTCCCTGCTGGCCGGTCTGGCGACGTCCCCCGGAGTCCTGGTCGCCGCCCGCGGCCTTCAAGGCGTGGGTGCCGCCGCCATGCAACCGGCCTCACTGGCGGTGCTCACCACGACGTTCCCCGAGGGGCGAGCGCGGGCGCGCGCGTTCGGGATCTGGAGCGCCGTCAACGCGCTCGGTGCAGCGCTCGGGGTCGTGCTGGGCGGAGCCGTCACCGAACTCGCGGGATGGCGATGGGTAATGCTGCTCAACGTCCCCGTTGCCCTGGTTCCCCTGTGGCTCGCCTGGCGGTCCCTGCCGGGGGACGCCCGCGTTGTGCGCGCGAAGCGCCCGGACGTCCTCGGTGGCGCGCTGGCAACGACCGGGATGACAGCGCTTGTCTACGGTGTGGTGCGGGCGGCGGATCTCGGGTGGACCGCTCCCCAGACAATCGTCGTGCTCGCCGGGGCGGCTCTGCTCCTCGCGCTCTTCGTCGTCGTGGAGAGATCTCCGCACCGCGACCCCCTCCTGCGCCTCGGTCTGCTGGCCAACCGCAGTGTCACGGGCGCGAACGTCATCAATCTGCTCATCGGCGCTGCGATGGCCTCGTGCTTCTACATCCTGTCGCTGTACGTCCAGACGGTGCTCGGGAACTCACCGGCCGTCGCCGGGCTGATGTTCCTGCCGTTCGCGCTCGGGGTGATCGTCGGTGCCGTGGTCGCCACCGGCGTCGGCAGACACCTCCCGCCGCGCTCACTCATGCTCACCGGCGTCCCCCTCACGGCGGTGGGGTTCATGTGGTTCGGTTTCATGCGGCCTGACGGAAGCTTTCTCGTCGACGTCCTCGGACCATCCTTGGTGGCGAGCATCGGCTTCGGACTGTGCCTAGGCCCCGTGGTCTCCACAGCGACGCGCGGAGTGGATGACGACGAAGCCGGGATGGCCTCCGGCCTGCTGTCCAGCGCCCGTCAGATCGGTGCGTCAGTAGGGCTCGCGGTGCTGGGGACCCTCGCTCAGCACCGCACCGGGAGTGAGGTCACCGCTGAAACGCTGACGGCGGGGTACGGGTTGGCGATGCACGTCGCTGCCTGGCTGCTACTCCTCGGCGCAGGGGGCGCGCTCCTGGTGCTGCCCTCCGAGCGCGCGCTCGCCACGAGCACGACCGCTCGACGGTGATGCCGGTGGGCGAGTCGCACGCCCAGCCTGATGTCTAGACTCGACATCAGATGACGACGAGGGGGCAACCCCGCTCCCAGCGATAATGGAGGCTCGAGCCATAAGTTTCACTGTCTACCTGTCCGGCGAGATCCACACCGATTGACGAGACCGTGGACATCCCGCCCCGCGGTAGCCCGTCGGGCAGCAGGGGCGCGGTCGGCTCGGCCCGGAACCGCAGGTCGGCCGTCGCCATCACGGGCTTGCGTATGACCCGGCCCCGACTGTCCCGCCGGGTGTCAGCGCCTCGCCCGTCATCGGCGACGCGCACCCGCCCATGCGGGAAGACCGTGATGATGACGGTGCCGGCGCGGCCCTGGCTCTCGGCCGCCTCATTCGCGTAGGCGAGGATCTCGAGGATGAGGTGACGGCGCCCGCCGGCAGCCTCGGTGTCGCCGAGCCGGTCGCGGACCTCGGCAAGGTGCTCGACATCGAGATCCGTGCGCCAGTCGTGGGTGGTGACGGTCCAGGAGGAGCGATCGGTCTCGTGACGATCCTAGGCTGGGGGCCGTGCCGGACGGGATTTTCCTCGTCAATGTCCTGGGGTCCTCTGTGGCAGCGAGCCTCGGTCTCGGGCGTTGCCTGGGCGCTGCCTCGCGAGCCGAATCGCTGACTTCACGTTGTCCTCGTACGACTTTGCCACGGCGCCGGACGAGAGTCTGCCCTGTGTTATGGGCGTTCTGCGGCAAACTCTCGGTGCATCATCGGGACGACGGGGCGGTAAGGCCGCCCGGTCCTGTCGGTTCATTACCCAGGACAACGTCGTCGAGCCACCGTTGACAGGCGTCCCGCCAGGTCGCGGTGTGTGGGATCGATGCGAGGGGCGGCATCCGTTCGCCGGCTGGCGGGTCGCCCCACGAGACACCGTCGGCGAGGCCGAGACCGTGCCAGCCTTCCGGGTAGACGTGCAACTCGAGGGAAGCACCGACCTCCTGCGCTGCCTCCGCCCACCGAAGGGCGTTCGTCAGGCCCGGTGGGTCCTCCATGGTGGTCCAGACGAACAGTGGGCACGTCTCCGCGCCGAGGTGGGTGACCGGGGAGAGTTCGGCGCGCAACTCCATCCGGCCGCCGAGCATCCCCGACACGGCGACATCAGGGAGCAGGTCGAGGTCGGCGACCGAGTAGGCCAGGACGGCGAAGTCCGGGCGCGGCGGCGAACTCGGCGCCTGCTCCAGCGAGCCCAGGATCGCCCCGGTGGCGAGCAGCCCGGCCAGGTGCCCACCCGAACTGGCGCCGAAGACACCCACTGCGCGGGCATCGACCGCCAGGCCATGGTCTCCGGTGCGCCACCACTGCAGCGCTTCCCGCGCGGCCGCGAGCGGCGACGGCCAGGGCGACTCGGACGGTAGCGGGTAGTGCAGCACCGCTGCGTGGCAGCCGACGGAGGACCACCACCGGGCGACGCCCTCACCCTCATGGGGAGCGTGGAACCGGTAGCCACCACCCGGCAGCACCAGCACCGCAGGACGGGCACCGCTGAACGGCGGCTCCGCAGGGATGACCTGCAGGTTTGAAGCGAGATCAGCAGACATCACTGAACTTTCGAGTTCGGCTCCTCCATGCCTGACGCAGTCCGCCACCGGCACGCGAAGCTTCGGACACCCTACGACACCCGGGGACTGATGCACGTGTAGGTGTCACATGATCTGTGGGGCTGTGGAGCGTTGCAGGGAAGGATG
>JACYYK010018370.1_pt1 | contig 13918 bp, 8 predicted proteins | sample 8236871 | NCBI WGS metagenome assembly JACYYK01 (sample SAMN14103087, study PRJNA606662) | landfill metagenome | isolation source: landfill solid waste inoculated with endophyte fungus Paravalsa indica | place: India:New Delhi, Okhla landfill site | collected 2017-11-05 | reverse complement strand
CCCGCTTTGGATATCGCTGATCTGGCGGCAACGCTCAATCGCGGACGGGCACATTTTGCTCACCGTGCCGCGATCGTTGCGGCCGACGGTGAGCAGCTCGCAGAACAATTGGCGCAGGTGGCGGCGGCTCGCCAGCCACGCGGTGTGAAGTCCGGAAGCGTGCACCCGGGGAAGCGACCACAAGTTGCGTTTCTGTTTACCGGCCAAGGGGCTCAGTACAGCGACATGGGGTTGGGGCTCTATCGCACCCAACCGGTATTCCGGCAAGCGCTTGACCGGTGCAACGAGATTCTCCGCGAACTGTTGCCGCGCCCGCTGTTGTCGGTCATCTACCCTGGATTGTCCCCCGAGGCAGAACCGGGCGGCGATGAAATCGACCAGACGCAGTACACGCAACCCGCGCTGTTTGCGCTCGAATACGCTGTGGCAACGCTTTGGCGGCACTGGGGCGTCGAGCCGTGTGCGGTGCTAGGGCACAGTGTCGGCGAGTACGTGGCGGCATGCATTGCTGGGGTCCTGTCGCTGGAAGACGCCCTGCGGTTGATCGCCCACCGGGCGCGATTGATGCAGCAATTGCCGGCCGGTGGCCAGATGGCCGCTGTGTTTGCGCCGGCGGATCGCATCGCGTCGCTCATCCAAGAGCGAGGCCTCGAATCCACCCTGGCAGTTGCGGCCAGCAATGGTCCAGAAAATACGGTCATCTCCGGCGCTTCGGCTGCCGTCGATGCTCTCCTGCGCCACTGTGAGACGCTGGGGATCACCGCGCAGTTGCTGCGTGTTTCCCATGCTTTTCATTCGCAGCTGATGGAACCGATGCTGCGCGAGTTCCATGCCTTGGCAGCGGCTTGCGCCTTCCACGCTCCGCAGATTCCTTTGATCTCCAACGTCACCGGGCAGCTGTTGGAGGAGCCGTGGTCTGCGGATTACCTCTGCCAGCACATCCGCGGCACGGTGCGATTTGCTGAGGGGATGGCGACACTGGCTGGGCTATCACCCGACATCTTTTTGGAAGTCGGACCGGCGCCGGTGTTGACCGGTATGGGACGACGTTGCTTGAGCGATTCGAGTGCCGCTTGGTTGCCGTCGCTGCGACCCGGACAGCCTGACGAAGAAACGCTCCTGCTCAGCGCGGCGGAACTATACGTCGCCGGCGCACCGCTCGACTGGAGCGCCTTTGATGAACCGTGGCAGCGTCAGCGACTGATGTTGCCAACCTATCCGTTTGAGCGGCAACGCTGCTGGTTTGACCCGCCGACGGCGCCACCGCGGGGACTGGTCGAGCGAGCGCAGCCGAAGCCACAGGGGCATCCGCTGCTGGGCGATTCCATCGCCATGGCGACGGACCAGCGGCTGTTCGAGCGGCGGCTGTCACCCGAGAGTCCGGCGTACTTATCCGAGCACCGCGTGCAGGATTCGGTGGCGTTTCCGGCGGCTGGTTACGTCGAAATGGCGCTCGCCGCAGCGACTCAAGTGTTTGGGCCCGGCATCCATGTGCTGGATGATCTGCTGATCCAACAAGCATTGTTTCTGCCCGCCCAGTCCGACCGAGTGGTGCAGACGATTGTGGCTGCCGAGAGCGGTGGCAGCCGGAGTGTGGAAATCTCGAGCAGTCCAGGCCCGTCAGAGAACCAGCCGAGCTGGACGCTGCACGCCTACGGCAAAGTTCGCCATGGCAGTGACTCGGCGGACGGCGGTGTGCGCGCACCGGAATCGTATGCGACGTTTGCCTCGCGGGTCGTCGATGTGCAGTCACAGCAGCAGTTCTACGAGACGATGACCGCTCGCAAACTGCAGTACGGGCCGCGATTTCGTGTGCTCGGCCAACTGTCGCGCAGCTCCGACGAAGCGTTGGGCGAGGTGCAGTTGGAGCCCGTGGTGGCGAGCGAATTGGCGCAGTATCACCTGCATCCGGCGCTCGGCGATGCGCTGTTTCAAACCTGTGCGGGACTGGTGCCAGCCGAGCCCGACGGCGGGTATTCGCCGTTTACCTACATGCCGACGCAGGTGCGATCGGTGCGGGTGCTGCAACAGCCCAGCGGGCGGCTCTGGACCTATGGCCGACGCCACCCCGGCGACGCTCAGCCGAGTCCAGAACGGGTCGACGGCGATGTGTGGTTGATCAACGAAGCCGGTGAGGTTGTCGCAGAACTTTTGGGAGTGCAGCTGACGCGCGTCGGGCAGCTGAATACCGCTGGCACGCCGCTCGCCGATGCGCTGTACCGGGTCCAATGGGAGCCTGCCGAGGAACCGGTGAAAGCGGCCGCGGTGGCGGACCAGAGCTGGTTGATCTTTGCCGACGATACCGGCTTGGGCGATGCCTTGGCCAGGCAATTGAAGGCGGCGGGAGCGGTTCCGGTTGTTGTGCGTCCCGGAGATGCGTTTCAGGCCCGCGCCGCTCACAACGGCGATTCCGGCGGCTTTACGATTGCGGTGGATGAGCCCACCGATTACGAGCAACTGTTCGCGGCGCTCGCTCGCCCCGGTCGCCCGCCGCTGGCTGGCGTGGTCCACCTGTGGAGTTTGAGCGGAGACGGTGCCGAGTCTGCTGGAGCGGGCATCGCGCGGGATGTTTCTCGGGCGAGTGAGTCGGCGCTGCGATTGATCCAGCGGCTGGTCCGAGAACCGGTGGTCAATGCCCAACCGTCGAACCCGTGGCGCGGCGTGTGGTTTGTCACCCGCGGTGCTCAAAAGACGTGTGCCGAGGATCGTGCAATCCGACCGGCGCAGGCGTCGCTGTGGGGCCTCGGCCGGGTGGTGGCAGTCGAACATCCAGAGTTGCGGAGCCGGTTGATCGATCTTGATCCGCAGGCCGTCCCCGAGGACGCTCTGGCGGCGCTGCTCAGCGAGCTCCAGCGGAGCTCGGCCGAAGATCAAGTCGCTCACCGCGGTGGCGAACGTCGCGTCGCACGCCTGCAGCGTGACCCGCAGGCGCTCAGCCGGCGCCCAGCGACAGCGGCAAGCCACCCGCTGCCGCCAGCGCCGTTTCGCTTGCGATTCGCCGCGGCCGGCAGTTTTGATTCGTTGTACTTCGAGGCGTGCCAACGGCCGGCTCCGCGTGGCAGCGAAGTCGAGGTGCAGATCGCCGCTGCCGGACTGAACTTCAGCGATGTGCTCAAAGCGATGGGGCTGTATCCGGGGATCACTGACCCGGTGGTGCCGCTGGGCATCGAGTGCGCGGGAACCGTGACGGCGGTGGGCCCCGAGGTGCAAGCCTTCCAAGTCGGCGACCGCGTCTACGGCGTCGCTCCCTTCAGCTTCGGCTCGCACGCACGGACGGCAGAATACGCCCTCAGCCACACACCGCCCGGAATGACCGAGGCAGAGGCTGCGACCATTCCGATCGCATTCATGACGGCCTATTACGCGCTCGTGCAGTTGGCCGACTTGCAGCCGGGCGAGCGCGTGCTGATTCACGCGGGAGCTGGCGGTGTCGGCTTGGCCGCAATTCAGATCGCCCAGCACCTCGGGGCCGAGATATTTGCGACGGCGGGCAGCGATGAGAAACGTGACTTCCTCCGTGCTCTGGGCGTTCGGCACGTCTTCAGTTCGCGCTCACTCGATTTTGCCGAGCAGATCCTGCAGGTCACCGACCGCGAAGGCGTCGACGTGGTGCTCAACTCGCTGCCGGGCGACGTGATCAGCAAGAGTCTGGGGATTTTGCGGGCGTATGGCCGATTTTTGGAGATCGGCAAGACTGATATCTATCAAAATCGCTTGCTCGGGCTGTCACCGTTCCAGGACAATCTGTCGTACTTTGCCATCGATCTCGACCGCATCCTGCGGCAACGTCCCCAGGTGATCCGGCGGCTGTTTGGGGCGCTGGAAAAACACTTTGCAGCTGGCGATTTCCGCCCGCTGGTGGCAACCGAATTTGCCGCCGAAAATGTCGCTGATGCCTTTCGCTATATGGCGCAGCGCAAAAACATCGGCAAGGTCGTCGTGGCGTTGCCGGAGCCTGCGGCGGCGGAGGCGGAGCAAGTCACCGGCTCGCGGACTCATTCGGCCACCACGGCGCTGATCACCGGCGGTCTCGGCGCGCTGGGGCTAGCGCTTGCGGAACAGCTTGTCGAGCAGGGAGCCGAGCATCTGGTATTGCTTGCGCGCCGCGAGCCCAACGAACAGCAAGCGGCGGTCATCGCGCGGTTGCGTGAGAGATCGCATGTGGCGGTCGTGGCCGGCGACGTCAGCCAGTTGCCGTCCCTACAGGCGGCGCTGCAGCAGATCGCCGCGGAGTTTCCGCCGATTACTGACATCTATCATGCTGCAGGGGTTCTCGATGACGGGTTGCTGTTCGACATGTCGGCTTCTCGCTGGCAGCGTCCGCTAGCTCCTAAGATTCAAGGTACATGGAACCTGCACGCAGCGACCTTGGATCAGCCGATCCGGCGGTTTGTGCTGTTTTCGTCAATCGCCGCGCTGCTCGGTTCACCGGGTCAAGGCAACTATGCGGCGGCCAACGCGTTCTTGGATGCGTTTGCGGCGTATCGGCAGAGCCTCGGCCTGCCAGCGACGAGCATCAATTGGGGACCGTGGGCCGGCGCGGGGATGGCGACCCAGGGCGGTACCGCCGAACAGCTGCGTTCCCGCGGATTGGGGCTGATCGCGACCGCCGACGCGCTGGAGGTGATGCAGCGGCTCGTTGCGTCCGAAACAGAGAACGTGGCGGTGATGGAGGTGGATTGGCCAGCGATGCTGCGCGCCGTCAAGGTGACGCGGCCGCTGCTATCAACTTTCGCTGGCGAGGCCCCTGGGAATGATCGTGCGGGCGATGATCAGGTGGATCACGAGTTCTGCGAGCGGATCCAAACCGCGACCGCTGAGCAACGCGATGCGATGCTGCAGCGATACTTTACCGATGAACTGGCTCGAATCATGGGCTGGGACGCTGAGCAGATCGATCCGCTGCAGCCGCTGAGCGAACTCGGCATGGATTCGCTGATGGCGATGGAACTGAAAAACAATTTGGAACGGCGGCTGGCGATCACCCTGCCGATGGCAGCCTTCATCGAAGCCCCATCGATTACGAGCTTGTCGCGTCACGCCGCCGCAGAATTGGCCAGCGGTGACGCCGAATCCAGCGGCTCGCCATCGGACGCTCACTACCGGGTGCTGGGGCCGCTCAAGGGCAGCGGGACGAAGTTTCCCTGGTTCTGCGTTCACCCGCTCGGGGGCAACGCGGGTTGCTACGCCGATTTGGCAAAACACGCCCCCGCCGATCAACCCGTACTGGGACTCTGGGGCCGCGGTGCCGACGGCGTCCTGGAGCCACCGCGCACGCTCGATGCCATGGTCGATGAGTATGTGGCGGCAATCACGAAGCATCAGCCCGAAGGCCCTTATCACTTGCTCGGCTGGTCCGCGGGAGGAATCTACGCTTATGAGATTGCGCGCCGGCTGCACCATGCAGGACATGCGGTCGCGCCGCTGGTGCTGCTCGATACACCGCTGCCGTCGATTTATGACAACATCGACCTCAGCGACGACGCGCGGTTCCTTTATGATTTCACCCATTTCTCAAACATCTTCCTGCAGGCTCAGATGCAGGTGACGTATGAGCAGTTGCAGCAGTTATCGCGTGAGCAAGCGCTGCAGTTGCTGCTGAGCGAAGCGAAACGCGAAGGTCTGGTGGCTGCCGGCGCATCGACGCGGTACATCGAACGCTTGATCGAGACGAGCCGTGCCCATGTGCAATTTATCAAGGATTATCGGCTAGCAGATTTTGATCATGAAATCCATCTCTACCGCCCGGCGGTNNTGAGCAACTGCGGCGCCCCCTGCGCATTCATCAGACTCCCGGGGATCACTTCACGATGCTGCTCGGCGCATCCGCCGCCGAGTTGGCCCAGCGGCTAGCCGTTCACGCCAACCCAAACGACTCTCGAGCCGCCATAACCAAGGCCGGGGAAGGGCTGCACGCGTAATGGCGGGCAACATGAACTCGAAAGTTGACGGCGAGTATCTGCAGGAGATCGCGCCTTTGTCCAAACGGTAACCTACAGTTGCTGCATGGTGAACAAAGCCTCTGCGATCGAGTACTATCAAGCTGCTGATGGGCGACAATTGGCGCTGCGCCGTTATTTGCCGGCGGTAGAATCGCGCGCGGATGTGGTGATCCTGCACGGCATCATCAGCCACAGCGGCTGGTATGACGTCAGTTCGGTCGCGCTCGCCAATCGCGGATTCGATGTCCATGCGCTGGATCGCCGTGGATCGGGACTCAACGGCGATCTGCCGGGGGACATCGATTCGATGCGTACGTGGTTGAGCGATGTGGTTGCCTATTTGAGTCAGATCAAGCAAGCGGGGCGACCGTTGTTCTTGCTGGGTATCAGCTGGGGGGGAAAACTCGCGCCGGCCGTCGCCCGTGCGCGGCCCGATCTCCTCAGCGGTTTCGGCATGCTGTGCCCCGGCATCTACGCACGGCAGCAGCCTGGCTGGTTCAAACGCTTCGGCTTGGGGCTGAGTGGCCGCTTGGGGATACAGCGTCAGACGGTTTCGATACCGCTGCAGGAACCGGAGTTGTTCACCGATTCCCCGCGTTGGCAAGCTTACATCCGCCACGATCCGCTGACCTTGCGAAGGATCACCTTGCGGTTTGCCCGGCAGGACTGGCAATTAACGCAGCACACGCGCGGCAGCGCCCCCTACCTACACCTGCCCAGTTTACTGGTGCTCGCCGGCCGCGACCGGATTGTCGACAACGCACGCACCAAACGTTATTTCACCCGCATGGCAACGAGTGATAAAACGCTCTTCGAATACTCCAACAGCGCTCATACGCTTGAGTTTGAATCCGACGTTGAGCCCTACATCAATGACCTCGCGAGCTGGCTCGGGCATCAGACCTGCAAAGCACATCGAGTTGAATCTTAAGCGTCAGCAAGCTCCGCGATCTCTGAGCTCATGCTTCCGCACGAACTCAAACACAGTGGCCAACGCGACGGGCACCTTGCCGGCTACTCCCGCTGGCAATGCATTGAAATCTTGATAGAGGAAAAAATGGCCACCGGGAAACTGCTGCATCGTCAGGCTGCCACGTGTGACCGCGCTCCAACCCAGTAGCCCTGCGGCCGTAACGTACTGATCATCGACACCGCCGACGGCCAGCAGCGGACACTCTAGCAGCTCGCCGGTTTCAAACGATTGTGACCGCAACATTCGTAAATCGGCGCGCAGCGCGGGCACGATTGCTGCCAACCAACTCGGATCATTGCGGACGACCGCCGGAATACCGCCGTATTTTTGATGGATATGCTCGACGAGTTGCTCATCCGGCAGATCTTCGACCGGAGTCACCTCTTGCGCGGCGGCGAGCGCAGGCGTGCCTTCCCGGGCCCCGGGGGCGTGCCGGCCCACGGCATAGCCCAGGAAGCCAAACCGCGGTAACCTTCGCGCCACCTGATGCGCCAGATGTGCCCCGACGCTGTAACCCAGCAGCGCAAACGGCCCGGCCGGCAGGCTGGCGATCGTCTCGGCTACCGTCGCCGCTAAATCATCCATGGATGCAACCGGCGGCTCTTTCAAACGCGATTCCCGCCCAGGCAATCGTGCGGGAACGATGTTGATGGCTTTGCCCGAAAACCTCCGCCAGCGAAAAAACGCGCTCGAACCACCGCCGGCATGCGGAAAGCAAAACAATCGCGGCACCTCGGTGCGACTGGCTTCGGCAGGAAAGAGCTCACGATCGATCATGCGATCTCCCGCAGTCGATGTTCTTGCTGTTGAATCACCATGGCCTGCAGTCGACCGCGGTCGACGCTTACCCCCAATCCCGCGGCGGTCAAAGGCGGTGCCCAGCCTCCGTAACGAAAGGTGATATCCTCATTAATCAGATTGGCTGCCAACACATGTCGGTCATACGAACCTTCACAGTACCGGATGTTTTGAACCGACTGCGCCCAGTGCCTCCCAGCGGCGGACAGGATTCCGGTTTCTCCCGGATGGCACCCGAGTTGATAGCTCCGCCCATGCTGCTGAGCCAGTGCCGCCAGACGCAAACAGGCGAGGAAGCCGCCGCATTTGGATAAGCGCAGATTCCATAGGTCGCCAGCATCTAAGTCGATCGCTGCGGTCGCATCCTGCCAGCTGGTTAGCGATTCATCCAGCATGATCGGGACTGGTACCCGCGAACGCAGCGCCCGCAGTTCGGCCAGCTGTTCATGCGGGAGTGGCTGTTCGATGCAGGAGATGCCGTGTGCGAGCAGTGGTTCGGCGCGGCGCTCGAAATCCTGCGCATCCCAAGCTTCATTGGCATCGACTCGCAGGTCGATCCGCGGCCCGATCCAGCGGCGAACGGTTCCGAGCCGAGCGGCGTCATCGTCAGCCGAACAGCCGATCTTAACCTTACACTGTCGAAAACCATATAACCGCATCTTGACTGCTGACTTCCATAACCGGTTGGCGTGTTCAGCGTCGATCGTGGTGCTGTAGCGAACGGCTCGCGGTGGCGCTCGGAGCGACTGGGCCTCGACGACGGCGCTGCCGACATCGCTGAGCGGTTTATCAAAGACTTGACCAAAGGCGTCCAACACGCTGATTTCCACCGCCGCGCGCAGCGGATTGCCGCGCGCGCCGCGCGTGTCGTCCGCTACCGTGAAATTGTGAAAGCGGTCGAGCATCGCTACCACATCCGCCCAATCGCTGCAGTCACCGTCGAAGCGTGCCTGCAGCGGTTGTTCCGCAAGCAAGCCGAGCGAATCTTCCGCGGTATCACCAGTCACGTACGCCCGCGGCACCCCTTCCCCCCAACCGGTCGTCCCGTCTTCCAGGCGACATTGCACCAGCAAATTGTCGCTGCTCTGACGCGTCGCGGACGCGTGGCGAAAGGGGCGACGCAGCGGCACCCGGATGACAAAGGCGGTAAATCCAGCGACGCGCATACGGGGCCTTCGGCGATGATTTCGTCAGATCGAAAACGCGCGGTGGCACCGGCGCGCTTCCTGCGCCGGTCACTACCACCTCGTCGTTTCGGCAATTCACCTGTTGCTCGGCGGTTATAAGCTTCCGGCGCCGCCAGTCGCCGCGTCGAGTGTTTCGCGAATCCCTTCACGGAAATCAACCCGCGGTTTGTAGCCGAGCACGCGTTTGGCCTTCGCGATCGAAAAGTCCAAGTTGAGCGTCATGAACTTGATTCGCGCCCCGGTCAACAACGGCGCTTCCTGGGCGCCCCTCAACTTGGCAAAAGTCTCCATCGGGCCGACCAGCATTCGCGCTACCCACTCGGGGACATGTTGGGGATGTGGCTTGCCAAGATAATCGGCGATGGTATTGATGTACTCTTCGCGAGTCACCAAACGTTGATCGCGGATGTTGAACGTTTCGCCCACCGCGTTCGGGTTCTCCATCGCCANNAGAGGTTGCCAACGTAGGTGTTGTTGAGCACCTTATCGCCACGGCCGATGAATTTCATTTTCCCGGCATTGAACTTTTCGATGATCCGGGGAACGCTGTGGCGTTCGCCCGGACCATAGATAAAGCCGGGGCGGACAATCACGGCAGGCAACCGGTGGCGGTCGATATGATCATTGATCAGGACTTCCGCTTCCGCCTTGGTCTTCGTGTAGCCATCAAGTCCGGTCAGGCTTGGCGGTGTGGTTTCGTCCGTGCCATAGTGGTGCCGCGCCGGGTAGACCCCCAAAGAACTCACCTGAATCCACCGCTGGAACGAATCGCTCGCCTGGACCACGCCGAGCATGTGCTCGAGCGCGACGACATTGATGGCGCGGTACTTTTCAGCCGGTCCCCAATCGCCGATGTGGGCCGCGCAGTGGATCACCATCTGCGCGTTGCGGAGCGGTGCATCGAGCGAGCGCGGATCGGCTAAGTCGCCGCTGACGCACGCAGCACCGAGCGCCTCGAGTTCCCGTCGGTGGGCGTCCGAGCGCACCACGGCGGTCACGCGGTAGCCACGCGCGATCAAGTCGCGCGCCACCCGTCGGCCCACCAGACCGCTGGCGCCGGTCACCAAAACCTTCGTTTCGTTGCTATCGTTCAAAGCTAATTCTGTCCTGGATTCACGCGCTGACCGTCACCGGTTAACGCCAATACTCGGTCGATAAAGCCTAAGTCATTGGTAAGGCAGGGATGTTTGTACTCTTCAAAGTTGCCACGCTGGCCGCTGCGTTGAGCTCTCAGCGCCTCCCAAGTACCCGCGGGGACCTCGTGGACCTCGATCGCCGCGATGCGGCCGGAGTGACACTTATCGGCATATTCGATGTTGATTTGTTCCAATCGCCGCTGCAATTCCCGCGCGATGCGATGTTTATCTGGCAGTGGTTCCGCTGAATCGAGCAGCAAGCGGTACTGTGGGCGCTCGCCCATCGTCGGCGCGAGCGTGAAGGTGCAACTCGGTAGCCCAAGCGTCTGCAGGCTTTCCGACATCGCCTGAACCACCTGATATTCGCTCAGCTTTTCACCTGTGAAGTTGGCGAAGTGCTTGCCTTTGTTCATAAACGCTAACAGCGGGACGTCACCCTCAAACCCCTCACAACGCACCACATCGGAAATATCATAACGAAACAAGCCGGCGGAAGTTGTTAAGAGGATGAAGTAACGGCTGCCCGGCTGGAGCTCATGGGCTTCGAGAATTGTCGGATGTTTCGAGCCGTACTCTTGTTCCGGAATGAACTCGTAGTAGTGACTGCTATAATCCAACAATCCGGCCTGCGTCCCGTCGCTCAGCGGGATCGTCATGCGGCCTTCGCTGGCTGAGAGGCCATGGTCGCGCACCGGCAGGTCACCATAGTACTGGTTGAGTTGCGGAAGGTAGATGCCCACCGCACCGCCTGTCCAAACCGCTAATAAACTCAAGTGCGGCCAGGCATCTTGGGGATACAGGTGGCCGGTGCGTTCGACCACCGCTTCCAGTTCACGCGCCCGCGCGGGGCATTTCCCGAGATGTCGCCGCAGGACCTGGCGGATGGCTGGTGAAATGTCGAGTTGTTCATTGAGCGTGCCGTCGAACAGGTCGCGGATCAGCGATTCTTTCTCACGGTCGGCACGTTTGGCGACTTCGATCAGTGTGCTCGGATTGGCGGTGATCACTTTGCCCACCGAACGGCTGGCGAGGCTGATCCGCAGCGCCGTGTAATGTTTCGCGGCATGGTCCATGATTCGGATCACAGCCGACGGCAGCACAAACAGCGACCGCATGTAGGCCGGCCGTGTCTCAGCGGCTAAGCCGCTGATATTTCCACAGGGGACGCCGCTGGGCGAGCGGGAGATTTGCCAGTGGCTGGAAAACTGCAGCGTCGACAGCCCCAGCAGGCGCGGGTAGTCGCGGTAAACCCCCGTGCCCCAGTATTGCCAACTGGCGCGGTATTCATCGTAAAACGTTTGCGTCACCGGCAACAGCTTCGGAACGTTGGTCGTCCCGGAGGTCGTGGCGAACATCAGGATCCGTGTCTCGGCGGGAAACATCGCCTCCACATCGCCTCGAGCGACGCGCTGCACGTAGGGATCGAAAGCTTCGTAGCCCAAGACGGGAAAGCGGCTGCGAAACGCGTCGGCGGTGCTGAGCTTGTCGAGCCCGAAGTCACGTCCAAACGCGCTGGAAGCGCTGCGCCGCACTTTCTCCATCAGCTGCCGCCGCTGGATTTTTCGGCCGTTGCGCGTCGCGCGGAGAAACGCCGAAAGCTTGGCCGTTTTCCAGAATAGGAAGGGCAGGCGGATCAAACCACGAGGATGCATGGGGCAACTTGAGGCGGGGGGTACTGCGGCGGTGGACAGTCTTCGTTTTACGCGGCGAGGTCCCCTAGACAAGCACACGCGCTGAACGTAACTTTCATTTCTCGATGGTCGGAGTTGGCTGGCGTCCGCCAGAAGACGGTCGCTGCGTCGGTCCGGCTGTCGAGACACGCGAGGNNTGCGTTCGCAATGCAGAGGTCGAGGGTTCGACTCCCTTCGGCTCCACCTCCGAAAACCCCGCAAAACGACGTGTTTTGCGGGGTTTTTTCATGCGCCGGTCGGACTTGCGCTGTCGCTGTTCCGCGTCGAGCTCACCGAGTATAGCTCACTGGGCGGTGCGGGGCAGCGATGGTTGGCGTCCGGACGAATCGACGAAAAAAGCCCCGGCAAACGCTCGGCTTGCCGGGGCCTAGAGTGTTCGTTGCGACGCTCGCGCGGCGGCTGACTAGGCTTGGAATGAGCTTCCGCAGCCGCAGCTCTTCACAGCGTTCGGGTTCTCGAACGTGAACCCTTGCTTTTCGAGGCTCTCGTGCCAGTCGACCGTGGTGCCGTCGAGATACAGCGAGCTCTTTTTATCGACCACCACCGGGACACCGTGGCAGTCGTATTTCGTATCCGACTTGTCGTCGAATGAATCGTCGAAGTTCAAGGTGTAATTGAACCCGCTGCAGCCGCCGCCGGCGACGCCGATGCGAAGGAGCATGGACTCGTCAAAATTATGTTCTTTTTGGAAGCGGCGAACTTCTTGAGCAGCTCGCTCGGTCAACTTAATTGCCATCGAATGCTTGCCCTCAACAGCGATGAAATGAGATGGGTACGGCGCAATAATATTCTGCAACCGCCCTCCGAAGCAAGGGCGCGGCAGCTCGGCAATCGCTCGAACCGGCGGATTTCGCCCCCGGTTTTGACGATCAGGTACGGCAACGGCTGGGTAACAACAGCAATCCGGGGATGTTCCTCCGCCGGCATCGTCGCTCGTCCCCGCTGCGGCTATGATGAACCGTATGCGGCGGGATCGCACGGCGCTGCCAGGCAGCGCGCCGCCGCAGCGGATCCCACGAGCTTGCCCATCTCTGACGGCCCTTGGACTCCAGGAAAACGCCTCTATGAGAGTATTGATCGCGACTGACGGCTCGGAAAACGCCTTTCAGGCAGCCAAGTTACTTGCCCGGCTGCCGCACAACGGCCCGCTGGAAGTGCATGTGTTGACGGTCATCTACATGCCGCCGGACGACTCGGGAGGGTTGGCCTACAGTTGGCTACCCGAGTTCATCGAGGCCGAAGAAGAACGCGCCCGGGCCGGTTTTGCCAGCATCGCGGCCCTGTTCAGCGGTGAGGAAGTGGTGACGGAACACCTGATCTGTCACGGCCATGTGGGGCACATGATCACCGAAGAAGCGAATCGTCTGGAAGTCGACCTGATCGCGATCGGCGCCCAAGGACACTCGGCCATCGCACGCGTACTGCTGGGCAGCACGAGCGATTTTGTGGCCACGCAAGCAACCTGCTCGGTGTTGGCGGTGCGGCCCGACGCGCTCGCCTCTGAGGTCGATACGGCGGGAGAAGCCGGCTCCGACGCAGCCGCCGGGCAGCGGATCGAGCGTTCTGGACCGCTCCGCATCGCCATCGCCTACGATGGCTCCGCCCCCGCCGAAGCGGCGCTGGCCGAGTTTTCTCAGGCCTCCTGGGGACGCAGCTGTACGGTGCATTTGGTGCACGTTTTACCGCAGTACTCGATCTTCGCGCACGCCAGCCCGGAAGAGCTTGCGGCGCAACGCGACGCCGGGCAGGAGTTATTGCAGGCAGCAGCGACGAAACTCCGACCGGTCGCCGACCAGGTGTCGACGCACCTTCTCGAAGGGGCGGCGATCGGCGAAGCGATCATCAATTTTGCCGAGCGCGCCGAGATCGACATCGTCATCCTCGGCGACACCGGGCGCAGCGAGCTATCGCAGCTGTTCCTCGGCAGCGTCACCCGGTATGTGCTGCGGCATGCCAGCTGCATTGTCTGGATCAGTCGAAAACGTCGCGCTGAACCATCGGAAACATGAACCCATCACCTCCTGACCGGTCAGACCGCTCGCCTCGTCCGCGTTTCAAATGGTTGCTCATCGTGCTGACGGGCGCGGCAGTGGTCGGTGTTGGCGTCCACTGGATCACGGCGATCAATGACAACTCGATCCAAAATGGCGTCTCCTTAGGCGCCGTCGGAGTCGCCGTCATCGCGGTGCTG
>JACYYK010006820.1_pt1 | contig 13920 bp, 13 predicted proteins | sample 8236871 | NCBI WGS metagenome assembly JACYYK01 (sample SAMN14103087, study PRJNA606662) | landfill metagenome | isolation source: landfill solid waste inoculated with endophyte fungus Paravalsa indica | place: India:New Delhi, Okhla landfill site | collected 2017-11-05 | reverse complement strand
CGTCGTGGTCCTCCGGGTACATGCGGATGTCGCCGCCCGTCTCGGTCATGACGAACGCCTCGAACCACGGCGCGCCCCAGCGGCGTTCGAGCTCGGCGTGCAGGTCCTTGGGAATGGCCGACGCGCTGACGGCCCGCACGCGATGGTCTCGGTCGGCCTCCGAGGGCGGCATGCGCAGCAGCAGCGTGGGCATGAGGCCCAGGCAGTAGAACCACGTGACGCCGTGCTCCCGCACCTTCTGCCAGAACGTCGAGGGATGGAACCGGTCGAGCACCACGAGGGTGGCGCCGGAGGCCAGTCCCAAGGCGACATTCCACTGAGGATCGATGTAGTGGAACGGCTGCGCGGTGAGGATCGTGTCGTCGGCGGAGATGTTGGGGAAGTGCGAGACGAGTCCGTGGGCGAGCGTGGTCCAGTAGCGATGCGGCAGCACGCACCCCTTCGGGGCTCCCGTGGTGCCGGAGGTGTACTGGATGTTGGTGGGCGACTCGGGCACGAGCGCGTACGGGGGAAGCTCGCCGCCGTCGGGCAGTTCGGACGGCGTCAACACCCGCTCCACCGACGTCCTCGGCGCGATGGTGCGCAGCAGCTCCACGAACTGCTCACCCGCGACGGCGAAGCGAGCGCCCGAGTGCGCCAGGACGTGTTCGCCGTCGAGCTCCCGGTAATTGATGTTGACCGGCACGAGTACCGCGCCGAGCCGGGCCAGAGCCAACCACAGCAGCGGGAACTCGGGTCGGTTGTCGAGCATCACGGCCACGCGGTCACCTCGCCGCACGCCGAGCGCGTGCAACGAGGCCGCGACCGAGTCGGTGCGGTCGGCGACGTCGGCGAACGTCAGGCGCTCGCCCGTCGCGTCGAACACCCAGGCGGCCTTCTCCGGCCACGCCTTCGCGGCGTGGCGCATCAGGCTGATCAGATCGTCGCTCACCGGTTCTCGAACTCCTGCTTCGACGCGGCTACCTCGGGGGTGTGCTCGGTGATCAGCGCGTNNGCGTGGCTGACCTCCAGTTCCAGTGCGGCCTCCACGGTGGAGTCGAGGCCGCGGTCGATCGCGCGCTTCGCCAGAGCCAGCGCCGACGCGGGCTTGCCCGCCAACGAACGCGCCACGCCTTGGGCGTGCTCCACCAGCTCGGCCGCCGGGACGACCGTGTTGACGAGCCCCATGGAGTGCGCCGTCGCCGCGTCGATCCGCTCGCCCAACATGATCAGCTCCTTGGCCCGCATCGGCCCCACCAGCAGCGGCAGCAGTCGCGAGGCGGCGCCCGTGACACTCAGGCCCAGCCCCACCTCGGGAAACGCGAACACCGCGTCGTCGGCCGCCACGACGAGGTCGCAGCCCAGTGCCAGGTTCCAGCCGGCACCGACCGCCACCCCGGTCACCTTGGCGACGGTCGGGGTCGGCAGTTCGTGCAGTTGCAGCGCCAGATCGCTGAAGATCCGCATCTTGTCCATCGGGTGCCGGGCATCGGGTACCGAGATATCGGCACCGGAGCAGAAGGCACCGCCGGCGCCGGTGAGCACCAGGGCACGTACCGACCGGTCCATGCCGGTATCGCGCAGGACATCCGCCAGGTCGCGCCACATGGCCCAGGTCATCGCGTTCTTGCGGTGTGGCCGGTTGAGGGTGACTGTGCGGATTCCGTCGTGATCGGCGACGAGCAGTTCACCGGTACCGTTGCTCACGGCGTTCATGACTGATTCCGTTAGGCCGCCACGGCACCGTATTCGGGGCCGATCACCTGCGCCTTGCGCAGTTCGGCGATTTCCGCCGTTGCCCGGCCCAGTTCGCGCAGTACCGCGTCGGTGTGTTCGCCGAGACCCGGTACCGCACCCATCGGGGGTTCGAAGCCGTCGACGACCGCCGGGGGCAGCAGCGCCGGGATCGGTCCGCCCGGACTGTCGATATCGCGCCAGCGATCACGGGCGGAGAGTTGCTGGTGCTCGAGGACGTCGGTGGTGGTGTTGTAGCGGGAGTTGCCGATTCCGGCGTCGTCGGCGGCCTTCTCGCTGCTCCACACCGCGGCCACCGCGCGCAGCAGCGCGAGCTCCCGATGGCGCTGCCGGACCGACAGCGCCAGCATCGATGCGACGCCGAACAGCGACACCATCAGGGCCATAGCGCCGAAGACGCCCGCGAGGGAGACCAGGGCCTCCGATCCGGTGAGGGCTTCCGGGCGTTCGGCGAGACCTCGCCGGTCGCCTGCGTAGGCGACAGCGCCTTCGGGCAACGCCGCCTCGATGTCCTCACGCAGGCGGTCGACGTCGGCGTCGGGCGCGGCCATCACGACGACGGCGTCGACGGTGCCCGGCGGCGCGGGTTCGTCGAAGACGCGGCCGGTCGCCTCCGCGACACCGGGCATCGCCCCGATGGAGTCCACCAGGTCCGCCTCGACGCGCACTCGTTCGGTGAGGACGGCGGTGTAGCCCATGTTCGGGACGTCGAATCCCGGGTCCCCGGCCACCACGACGTCGGCGTCGGCGAGCCGCCCCGCTTCCATGGACGTGCGGACACCGGTCTCCATCAGCCCGCCGCACGCCATCACCATCGCCGCGCCGAGCAGCATCGCGAGGAAGGCCGCGAGGAATCCCCCTGCCCGGAAGCGCAGGGTCCGAGCCGCCAGCCGGATCATCGGCGCCCTCGGCTTCCGGCGCCGCCGCGGCCGTCGTCCGCCCACGCGCCCAGGCGGGTCATCTGCTCGGCCACCGCCTCCGCCGTCGGCTCGCGTATCTCGCCGGCCAGGCGGCCGTCGGCGAGGAACACCACCCGGTCGGCATAGGACGCGGCCGCCGGGTCGTGGGTGACCATCACGATCGTCTGCCCCGCATCCTGGACGGTCTCGCGCAGCAGCGTCAGCACGTCTCGGGCCGTCCGAGTGTCCAGCGCGCCGGTGGGCTCGTCGGCGAACACGACGGCCGGTTCGGTGATCAGTGCCCGGGCGATCGCGACGCGCTGCTGTTGACCGCCGGAGAGCTCGGCCGGGCGGTGCCGGCCCCGCTCGCCGAGGCTGACCCGATGCAGGATCTCCGACAGCCTTCCTCGGTCGGGACGGCGCCCGGCCAGCTCCAGCGGCAGGAGCACGTTCTGCGTCACAGTCAGGGCCGGGAGCAGGTTGAACGCCTGGAAGATGAAGCCGATCCGGTCGCGGCGCAGCATGGCGAGCTGCTTCTCGTCGAGCCCGCCGATGTCCTGGCCGTCGAGGTGAACGGCGCCCGAGGTCGCCCGGTCGAGACCGGCCGCGCAGTGCAGCAGGGTGCTCTTGCCCGAGCCGGACGGTCCCATCACCGCGGTGAAGGCTCCGCGGGCGAAGCCGATCGTCACCGCGTCGAGCGCCGTCACCGCCCTACGAGGTCTGCCGTAGGTCTTGCTCACGTTCGTCAGTGCGACCGCGGCGGTGCGGTCGACGGTGGCCTCAAGCACTGGCATTCAGGCTGCTCCAAGTCATGGGATGGCTGGTGGTCGGGTCGGCGTCGTGCGCTGCGGTCACGCGGGATCGAGACCCGCGGGGAAGCGCCGGGTCTCCTCGGCGGGACGCACCGTGAGGGTCGCCCCGGTCGCGGAACAGCAGCGTCGGGCGGCCTGGCGCACCCGCGGGATCAGGCGGCTCACGACGGCTCCTCCGATCCTGTTCCCGCGCCTTTCCCCGGATCGCCCTCGGCCGCCGCCCGTTCGAAGCGGGTCCAGCCCTTCCAGCCGCGCTCCCGCAGCAGCGCGCGCAGCCGCTTGGCGGCGGGCGAGGTCTGCGCCATGGTCGCGTCGAGAAGCGCGACGACTTCGCCGTCGTTCTCGTCGAGGCCGTCCTCGTCCCAATCACCGGATTCGAAGGCCCGTCTCGTGATGCGGTCGAGGACGTCGGCGACCTCGACCACGCGCGGGTCCTCGGCCGTCCAGTCGGGCGCGCTACTGAGCAGGCCGTAAAGCCGCACGATGTCGGGGTCGTCGAGGTCGCGGTGCTTCTTGGCCATGATGGTCTCGATCTGATCCGGGACCTGCGCGGCCATCACGATCCAGGCGTCGCGCTCCAGTTCGATGTAGCGTTCATCGACGCCGAGGCCCCGCAGACGGTCGAGGTAGCTCACCACGCTCGCCGGCAGGGCGAGCTTTTCGCCGGCGGCGAGCCGCGCGAGCCGCTGGCGGGTGCTCTGAAGCCGCCGGATCTCGGCCCTGATCCGTTTGTCGATCTCCTTGAGCCGCTCGGCGAAGTCCTCCTGTTCGGCGTCGAGGAGGGCTTCGACCTGCGCCAAGGGCACGCCGGCGGAGGCGAGCGTGTGGATGCGGATGAGCCGCACGACGGCGGCGGCATCGTAGCTGCGGTACCCGGAGCGGTCGCGTTCGGGCTCGGGCAGCAGACCGATCTTGTGGTAGTGCCGCACGGCGGCGACGGTCACGCCCGCATGTCCCGCGAGCTGGCTGATCGTGAGCATCCTTCCACCCCCCTCAGGTGTTCTTCTGCATGCCCGGGAGCATGTAGCCGAGGTACGCCCCGGAGCCCGAGCCGGTGTCGATGGCTCCGCCGAGGACGTAGACGAACAGCGCCATGAACGCGATCGGTATGACCGCCGTCGTGATGACGGTGTCCGGACTGCGGGTGACGTGCTTCATCGACCGACCGGTCAGTGCGGCGGTATCGGCGAAGAAGTGCGCGGCCAAGGTCGTCTCCCTACCGCTCTCCCGAACTCGTGCGCTCGTCCTCGTACCCGGAGCATCGGAGTGTCGGGTGGGCGCGTCACGTGCTCTCCTCTCGCTGAGGCCCTCTTGCCCAGCGCGGCGAGAACCTGCCTCCAGGATGCAGGGTTGATGCGGGATCAAGGTCAACTACGGATTTCCGCGGGGCAAGGCCATCGGCTCCGGCAGGGGCCCTCGGCCCCGGCGCCCAAGCCCTGACCGCCCTCGCCTACCTGCGCAAAGGCGAGTCATCGCGCGAAGCGGCGCAGCCGTTGTGATCTTCGACGGCACCTTGGTCCGCATCAACCGCAAGCGCGTGGGAACCTGCGGCGGATCTCCGGTGCGATCCGCGGNNCCAGGCAAACGGACGTCCGTTGGCCCAGGCGACCAGCGTGCGAGTCTTCCAGTGCAGATTGAACCACCGGTCTTCGAGTTCGTCCTCGCTTGATGGTTCCGGCCAGTGCACCACTCGCAATGGAGGCAGCCCCAGCTGTGGCGCCAGTTCGGTGTTGGCCTCGTCTTCCCAGGTTGTGGCCCAAATCAGTTCGCATGGCAGTTCAGCCAGTCGATGACCCAGCTCAGGGTTGATCCCTGCGAGGTACGGCTCTGTGGAGGCCGCCTCTGATCTGTATCCGTTCTGCCGGCCGAAAGGGATCACGGTCCCATCGACATCGAGGAACAGGAGTGGTTGCTCGGCATGCTCGGTCATGTCCTGCTCATCATAGGTGCCCAACGGTGAGCGTTCTATGTCCTGGGCTTGAGCGTTTGGGGCGCAACGGTTTCAGGCCGTGGGCGGGCTGAGGGAATGAGGAAGCTCCTGGTAGAACGGCGAATGCTACTTCTGCCTGAACGACCACCAGGAGCTCCGGTTGCTGTTCTACCCTGCTGCGCTGCCGTTGTCCAGCTCGACCCTGAACCGAGTTGCCCGGCTCATCCGTGCGCACCGCAAGACGATCGGCTCCAGGTGGCGGGCCCTCGACCCCGGCACGCAAGCCCTGCTCACGCTCGCCTACCTGCGCAAGGGCGAGACGCTGCGCGATCTCGCGGCCGGCTTCGGCATCTCGGCCGCGACCGCCTGGCGGCGCACCCGCGAGACCATCGGCCTGCTCGCCGCCCACGCCCCAGGCATCCGCGACGCCCTGCGTCACGCGAAGCGCTCCGGTGCGGCGTTCGTGATCCTCGACGGCACCCTGGCCCACATCGACCGCAACCAGATCGACCGGCCCTTCTACTCCGGCAAGCACAAACGACACGGCATGAACCTCCAGGCCATCGCCGATGCGCGAGGGAACCTGCTGTGGATCTCCGGTGCGATCCGCGGCTCGAGCCGTGACACCGCTGCCGTCCGCAAGGCCGAAGACCCCCTCACCCCGCGCCTGTCGGCCGAGCTCCAGCCCGCGCCGCCGCGATGCGGCCGAGGCGGTCGCCGCCGAGGACGGAGCACCGCCCGTTCACCGATGCCGTTCGTCCGGGGCGTGCCGGTCGCCCGGTGCGGTGCTCCGCGGCGCGCGCTCGTTCAATCGGACCGGAGCCCGTAATGCAGGTTCGCGGTTCGGCACATGAGCCGGTGCTCTTCGGCGGGGCGGAGGGCGAGTTCGTCCTTGACGAGGGCGAACCACTCCGCGAACCCGATCCGGTGCGGGGTCGCGGCGGACACCGGCCAGTCGCTGCCGACCATCAGCCGGTCGGGGCCGAACACGTCGACGGCGGTCTTGAGGAACGGGGCGACCTGCTCCCGGACGGGCCGCTCCGGGTCGGCTTCCGGAGTCAGACCGGAGAGCTTGGCGACGGCGCCCGGCAGCTCGGCGAAGGATCGCAGCGCCCGTTCCCACGCCCGCCCTTCGGGACTGCCGAGGCCCGCGGCCACCGGCGGTTTGCCGAGATGGTCGAGGACGACCCGCAGGCCCGGTACGGCCGCCGCCGCGCGCGTGAGCTCACCGATCTGCCGATGCCGCACGCAGGCGTCGAAGGGCAGGCCGCGCTCGGCGAGCACAGCAAGTCCTCTGCGGACCTCGTCCGCGGCGATGAACCCGTCCGGCTCGTCCTGCAGCAGGCGCCGCACTCCCACCAGGAGCGCGACCTCCGACAGCTCGTCGAGCCGTTTGCGCAGCGCTTCGGCGTCCTCGACGGGGGCGTGAGCGACGATGCCGCGCAGCTGCGGCCACGACGGCGCCAGCCCTTGGACCCAAAGCGCCTCCGCGAGGCCGTCTTCGGCGCCCGCCTGGACGAACACCGCTCCGGTCACCGCGGGGTCCGCCGCGTGGTCGGGCAGGTGCGTTCGGGGCAGGTCGGGTTCGGCCTCCAGCCACGGGTAGCGCAGTGCGCGGGTGTCCCAGATGTGGCGGTGCGCGTCGACGATCACCGGACCGCCCCCGTCCAATAGCCCCCGCCGGGGTAGGTGAAGGCCGCGACCGACTCGGGTCGCATCTCGGCGGAGTACCCCGGTCGGGAGGGGAGCGCGTACACGCCCCGCTCCACTGCGCATGGATCGACGAAGTGCTCGTGGAGGTGGTCGACGAATTCGGTGACGCGGCCGTCGAGCGACGCCGAGACCGCGACGTAGTCGAAGACCGACAGGTGCTGCACGAGTTCGCACAGGCCCACGCCCCCCGCGTGCGGGCAGACCGGCACCTCGAACTTGGCGGCGAGCAGGTACACGGCGATGATCTCGTTGACGCTGCCGAGCCGGGCGGAGTCGAGCTGGAGGAAGTCGATCGCCTCGGCCTGGAGGAACTGCTTGAACAGCACTCGGTTCATGCCGTGCTCGCCGGTGGCGACGCCGATCGGCGCGACTGCGCGCCGTACGGCGGCGTGGCCGAGCACGTCGTCGGGGCTCGTGGGCTCCTCGATCCAGTGCGGTTCGAACTCGGCGAGCGCTCGCACCCATTCGATCGCCTGCGGCACGTCCCAGACCTGGTTGGCGTCGATCATGAGTTTCGCGTCCCAGCCGATGACCTCGCGGGCGATGCGCAGGCGTCGGCGGTCCTCGTCGAGATCGGCCCCGACTTTGAGCTTCACGTGCCGGTACCCCTGCTCGACCGCCTCCCGGAGGAGCCGGCGCAGCTTGTCGTCGCTGTAGCCGAGCCAGCCGGCGCTGGTGGTGTAGCACGGGTACCCGCCGCGGGCTTCGAGGTCGGCGACGCGTCCCGCCCGGCCGGACTCGTTCGCGCGCAGGATCGCCAGTGCCTCGTCGCGGGTGAGCGCGTCCGAGAGGTAGCGCAAATCGGCGGCCTCGACGAGCTCTTCGGGGGTCATCTCGACCAGCAGACGCCACAACGGTTTGCGCGCCACGCGGGCGGCGAGGTCCCACACCGCGTTCATGACCGCCGCGAGCGCGAGGTGGATCACGCCCTTGTCGGGCCCGAGCCAGCGGAGCTGCGAGTCGGACTGGAGTTCCCGGTAGAGCCCGCCGAGGTCGTTCACGATCTCCTCGACGTCCTTGCCGATGAGGGGCTGCGCGCGCTGGAGCGCGGCGGCGGTGACGAGGTCGTTGCCGCGCCCGATCGTGAAGGTGAAGCCGTATCCGGAGAGCGCGGGGTCGTCGGTGCGCAGCACGGTGTAGGCGGCAGCGTAGTCGCCGTCCTTGTTCATGGCGTCCGAGCCGTCCATGCTGAGCGAAGTGGGGAAGCGGACGTCGCTGGTCTCGGCGGCGACGATGGTCGTCATGGGCCCTCCTCGGAGCCGTCGGGGGTTCAGGACCGGAGTTCGGCGTCGATGTCGTCCCAGAGCGCTTCGGGGATCGCGGCGGCGTGGCGCGCCGCCGCGGCCTCGACTTGCGCCCGGTCGCGGCAGCCGACTACGACGCTCGCCACCGCCGGGTGGCGCAGCGGGAAGGCCAGGGCCGCCGTCGGCAGGGCGACGCCGTGGGATTCGCAGACGTCGGCGAGGCGGTTCGCTCGGGCGACGAGTCCGGAGGGCGCGGACGCGTAGTCGTAGGTGGCGCCTTCCCGCGGGCGGTCGCGCGCGAGGATTCCCGAGTTGTAGACCCCGGCCATGACGACCGCGACGCCGCGTTCGAGCGCCAGCGGCAGCAGATCGGTTTCGGCCGACCGGTCCAGGAGGGTGTACCGGCCTGCGCACATCACCACGTCCACGTCGCAGTGCCGGACGAATTCGGCGAGCATCGCCGACTGGTTCATGCCGGCGCCGATCGCGCCGACGACTCCTTCGTCGCGCAGCCGCGCCAGTGCGGGCATCGCCTCGCGGGACGCCCGCTCCCAGTGCTCGTCCGGGTCGTGGAGGTAGACGATGTCGATGCGGTCCAGGCCCAGGCGCTCCAGGCTCTGCTCGAGCGAGCGGCGCACCCCGTCGGCGCTGAAGTCCCATTCACGCCGCAGCGTCGCCGGGACCGCGAATCCCTGGTCGTCCTGCGCCGCAGTGTCGCCCTCGTTCGGGACGAGCAGCCGCCCGACCTTCGTCGACACGGTGAAGTCCTCCCTGGGGCGGCCCCGCAGCAGCGCTCCGAGCCGCCGCTCGGCCAGGCCGAGCCCGTAATGGGGCGCGGTGTCGAAGTAGGCGATCCCCGCCGCGAACGCGGCCTCCACCGCCGAGGCCGCCTGCTCGTCACTGGTCTCGCGCCCGAGATTGCCCATCTGCGACGTGCCGAGGCCGAGCGCGGTCGGCGGTACGCCGTGCAAGGTGCGATTGCGGATCATAGGGCCCCCTTCCATCGCGCAAACGTTTGATCCAGGGACACGATATAGGCCGCCGTCGCTGTCCGCAACCCGTCTCCCCGGCGGTCAGCGGCCGGGAGCGGCGGTGGAGGCCCGTTCGACCAGGACCGGCCCGGGATCGTCCACGACCGTGTGCGCGACCGCCCGCCCGGCGATGACCTCGGTCAAGGCGCCGACGGCCGTGCGCCCCAGCTCGTAGAGCGGCATCCGCACGCAGGTGAGCGGCGGCCACGTGTGCTCGGCCGTCCAGGCGTCGTGGACGGCGATCACCGAGAGGTCGTCGGGGACGGCGAGGCCCTCTTCCCGGGCCTGGGCGAGGACCCCGACGGCGGCGTTGACGTTCGCGGCCACCACCGCAGAAGGGGGCTTGGGCCTGGCGAGCAGCTCGCTGAGCGCGGTGCGCCCGTTCGCCTCGCTGTAGCCGTGCCAGGTCACGAGCGACAGGTCCACCCCGTCTCCGGCGCCGGACATGGCCTCGAGGAACCCGGAAGCGCGCCGCTGCGCGGTGGGCGAGGCGGCCAGGCCGCCCGCGAAGCCGATCCGCCGGTGGCCGAGCGCGAGCAAGTGTTCGGTGGCGCCGCGGGCGGCGAGCGCGTCCGGGACGATGACGGAACCCGCCCCCGGAATCCGCTGATGGATCGTGACCAGGGGGGCGCGCTCGCCGATGGTCGCCGCGAGCGTCTCGGGGTCGGCGCCGTCGCGGGGCTGGAGCACGATCCCGTCGACCCGTCCCTCGCCCAGGAGCCGGTCGAACATCGTGCCGCCCGGCTGCATGTCCTCGCTGCGGGCCAGCAGCATGAGGCACCCGCGGGCGACCGCCTCGTCCTCGACGCCGCGCGTGAGCTCGGTGAACAGTGAATTGGTCACGTCGGGGACGACCAGGGCGATCACGTCGGTGCGGGCGAGTTTGAGGGCGCGGCCGGCGAAGTTCGGGTGATAGCCCACCTCGGCGGCCGCTTTGCGGACGCGTTCGCGCGTCGCCTCGCTGAGCCGGGCCGCGGGGTCCCCCGAGAGCACACGGGACACCGCCGAGACCGAGACCCCGGCCCGTGCGGCCACATCACTGAGCTTCGCCATCGGACGATTATCCCCCACGCCGGATTCGATGATCAACCGATTGCGCATCGGCCGGAGGGTGTGCGATGCTATTGAGCAAACGATTGTGCAGTCCCGACTCGGAGGAGGAACCCGTGCTCGCCGCCCGATACGCAGGAGACAGCACCATGATCGTGTCCGAGGCCGAGCAGCGCCCCCCGGGCCCGGGACAGGTCCAGATCGCCGTCGCCTACAACGGCATCTGCGGCACCGACCTGCACATCCTCCACGGCCACATGGACGCCAGGGTCGACGTCCCGGCGGTCATCGGACACGAGATGAGCGGCAAGGTGGCCGCGGTCGGCGACGGCGTCGAGGGCTGGAACGTCGGCGACCCCGTCACGGTCATGCCGCTCGCATGGGACGGCACCTGCCCCGCCTGCCGCGCCGGCGACCGGCACGTGTGCCAGAACCTCGACTTCATCGGCATCGACTCGCCCGGGGCCCTTCAAGGCCGGTGGAACGTGGCCGCCGAGCTGCTCGTCCCCCTGCCGCCGACGCTCGACCTTCGGCACGCCGCCCTGGTCGAACCCACCGCCGTGGCCGTGCACGACGTGCGCCGCGCCGACCTCGCGGCCGGAGACAAGGCGGTCGTGATCGGCGGCGGCCCCATCGGCGTCCTCATCGCCTCGGTGGCCCGCTCCTTCGGCGCCGAAGTCGCCGTGATCGAACTCGACCGCAAGCGTCGCGACGCCGTCGCCGAACTCGGTTTCACCGCGCTCGACCCCCGCGAGGACACCGTCGCCTGGGTCGAGCAGTGGTCCGGCGGCGCGGGAGCCGACGTCGTCTTCGAGGTCTCCGGCGCCGCCGCGGCAGTGCTCGGCGCCGTCGACTACGCGAAGGTCCGCGGCACGCTCGTCGTGGTCGCGATCCACCCCGAGCCCCGCCCGGTCAACCTTCAGCGCGTCTTCTGGCGGGAGCTGCGAATCCTGGGCGCGCGCGTCTACGAACGCCGCGACTTCGACACGGCCGTCGCGCTGCTCGACGCCGGGGAGATCCCCGCCGACGCCCTCATCACCGAAGTCGTCCCCCTCGCGGAAACCCAGGCGGCCTTCGACGCGCTCATAGCGGGGGACGCCATGAAGATCCTCATCGACGTTCAAGCAGGACAGGACTGACGAATGCGCCCCTTCGACCTCACCGGCCGGACCGCCGCGGTCACCGGCGCCAAACGCGGCATCGGCTTCGCCATGGCCGAGGCCCTCGCCGCGGCGGGCGCCGACGTCATCGGCGTCAGCGCCACCATCGAGCCCGAAGGCTCCGACATCGAGAAGCGGGTGACCGCGCACGGCCGGTCCTTCCGCGCCGTCGCCGCCGACTTCGCCGACCGCGACGCGGTCGCCGACCTCGGCGCCGAACTCGCGGCGCTTCCCGTGGACATCCTCGTCAACAACGCCGGAACGATCCGCCGTGCCCCCGCTGCGGAGCACCCCGACGAGTACTGGGACGAGGTCTTGCAGGTCGACCTCACCAGCCAGTTCCTCCTCACCAGGACCGTCGGCGGCGCGATGCTCGAACGCGGCAGCGGCAAGATCATCTTCACCGCCTCGCTCCTGAGCTTCCAGGGCGGCATCAACGTGCCCGGCTACGCTGCCGCGAAATCCGGTATCACCGGGCTCACCAAGGCCCTCGCCAACGAGTGGGCCGGCCGAGGCGTCAATGTCAACGCGATCGCCCCCGGCTACATCGCCACCGACAACACCCAAGCGCTCCAAGACGACCCGGACCGCTCCCGCGCCATCCTCGACCGCATCCCCGCCGGACGCTGGGGCCGGCCCGAGGACCTCGCCGGGGCCACCGTCTTCCTCGCCGGCCCCGCCTCCGACTACGTCTCCGGAGCGGTCATCCCGGTCGACGGCGGCTGGCTGGGACGTTGACCGCGGAACCGCACGGCGCTTCGCGAGCGCAAGGCTTCCGGTTCCCGTCGCGGTGTCCCCGAGACCCGGTCGGACACGAGTCGGGAGGAGGCGCGGGCCGCGGCCCGGCGGCGGAGGGCCGCCCGCGTCAGCGCCGCGGAGGAGGACCGGTCGTCTCGCGGACGATGAGCCGGGGCGCCTTCCATACGGGAGCGTCCGGTGCGGCGTCCCCGCCGAGCCGTTGCCGCAGCAGCTCGAAAGCTCCGCGCCCGAGGCCGCGGTAGTCGAGGGCGACGGTGGTGAGCGCCGGAATCAGGCAGTCCGCGATCGGGCTGTCGTCGAACGCGACGATGCTGAGGCTGCCGGGCACGTCGCGACCGGCTTCGCGGGCGGCGCGCAGGACGCCGAGCGCGACTTCGTCGCTGTCGCAGAGCAGCGCGGTCACCTCCGGATCGCGTACGAGCGGGTCGGCCGCCTCACGGCCCGACTGGACCGTCGAAGCGCATCCAACGGCGGGCGGCACCGGCCGATTCGCGTCGAGCAGGGCCGAGGCCCACCCCGCCATCCTGTGGATTCGCAGTGGATTCGCCAGGTGGTGGACGGTCTCGTGGCCGAGGCCGAGCAGGAACCGCGTGGCTTCGGCCGCGTCGGCCCGCTCGTCGAAGCCGAGCACCCAGTCCGCTCCGTCCGGGACTCCGACCAGCCCCCGTCCTCCGGCTGCGACGGTCGAGACCGGTTGTATCCGCCGCAGCGCACGCGCGGCTGCGACGGTCGCCTCGTCGTGGGCGATCACGACGACCGGTGCGCCGGGGTGGGGGAGCAGCGCCGTGAAGTCGGTTTCCTCGGTCGTCGTCTCCTCGTCGAGGAACGAGAGCCAGAGGGAGTATCCGGTGTCCCGCGCGGAGGCCACGAGGCCGCGGAGCGTCTCCGCGGCCCTGTAGGGCGCGGTGTCGGAGGTCAGCGCGGTGACCGTCCGCAAGTCGCCCCCGACCAGGGCTCGCGCCAGCCGGTTGGGCCGGTAGCCGAGCTCGGCCATCGCGGCGAGCACGCGCGTGCGCGTCGCCTCGACGACGCCGGGGTGGCCGTTGGACACACGGGAGACGGTCTGCGCCGAGACGCCGGCGACGCGCGCGACGTCGGCCATCGACACGCGCCGTGCCGTGCGGACGGCAGCTCCCCCGGTGCGCGTCAGGGCGGGGGTCTCGTCGTCGAGCCCGTCGGTCATGGCGTCCTCGTCCTCGTCAGGTCGGCGCAGCGCCTGCGCCGGACCGGCGTCCTGGCCGGTCAGGGACCAGGGTAGGCGATGTTTGCGCAAACACCGAACGTCGTGCCATGCTCATGTTTACGCAAACACGCGGCGACGCCCGATGTCGCCGTCCCCCGATGGCGAGGACCACAACGCATGACGACGACGTCCCTCCCCGTGGCAGGGCACAAGCCACCGGTCGGCGCCCCCTCGTCCCCACCGGCGCGGCGCCGACGGCGCTCGTGGGCCGGCTGGGGCTTCGTGGGCCCGTTCATGGCGGTCTTCGCGCTCGTGTTCCTCGCGCCCATCGCGTACTCGATCTACCTCAGCCTGTTCCGCACGCAGATGGTGGGCGGCACCACGTTCGTCGGGCTCGAGAACTAC
>JACYYK010028323.1_pt1 | contig 13968 bp, 4 predicted proteins | sample 8236871 | NCBI WGS metagenome assembly JACYYK01 (sample SAMN14103087, study PRJNA606662) | landfill metagenome | isolation source: landfill solid waste inoculated with endophyte fungus Paravalsa indica | place: India:New Delhi, Okhla landfill site | collected 2017-11-05 | reverse complement strand
TTGATCGTCGCCGCCTGCGCGGAGCTGATCGAGCGCGACGTACGACGGACGTGCGAGCCGCTGACCGTCAGCCGGCCCTTGCCGATCCCGCCGGCCCGCACCGTCAACCGCGACGTGGTGACCGACCGCGAGACCACCCGCATGTCGCACGGCGTATCGATCCCGAACGTCGGCCGGATCCGCTTGCCGTTGTGCCCGTCGATCCGGGTCTCGATCCTCTGCGTGCTGTGGCAGAGCGTGTCGCCGTTGGTCCCCGTGTTCTTGAGGATCCCGTTCTCGCCGCCGTTGATCGTCAGCTTGAACGACTCCAGCGGGGCGTCGGGGATCGTCGGGAACGTCGAGACCAGCTTGTCGTCCTTGACGTCCGAGTCGGCCATGATGTCCAGCGCGACCTGGCCGCGGAGCGTGATCAGCAGCTTCGGCAGCGTCTTGACCTGACGACCGGTCTCGGTGGTCCGGATGCCCTCGACGAAGTACACGGGACCGCTCAGCGGCCGGTCGAGGATCGGCGTCACCGCCTCGGCCTGCCCGACGATCGAGTCGGGCGGGCACGCCCGCGCCGCCGCCTGCGGCGGGGTGCACAGCGCCTTCGCGTTGGCCGGATCCAGCGCGACCGACAGCGGCAGCGCCACCTCGACGCGCTTGAGCGCGGCTCCGCCGGGCTTCTGCCGCAGCTCGACGTCGAGCCCCGGGTGCTTGCCCTTGCCCGTCTCCTTGTCGCCGGTGAAGGCCAGCTTCATCGTCGGGTCGAGATCGAGCGCACCGCAGTCACCGACCTGGAACCGCGTCGCGACCGGCAGGGTGTTGCCGTGCGCGGAGTTGAGCGCCCCGTGGATCGCCTGCGGCTCGCACGACGTCGGGTTGATCATGAACCCGGGCTTGTCCATCGCGACCCGCAGGTGCTTCAGCTGGATCGGGATGCCGTGCAGGATCGTCGGCAGCGGGTCGCTGACGACCGTGACGTGGGCGTCCGTCGGATCGACGTAGATCCGCTGCCGCACGACGACCATGCCGAGGTCGATCGGGCCGGCCTTGGCGTGGATCATCACCTTCAGGCTGAACGGCGCGTCGGCGTACGGCCCCTCCAGGTACACCGGGCCCGAGAGCCAGAACGGATTGCTGCCCGGACCGGCGGCCACGCGCGCCGTGCCGACGCGCTGCCCGATGTTGCCCTTGAGCTGCGCGAGCAGGCCCTCGGGCAGCTCGAGCGAGATGCCGTTGAGCGCGGGCTGGCCGTCGGACCGCGCGACGTCGAGCGTGAACGGCGAGAATCCGCCGGCCCGCGGGATCAGGGTCCCCGCGTTGAACGCCGGCGTGAACGCGAACGCCTTGGCGCAGCCCTCGGTGATCTCGAACGTGTCCTTCGGGGTCGCCACCACGTCGCCGTGCGACGTGATGTGGGTGTCGGTCGTCTTCGTCCCGCAGGTCGAGGGGTTGGCGAGCACCGCCCGCGGACCGCTCTTGAACGAGAGCGAGATCCGGTTCGCCGGCAGCATCGGCTGGTCGTCGAACGTCGTGGTCAGGCGACCGGTCACCGGGTCGGCGTCGATCTTGCCGGGCAGCTTCAGCTGCACTCCGCCACCCTCGGCGTAGAGGAAGATCCGCAGCATCTGCTCACGCGTCTGCGTGCCCAGGTAGATCGAACCGGTCAGGTCCTCGTCCATCACGGGACTCTCGATCTTGACCGTGCCGATCTGCGATCCGGAGGGACAGGTCGGCTTGTCGAGATTGCCGATGCCGATCTGCGCGTCCGAGCAGCCGGCCAGGCCGTCGGACCCGGACGGCGAGACGACCATGCCCTCGGGCAGCGCCACCACGGCCTGCTTCAGGGCCGGCGTGCTCACGCCGCTCGCTTCGTTGTTCTGCGGGATCTCGATGTCAACGTCGAGCCCGGTCGGCGCGGCCGCCTCACGGCTGGTCGGCTGAACCGAGATCCGCGGCTTGAACGACATCTTCTCGCAGCCGGTGAAGGCCGGGATCGTCGTCGACTGGGTGTCGAAGGCCGGGAAGGCCCAGGTGTTCGCCTTGATCGTCGCCTCGGTCGCCACGCCGCATTGGGACGGAGCGATCATGAACGGACGACGCGGAATCCCGCTCTTGATGCCACCGCTCGGGTACGGCGGGGTGGCCGGGTACGCGCTGGCCAGGGAGCAGGAGGTGACCTCGCAGAACCGATCGCGCGCCGGATCGTGCACCGGGTCGCCCGGGACCCCCCAGAAATCGAGCTTGACGCCAAGCACCGGCAGGATGTTCGGCGTGTTGAGCGTGGACATGCTCAGCCCGAAGTCGCCGTCCGAGCGCACCGACGCGGTGATCTGGACGAGTACGCTCGCGCTGCCGTTGAAGGCGAACTGGGCGACCGCTCCCTGCGGCGGCTCGATATTGTAGATCGGCGTCGTGACGACGTAGTTCATCCCGAACAGCGGCGCGAACTGGATCTCCGCCTCGCCGATCTGGGTATCGACCGGGCACTGCGGGAACTTGACCGGCGAACACTTCGGGAAGTTCTCCGGGTTGCCGACCAGGCCCGGCGGCAGGTCGACGCTCACGTCCTGCGGATCGTCGATCGGCACCGTGGAGGGCATGCCGAAGAAGAACCCCGGCTTCGACTTGAAGGCGAACTCGGTCAGCACGTCGGGGTGCCCCCCGGCCTGGGTGTCCGAGACCGCGATCTTGAAGCTGCCCGGAATCAAGCCCGGGTCCTCCGCCTGGGCGGGCGCGGCGACGCCGAGCCCGATCACCGCGGCCAGGGCGAGCGCCCGGCCGAGGAACCGCGTCCGCCGCGGTCGCTGCTGCGCCATCGTGGTGCGCCCTTCGGTCGTGTTCTGTGGGGTCGCGGCCCCGGCCGAAACCGAGTGCCGCGAGCGGATGTCGTGCAGGCCCGGCATCAGAGCTCACCCCCGACGACGGCCCGCGAGCTGCCCTGCGTAGGCCGCTTGAAGGTGGCGGCGACGCGGACGGTCTGCGTCTTGCCCTCGGCCGGCGTGAACCGCACCGTGACGCGCGTCTTGACCGTGCCCTTGCGGCGCAACGTCCGCGTGGCGCGCGACGTCAGCCGCACGTTCACCCGGTAGGTGGTCGACCGGGTCGTCTTGCGGCTGCCGCGCTTGAGGCCCCAGCCGGACGTGCGGATCCGGCCCTTGCCGGGCACCCGCACGCGGACCACGGCCTTGGTGCCCCGGACGGTCTTCGGGCGCGTCGCCCGCACCTTGCCGGTCTCCTGCGGTTCGTCCAGCTTCGGCGGAACCACGTTGCCGGGTCCGACGAAGCTCGGCGATCCCGGAAGCGGCAGCACCGGTTGCGGCGTCACGGCGCCCTGGCAGCTGTCACCGCAATCGCGAACCGTCTCGGAGGGCGGAAAGCCCCCGCCGACCCGCGACACGTAGAGCTTGAGGTACGGATCGCTGATCCCCGGGACCAGGGCGCCCCACGATGCGAAGTAGACACTGGAGGCGTCCCACGACATGCTGCGGATCTCCGCGTCTCCGGAAGCCGTACCCGACGAGAGCAGCGTCTGCGTGCCGTTCTTCCAGAGGTAGACGTCGGCGGAGCCGTTGACGTCCTGCGGCGAGATCGCCGACGGCGTGTCGAAGGCGACCGCCGACCCGTCGGCGGAGATCGTCGGCTGACGCAGCGTGCCTCCCGGCGCCTGGAAGCCGATGCTCTGCAGCGGCACCCCGGGCGGCGGACAGGAGACGCAGGCAACCGACCCGTCGGCGCCGAACCGGTGGAACTGGAGCGTCCCCGCGGTGCCGTACCCCGCGTGGTCGACCGCATTGCGGAGCAGCCAAGCGGTGCCGTCGCGGCTGGCCTCGCCGTAGCCGTTGGGGCTGCGGAAGGCATTCATGGCACCTGCAGCGACCTGCTGCGACGCGCCGCCGCGCCAGCGGAACAGGCGATCGGCCTGCGATCCGCTTCCCGGTCCGCTCACGATGAACCAGAGGCTCGACCCGTCACCCGAGACTACGGGACGCTCGGCCGAACCGAACTTCAGCGTGGCACCGGCCGGCAGGGCGATCAAGGTCGTCTGGCCGCTCTCGTGGATATAGAGCTGCTCGACACCGGCGACGGCGTCCGCGGTCAGCTTGGCCGACGATCGGAAGAAGATCCGGTCGGCGCTCGGCGACATACCGATGAACGTCGCGGCACCGTCCGCCTCGCCGGGAAGCGGTCGGCTGATGTCGGTCGCGACGCCGTCCTCCCACAGGTAGAGGTGCGGACGCACGGTCTGGACTGGGGACGATCCGGGCACCGTGCACTGCTCGTTGCGAATGACCACTCGACGTCCGTCGGCGGAGATCCCGTTCTGCAGCACGCCGGTCGTCCCGGGGAACGACGCGCTGTAGCTACCGCAGGCCTGGACCCGCGGATCGTCGATCTCGACCGCCTCGAACTGGCTCGCCGGGTCGTTCCAGCGGTAGAGGCCGGACGCGCTCGTCAGCCCGGGGACGATACCGGGCAGTGCCTTCAGGTACAGCCGCCGCACGTCCTCGTCGGCGCCGTAGTAATCGGCGGGGTTCGGGTGGCCGACCCCGGGGTTCGGGAACGTGAGCAGCGGCTTGACCGGCTGGCCGTCGGCGTGCAGGTAGATGCCATCCGTGCGGGTACCCGCCTCGGGGCCGTTCGGGGCACCCTCGACCGTGACCAGGCGCGTACCGTCGACGGACTGGCTGGGGACGCCGAGGGCGGCGCCGGGGCTCTGCAGCAGCGTCCGCCCTGACGTCCAGCCCTCGCCGGTGCGCGACGAGACGCGCAGGCCCGAGTTGAACTGGTCGCTGGCGAAGAACGCCTGCTCGACGTCCGCCGATCCCCAGCCGACGAGCAGGGACAGCCCCAACGACTCCGCCGGCGAGATCAGCTCGATCCCGCGCTCGGCGGCGCCGGCGGTGCTCGGTAGGGCCAGCGCGACCAGCGCGGCGCCGATGACGCCTGCGGCTGTACGGCTTGCTCGGCGGCGGCCCCGCGGTGTCGCAGGCGCGGCCGCACGGCCGCGCGTCTTGCCTGGTGTTCTCTCCACGCTGTTCTCCCTGTAGATACCGACGGCCGCGTCGTTTGCACCCGCTGGAAGCACGACGCCGTTTGCGAACCGTGTTCCGGGACGTTAGACCGGCTGGCCTACACATGTCAACCTGAGAAAGTATCCACGACCCGACGCGCCATCGACCGGCTCGTCTCGGTGTACTTGCGCCGTGGGTACTCCGCCATATGGCCCGTTGACTGGGGATACGGTGCTCCGCGTCGGCCCGTACCGAAGGTCTAAGTCGCCCCCCGGCCACCCGTCTGAGGAAGGCCCGCGCTCCGCTGCGTACACCCCGGGAATCTCGCTGCACGCGCTGTACCGGTGGCAGGTGTACGCCGGTTCATACCGGTGGCGTGCCGCACCGTGTTTCCGGACCCGCAGGGCGCCCACCGCCATCCTCGGCCGTCCGCTGCGGTCGATTCTGGGGTTCGCGGAAGCTCCACAGGACCGTCGGGACCGCTGTGGCCGGTTGGTCTTCCGGCCGTGATGCGGAGCCCGCGGTCAGGCCGCGGACCCCGCCTGGTCGCCCGCTACCGGCGCGGCGTACGCGCCGTCACGGTCTTCCGCACCGCCTTGGCGTCCTTCGCCGCCGGCGTGAACGTCACCGTCGCGCGCACCTGACGGCCGGCGCGAGCGGCGCGTCGACCGGCCTGCGACAGCCGCGGCTTGATCGTCGCCGCCTGCGCGGTGGTGATCGAGCGCGACGTCCGCCGCACGTGCGACCCGCTGACCGTCAGACGACCGCGCTCCAGGCCCCCGGCCCGGACCGTCAGACGCGACGTCGAGACGGAGCTGGTCAGCACCCGCATCGAGCAGGGCGTGTCGATCTGGAACGTGGGCGTGGCGCGCTTGCCGTTCTGCCCCTCGAACCGCGTCTCCATCTTCTGCGTGCTGTGGCAGAGCGTGTCGCCGTTGGTCCCCGTGTTCTTGAGGATCCCGTTCTCGCCGCCGTTGATCGTCAGCTTGAACGACTCGATCGGCGCGTCGGGGACCATCGGGAACGTCGTGACGAGCTTGTCGTCCTCGACGTCGGAGTCCGCCATCAGGTCCAGGGCCACCTGGCCACGGAGCGTGATCAGCAGCTTCGGCAGGGTCCTCACCTGACGGCCCGTATCGGTGGTTCGGATGCCCTCGACGAAGTACACCGGGCCGCTCAGCGGCCGGTCGAGGATCGGCGTCACCGCCGACGCGTTGCCGACGATCGACTCCGGAGGACACGCCCGCGCCGTCGCCTGCTGCGGCGTGCACAGCGCCTTCGCGTTGTCCGGATCCAGCGCGACCGACAGCGGCAGCGCCACCTCGACCTTCCTGAGCCCGGACTGCCCGGCGCCCTGGCGCATCTCCACGTCGAGCCCCGGGTGCTTGCCCTTGTCCGTCTCCTTGTCGCCCGTGAATGCCATCCTCATCGTCGGATCCAGCTCGAGCGCGCCACAGTCACCGACCTGGAACCGGGCCGCGCGGTTGACGACCGCGCCGGTGATCGAGCCGATCGCCGCGTTGATCGTCTTCGGCGCGCACGACGTCGGGTTGACCATGAAGCCGGGCAGGTCCATGTTCACCGTGATCGCCCGGTACGCCATCGGGATCCCGTCGACGATCTGGGGCATGCCGAACGGGATCGTCTGCTGCAACGTCCCCTTGTGGTCGAAGACCCGCGAGTCCATCAGACGCGCCGTGATGCTCGCGTCGTTCGCGTCGACGAACAGGCCGACCCTCGCGACGACCGTGCCGAGGTTGAGCGGTCCGGCCTGCGCCGGCACCTGCATGCTCAGCGAGAACGGCGCCCCCTTGTAGGGGCCCGACAGGAACACCTGGGTCGGCGCCTTGCCCGCCTGCGGGACCGCGAGCGGGCTGGATCCCGACCCGACCTGCGCCACGACGTGTCCGACGCGCGACGCCGGTCCGCAGGCGCCGAGGTTGGCGTGCGCCTCGGGGCAGAGCGGCACCGAGCCGACCTTGCCCAGCAGCCCCTCGGGCAGCTTGACGTCGATCGTCGCGAGGTTCTGGTGGCCGTCCGCACGAGCGAACGTCATCGAGAACGGCGACGACGCGCCTGCGACCGGCTCGACGGTGCCGGCGGTGAAGCCCGGCGCGAACAGGTCGTTGGCGCACGATCCCCCGGCCGGAGCGCGGTCGATCGCGAACGCATCGGTCCCGCTGACCGGTTCGCCCGGCCGAGCCCACGAGCTGATCGACCACTCCGTGGTCTTCGTCCCGCAGGTGATCGGGTTGGTCAGCACCGCCCGGTCGCCGCCCTTCAGCCGCAGGGTCAGCTTCGAGAACGGCTGCTCGGGATTGTTCATGAACGTCGTGGTGACCCGCCCCGTCGCCGGGTCGGTCTTGACCTCGCCGGCCAGCTTCATCCGCACGCCGTAGCGGTCGTTCTCCGGCACCATGTAGATCGCCAGCGTCGAGCCGAACGGATTCGCGTTCTGCGCCGCCTGGTAGACGCCGCCGGTCAGCGGCTGATCGAGCACCGGGGTGTCGATCGTGACCTCACCGATCTTCGAGGACTGCGGGCACGTGGCCGCGCCGTCCTTGCCCATGCCGACCTGCTCCTCCGAGCATGCGGTCAGTCCGTCGGCCGCCGCCGGATTGATCGTCACGCCCTTCGGCAGGGCGACGACGGCGTCCTTGAGGTGGGCGGTCGAGCGCGAGTCCGCGGTCGTCGCCTGGCGTTGGGTCAGCTCGACGGTGTAGCCGGCCGGCGTGCCGGCGACCGTGTGGTCGGGCTGGACCTTGACCTTCGGACCGAAGTCGAGTTGCTCGCAGCCGGTGACCGGAGGCGCGACGTACTCGTCGTAGACCCAGAGGTTGGGGTTCTGCCAGCTGTTGGTCCGCATTCGGGTGACCATCGGCTCGCCGGTGCACCGGGTGGGCAACGTCAGGAAGGGCACGGGGTCCGATCCGGACGGGCCGCCGCGGTCGGCGTCGTGCGCCGGGTCCGCCGGCACGCCCCACAGCGTCAGCTTCGTGGCGCCGATCGGGTAGAGATGCGTCGTGTCGGAGCTGGTGACGGTGATCCCGTCGTCCTCAGGACGCACGGAGGCGTCGAAGTAGACGTTCGCCGCGCCCATCACCGCCGGCACGCCGAAGCGCGCCGGCTGCCCCTCGGGGACCTCCATGTTGTACACCGGATCCCGGAAGTTCATGAAGGTCGTCAGCTCGAACACGCCGATCTGCGACTCGCGCGGGCAGTCCGTGAGGCTCGCCGTGCGCATCGGACAGGTCGGGATCTCGCTCGGGTCGCCGACGAAGCCCACCGGCATGTCGACGATCACGTCCTTCAACGATCCGCTGATCTGCAGGGGGCTCGTCCGCTGGACGTCGATGACGTTCTCGACGACGAACGCTCGCGCGCCGGCTCGGGTTTCCTCGTTGCCGTTGCGATCGAGCATCGGCGCCGCGAAGTCGTTGAGGGCGAGCTGGGCGCCCGCGGTCGCCGGGATCGCCGCCCCAGCGGCTCCGACGGCCAGCGCGGCCACAGACGCCGCGAGGGTGCGGCGAACCGCTCCAATGGTGATTCCGTACCGCATCAGCGACCGCCCTTCGCGCTCGCGCTCCGCGAGGACGAGCTCTTGCTCGTCTTGCTCTTGGCCTTCCGGAAGGTCACCGGCACCCGCACCGTGCGGGCCCGCCCTTCGGTCGGCGTGAACCGCACCGCCACGTTGACCTTCACCGAGCCGCGGCGCTTGCGCGTCCGCTCACCGAGGGTCGACAGCCGCACGCGCACGCGCAGCGTCTGGGCCTTGGTCGCCTTGCGCGTGGTGCGGCGCAGCCGGTTGCCGGCGGCCCGCACCGAGCCTTCGCCCGGGACCTTCACCCGCAGCAGCGCCGACCGGCCACGGACCGTCTTGACCCGCGAGACGCGCGGCTTGCCGGTCTCCCACGGCCGGGTGAGCACGTTCCCGGAGCCGGTGAACGTGACCGAGCCGATCGGCGGCGGCATCGGCGCCGGGGTCCGCGGGCCCTGGCAGGCATCGCCGGTGCAGACCTCGGCGGGCCGCGGGTTCGGCTCAGGCAGCCCGCCGTTCAGACGGGCGACGTAGAGGTCCTGGCGCGTGTCGGTGTCCCAGCCGCTCAGCGCTTCGCGCGTGTAGAAGAAGATCGACGAGCCGTCCGGGGTCATGTCGCCCAGCCGCGCGTCGCTGGCGCTCCGGCCGGACGAGACCAAGCTCACCACGCCGTCGTTCCAGGTATAGACGTCGAGTTGGCCGTTGGTGTCCGTCGGCAGCAACGCCGTCTGGGTGGCGAAGGTCACTCGACCGTCCTCGGCCAACGCCCGGATCGGACGGTCCTGGATCGGGAACGTCGTCGGCTGTTCGTCGATCATCGCTGCCCCGGTGGGCACGCCCGACGCCGGGCACGAGACGCAGTCGAGCTGGTCGGTCACCGCGTCGTAGCGGTAGGCCTGGGACGTCGGCACGTGCGAGGGTCCCGCAAACAGCACGAAGCGTCCGTCGGCGCTCGACTGCGTGTGCACGTTCGAGGCAAGAGGCTCCGGTGACATCCCGACGAAGTCGAGGGTGCCGTCGTGCCAGCGATAGAGCTTGCTGCCGGCCGCCGTCGTCTCGCCCGCCACCAGCTGGTTCTGGCTGGTGAAGTAGACCGTTCGGGCGTCGTCGCTGACGCCGAGGATCGCGGTCGCCTGGCTCGCGCCGTCGGCCGGTTCGCTGTCCTGCGAGATCAGCGTCAGGTTGCTGTCCGTGGCGGGGTTGGCGCTGTGGACGTAGAGGTAGATGTTGCCGATGTCCTGGGTCACCGGGGTAGACCCTGGGACCAGGGCGTTGCGGCTCCAGAAGACCGCGCGCTGACCGTCGGCCGACGCGCCCTTGATCGCGCCACGACCGTCGGCGGGGTAAGCCGGGTTCTCGCTGGCGGTGATCCGCGTCGAGCTGTTGACGCCGACCTCGCCCCGGTAGAGCTGATATCCGTTGAAGCTGCTCTTCTGCGCCCCATACCAGAAGGTCTGCCCGTCGGCGCTGAGCGCGTTGCGGACCAGGGTGCGCCTGTTCTGGGTGATGTCGTCGAGTCGCGACGCGATCTCGCCGCCTTGAGCGTTGCCCGTCGGCGAGTAGCTGATCAGCTCCGTCGTGCCGTTGGCCCAGCGGTAGAGCTTGTCCTCGAACGCCGGCGCGCCCGTGGACGCCGGCGTCAGCTGCGCGTCGGAGGGGAAGATGATCTCGCTGAAGTCGGCGTTGCCGACGACGGCGGCCTGGCTGCCGGCGTTGGAGGCCACCGACGGATCACCGGCCACGGGGTCGGGCGTGATCCGCTCCACCCCGCCGCCGACTCGGTCGACCCGGTAGAGCCGGTTGGGGACCTTGGCCCCGGTGGTGGGGTCGCGGTCGCTTCCCAGCACGGTGTACCGCCCGTCGTCGGACGCCCCGTTGGGGAACATGTTGAGGACCGTCGGGGCCGTCAGGTCGTTCGGCACGTTCGCCGGCAGGATGCTCGAGACGGATGTCGTTCCCCAGCTCGCGTCGCCGCGACCGGACGAGTAGCCGTTGATCTGGAACAGCGTCGGCGCACCGGCGAAGCGACCGTCGGAGCCCCAGAGGACCCGGCTGCCGTCGAGCGCGGCAATCGTGCCGACGGTCAGGCCGCCGCCCGCCTCGCCGTTGCCCTTGTCGGCCGGCGAGACCTTCTCGTAGACGTAGCACCCGGCCGGGTAGTTGCCGTCGACCGTCGGCCGGATCGGGCTGTCCGGGCACGTCGCCGCGGCGGCCGCGTTCGGTACGGCCAGCGCGATCAGCGCGGCGCCGACGACGCCTGCTGCCGTGCGGCCTGTTCGACGGCCGTGCCGTCGCGAAGCTTGCGTCGCCGTCCGGCCACGCGTCCTGCCTGGTGCTCTCTGCACGCTCTTCTCCCTGTCGATACCGGCGGCCACGTCGTCTCCACACGCTGGGGGCACGACGCCGTTTGCGAACCGCGTACCGGCAACGTTAGGGAACGCGGACTACATGTGTCAACTTCTGAGGTAATGACAGGCTTCTTCAGGCGTTCCGCCGCAGCCCGGGCGTCCGCGTCGACGTCCCCGCGTCGTCCGCGCGGATATTTCCAGGAGAGCCCCTGTGGATACTGAGTCTGCGGCGGTAGGGGCTGCGTACCCAGCCCCGCGGAGCCGGATCGCCCGCGGATCCCACCGCCGGGTCGTACTGGGGAATCTGAGGAAATCTCGATGTCCACTCCGCCTGACGCGGAACGAGACCGACGGGCACGCACGGCCGCCCCGGGCCCCGAGGACGACGAAGGCCCCGGTCGTCGAGCGACCGGGGCCTCGAGGGACCCTCGTGCCGGACCTCCGAGCGATCGTCCGGAGGTCCGTGCTGCTTGCGCCGCGGGAACCGACCGTCCCCGCCGCTTCGGCGTCTACCGCAGGCCGACGACCCGCGGCAGCGTGAACGTCGGCGAGAGGCGGCTGGCGTTCCTTCGCTTGCCGACGCGCGTCTGCGCCCGGTAGATCACGGCGCTCTCACCGGTCGGAGCGTCGACCTTGGCCGTGAATCGGCCCTTCGAGTCGGGCTTGACCGTGGCGACCGTCTTGTACGACTTGCAGCCGACCCGCTGCTTGATCGTGATCGACTTCTGGCGCTTCTGCAGCGGTCCGATGACCCGGCCGCGGAAGGTGACCGTCTTCTCGGTCGCCGTCAGGCCCCGGGTCGCCATCCGGCGGGCGAACTTCAGCGCTCGCGTCCGCTTGCCCTCGACCACCGCGTAGTAGCGGGCCTTGTTGGTCCGACGGATCTTCGAGGGCGGCAGCGCCACGCGCGTGGTGAACAGGCCGTCCTCGCCGACCTTCACCGTGCCGACCTTCTTCTTGCCGTGGCGCAGGTAGATCGTCGCGGTCTTGCCGACGTACTTCCGCTCGGCGACGCCCTGGATGAACGTCCGACCACCCGTGCCGTAGACGTCGATCAGGTCGACCGGCCGCCGGGAGCACTGCAGGAAGACCTCGGCCTCCGGAGACGAGAACCGCTCCGGGTCCTGGATCGGCGGCGTCGGCGGGGTCGGGGGCGTCGGCGGGGTCGGCGGGACGCAGCCGGGCGCGCCGGCTCCCACGCGCGCCTGCGCGAGCGTGCCGGCGAGGATCGGCTGGTTGACGACCGAGACCGAGAGGGTCAGAGCCTGCTGCGTCAGCTGGTCGCCGACCACCGTCTGAGCGTTCGGCACGACCCGCGCGCTCAGCAGGCTCGGCGGAATGTTCAGGACCAGGGTGTCGAGCAGGGCGTCGAGCGGCGTGGTGATCGTCGTGACGAGGTCCGCCACGCTGGTGCCCAGCAGGCCCAGCGGAACGTTCAGCACCGCGATCAGCCCGCCGTCGGCGGTCACCAGGTCGTAGACCGTCTCGATGCCGTTGCCGGCCAGGATCGCGACGACGGCGCCGGCGAGTCCGGCGTTCTCGATCTGGATGCCGCGAAGCAGGTCCTCGAGGTCCAGGACGTCGCCGAGGCGCAGGTCCGCCGTGTCGATCGTCAGCAGCTGGTTGGCGGACGAGTTCGGATCGACGGCGGTGCCGAGCACGCGGAGGCCGGCGATGTTGCTCTCGCCGCTGAGCTGCCCGACGCCGTTGACGCACTGTGCCCTTGCGGTGGCGGCGATCACGTCGGCGTTCAGGATGTCCGGCAGCGAGCTGGCCAGGTTGCCGCCGATCGTGCCGACCAAGCCGTCGACCAGGACGTCGAGGCCGGTCGGCCCGAGAATCGGCTCCAACGCGCCGGTCAGCTGGCCGACGATGCTCGCATCGCCGCTCAGCAGCGCGTCGGTCAGCTGCTGGGTGATCCCCGTCGTGCCGATCCCGACCCCGGCGATCGTGCTCCCCGCGACCGCGGAGACGTTCGCCGTGTTGCGGGTCCGGGCCGCAACGGCATCGACGTCGACGAGGCTCAGCAGCGACGGGATGCTGATCAGCGTGCCGTCGGCGCTCACGCACGGGGCGTAGCCGGGATTCGCATGGATCGGATCCAGCGCGGCGCCACCGAGCAGCGACAGCTGTAGGGCACTCGCGTCGCAGGCGTTGGTTCCGGCCGCGGTGGCGCCGGCCGGTGCGGCGGCGAGGGCTCCGGCCCCGATGGTGGCGGCGAGCGCGCACCGACGGATAGCGGACTTCGTGGTACTGGCGGGCATGAGGGGGATCGCTCCTGCTGCGGTTGGACGTGGGGGAACGGCTGCGGCCCACCGTGATCGGCGGCACGCAGGCGTCCCTGTGGCCAATCGGCACGAAGCGCCCAAACCTTTAGCCCGAGTTTTCGGTCCTCCCGGCACCGGCCCGGCGGCCATACTTGCGACGTGCAATAGGTTGACTTCCACCTATTCCGTCGGACTCGTCGCAGTCGAGCTATGATCCGGCGCCTGCGGCGGGGTGCCGTGCGGGCCGACGCACCGTGGCGACGCACCGGCACGTGGTCCGCCGCCCGACCGTGTCCCTCGATGGAGCACTCAGATGCCTGAACCGCTGGCCGCGAACTTCCCGGCCGTCACCAACGACGAGTGGCGCGACGCGGCGCTCAAGGGGAAGCCCGCGGGCGACACGGCGTCCGTGACCGACGACGGGATCCGGGTCAGCTGGCTCTACACCGCCGACGACGCGCTCGCCCCCGACCCCGGCGGCGTCCCCGGCCGAGCGCCGTTCGTGCGCGGCACCGGCGCCGGAACCGAGGACGTGCCCTGGGAGATCCGCCAGGAGCAGCGACACCCCGAGCGCAGCGCGGCGCGCGACGCGATCCTCGAGGACCTCGAGGGCGGCGTGACCCAGGTCGAGCTGCGGCTCGACCGGGCCGCACGCGAAGCCCACCCTCCGTCGTCGGACGCCTTCGCCGCCACCCGCGGGCTCGACGGCGTGATGATCTCGACGGTCGACGATCTCGACGCCACGCTCGACGGGGTGCATCTGGACCTGGCGCCGCTGGCGGTCGCCGCAGGCGCCCAGTCGGTGCCGGCCGCCGCGC
>JACYYK010013366.1_pt1 | contig 13980 bp, 11 predicted proteins | sample 8236871 | NCBI WGS metagenome assembly JACYYK01 (sample SAMN14103087, study PRJNA606662) | landfill metagenome | isolation source: landfill solid waste inoculated with endophyte fungus Paravalsa indica | place: India:New Delhi, Okhla landfill site | collected 2017-11-05 | reverse complement strand
CCGGTGCCCTTGAGGTACGCCTCCTTCCGGGTCCAGCAGCGGGCGAAGGCCACCGGACGGTCGGCGGACGGCAGCGCGCCGATCTCGGCCCGCTCGCGCGGATGGAGGGCGCGGACGGTCTCGGCGACGACGGCGGCCGTGGGGATCCCCTCGACGTCGACTCCCACGGGGGCGTCGTCGAAGGCGAGCAGCACCACGTCGCCCGTGTGGGAGAGCGAGAAGTGCACCGGGTTGCCGGGCACGGCGGGACGGCCGTGCGGTCCGCCGCACAGCGGGCACGCCTCGCGCGTCAGGGGGACGGCGGCCGGGTCGGTGCCCAGGAGCGCGGCGAGTTCGACGCGCAGGGCCGTGTGGGCGACCCGGTAGCGGTCGCGGTCGGCCTCGTGGACGAACGCCGCGCACCGGGCGCGCTCCTCCTCCGAGAGGACCGCGCCGGCGCGCGCGTCGGCCGCGTGCTCGGACACCCGCAGTACGTGCAGTTTCACGACTTCCTCCGGTGCGCGGTGGGGCGATGGTGACGGTTCGGGGACGGCCGGGACGCGTGGGGGCGCCGACGTGGCGCCCCCGGTGCTCCGCCCCCACTATCCCGGACCCGGCCGCCGCCGGCATCGGTTCCCGCACCGGTTCCGGCAAACCACCGGTCGCCCCGCGCTCACCCGGTGGCCATCCGGCGCCGCCGGCCGCGTGGCGGGCCGTACAGGTCGTTCACGCCGGTCGTGCCGGTCGCGTTGCTTGGTTCCGGTCGCGTCGTTCGTTCCGGTCGTGTCGTTCGTTGTCTCGGACATGACTCGATCGTCGTGCAGCGTGACCCCGGAGTCCGGCGGCATTCGGACACGGCGTTCGAGCGCGGCGTTCGGCGGATCGGTGTCGCGGTCCCTATGGTCGGGTCGCATGACGCCCGAGGAGTTGGTGCCGCCCGCGCTGCCCGTCGTCCGCACCCTCTCCGGCTGTCCCGGCGGGAGAGCCTGGTTGGCACGGCTCCCGGAGATCGTCGCCGAGTTGGGCGAACGGTGGGGGCTGGTGCTCGGGAAGCCGTACGCCGGGGGCAGCTGCTCGTGGGTGGCGCCGGTGCGGCGGGCCGACGGCTCGGACGCCGTGCTCAAGGTGAGTTGGCCGCACCCGGAGGCGGCCGGGGAGGGCGAGGCGCTGCGGCTGTGGGACGGGCGGGGCGCCGTGCGTCCGTACGAGCACGACGCCGGGCGGTACGCCCTGCTGCTGGAGTGCTGCGCGCCCGGCACCGAGTTGGGGGACGCCGCCGAACTCCCGGTCGAGGAGCGGTTGGTGGCCGGGGCCGGGCTGCTGCGCGAACTGTGGAACGTGCCCGTGCCGCCAAAGACGGGCCTGGACCGGATGGCGGACGTGACCGCCGCATGGGCGGCGCTCGCCGAGGAGCGCATGGACCGGCTGCGGCCTCCGGGCTTCGATCCCTCCCTGGTGGCGCTGGGGGTGCGGCTGCTGCGCGAGTTGCCCGCGTCGGCCGGCCGCGAGGCCGTGGTGCACGGTGACCTCAACCCCGGCAATGTGCTGGCCGCCGGGCGGCGGCCCTGGTTGGCGATCGACCCCAAGCCGATGGTGGGAGACCCGCGGTACGACCCCTGGCCGCTGATCGAGCAGATCGACGCCCCGTTCGGCCGGCCCGTCCCCCGGTCGGTGGTCGCCGCGCGGTCCGCGCTCGTCGCCGGCGTGCTCGGCGCGGACGTGGTGCGGCTCCAGGCGTGGGCGGCGGCGCGGCGCGTGGAGTCGGCGCTGTGGGCGGTGGCCGAGCGGGACGACCTCGACGCCGGCGCCGCGATGATGCGTCAGGTGCGGACGTTGGCGGACCTCGCCAGGCTGTGACCGTCCGGCCCCACCGGTCTCCCTCCCCCGCCGCGCCGGTCACGCCAGGGCGGGCTCCTCCAGGGTCAGGACGCACGCGTCGGCGTCCAGGGTCGCGGGCACGCCCAGCGGGAGGGTGAGGGTCGAGGGGCCGTGGCCGAAGCCCATCTCCTCCACCACGGGGACGCCCAGCGGGGCGAGCCGGTCCAGCAGCACCTCGCGGATCTCCTCGTAGGGGCCGCAGTCGTGCCAGGAGCCCAGCACGACGCCCGTCACGCCGTCCAGCGCTCCGGAGCGCAGCAGGTGGGTGAGGTGGGCGTCGACGCGGTACGGCCTCTCCCCCACGTCCTCCAGCAGCAGGATGCCGCCGCCGTCCGGGCAGGCGGGCAGCCGTCCGCGGACGCCGAGTTCGCCCGCCAGCAGGGACAGGCAGCCGCCGAAGGTGGTGCCGCGGGCGCGGCCGGGCACCAGGGTGCGGGCGCCGGGCGAGGTGATCTCGGTGACCGTCTCCGGCGCGAGGAGGGTGCGGCGCAGGTGGTCCTGGGTCGCGGCGTCCTTGAGGAAGGAGACGGTGGCGGGCATCGGGCCGTGCAGTCCGGCCAGGCCCAGGCGGTCGGCGATGGCCCGGTGGAGCGCGGTGAGGTCGCTGTAGCCGACGAACACCTTGGGGCCGGCCGCCCGCAGCGCCTCCCAGTCCACCAGGTCCACCATCCGCTGGGCGCCGTAGCCGCCGCGCGCGGCGAGGACCGCCGTGACGGTGGGGTCGCACCAGGCGTCGACGAGGTCGCGGGCGCGGTCGGCGTCGGTGCCCGCGAGGTGGTCCAGGCGCGGGTGGACGTCGAGGACGTGCGGCATGACGACCGGGTCCAGGTCCCAGCCGCGCAGGACGTCCACGCCGGCGTCCAGCCGCTCGCGGAGCACCGGCCCGCTGGGCGCCACGATCGCCACCCGGTCGCCGGGGCGCGGCCGTCGGGGTCGGACGAGGGGGCGTGCGGCGGGGCTCATTCGGTCAGCTCCAGTGCGGGGACGTCCGGGCGCTCGAAGCCGAACACCTGGGCGTAGAGGGAGAGTTCGGCCTCGACGGCCCGGGTGATGGTCTCCGCCCTGCGGAAGCCGTGGCCCTCGCCCTCGAAGGCGAGGTAGGCGTGCGGCACCCCGCGCCCGGCGACCTCGGCCAGGAAGCGGTCGCACTGGGCGGGCGGGCAGATCACGTCGTCCAGGCCCTGGAGGAGCAGGAACGGCGTGGTGACGCGGTCGGCGTGGTGGACGGGCGAGCGGTCGCGGTAGCGGTCGGGGTGCTCCTCCAGGCGGCCGACGAGGGAGATCAGGTACCGCGACTCGAAGTCGTGGGTCTCGCCGGTCGCCCAGCCCGCCGGGTCCAGGATGGGGTAGGCGATCGTCCCGCAGGCGTACAGGCCCTCGGTCAGCGGCGAGGTGAGGGAGACGGCGGTGGTCCAGCCGCCCGCGCTGCCGCCGCGTATGGCGAGCCGGGCGGGGTCGGCGGTGCCCTCCCGCGCCAGGGCCCGGGCGACGGCGGCGCAGTCCTCGACGTCGACCACGCCCCACTGTTCCCGCAGGCGCTCGCGGTAGGCGCGGCCGTAGCCCGTCGAGCCCCCGTAGTCGACCTCGACGACGCCGATGCCGCGCGAGGTGAAGTAGGCGATCTCCAGGTCCATGGCGGACTCCGTCCGCCCGGTGGGGCCGCCGTGGACCCAGACGACGTACGGGGGCAGTTCGCCGTCGGGGGCCCGGTGCCCGGGGTTGCGCGGCGGGCGGAGCCGGGCGTGGACCTCGCGTCCGTCGGGGCCGTGGAAGACGCGCTCCTCGGGCTCGGGGAGGTAGGCGGGGTCCACGGGGTCGGTGTGCGCGGCGCCGACGACCAGGGTGTGGCCGGTGTGGACGTCCAGCTCCACCACCTCGTGGCCGCGGCAGGGGCCCGCGGCGACGCCGATGACACGGGCGCCCGCGGAGGCCAGCGTCGGGGCCCACTCGGTCCAGGGGCCGGGGGTGTCGGCCAACTCGCCGGTGGCCGGGTCCAGGATGCCCAGGCGTGGGGAGCCGACTCCGTGGAGGACGGCGATCAGGCCGTTCTCCAGCGGTTCGAACCACTGGTGGCCGATCTTCCACAGCGGTCCGCCGAACTCCTCCGGGCGGGGGCAGAGGTTGGCGCCCCCGCCGGTCGCGTCGGCGTCCAGGCGGTACAGGTTCCACCAGCCGCTCGCGTCCCCGGCGTACAGCAGCGCGCCGTCCGCCGCCCAGCCGACCTGGGCGATCGACTCGTCGGCGCCGCCGGCGACGGGCCGCGCGCCGGTCAGGACGCCGTCGTCGGCGACGTCGGCGAGGCGGACCACCGTGCCGTCCCAGGGCATCCGCGGGTGGTCCCAGGCCAGCCACGCCGCGCGCCGCCCGTCCGGGGAGAGCCGGGGGCCGGTGACGAAGCGGTCGGCGCCGTCGGTCAACTCCCGCACCCGGGCGCGGTCGTCGGCGGCCGAGCCGTCCAGGGGGACGGCGGCGAGCACCCGGCGCACGAGCTCGTCCTGGGTGCCCGGCAGCGCGAGGTCCGCGCGGTCGAACCCCTCGGACTCGACCTCGGGCGTGGTGCCGACCACGACGACGGCGACGTCGGCCGCGCGGGCGGCGGCGACCGCCGCCTCCAGGGTCTGCGTGTGGTCCTGCCCGGGGAACCCCGCGGCGGGGAGGAAGGCTCCGATGCGCATGCAGACATGTTGCCGGTGACGGAGGCGGCGCGGGGGCGGAATCGGCAACGGATTAGGGTTGGCGCCATGGTGCAGGAATTCAAGAAGTTCGGCGTGGTCGGACTCGGCACGATGGGCGCGGGCATCGTCGAGGTGTTCGCCCGGGCCGGGTTCGACGTGACCGGAGTCGAGATCGACGGAGCGGCGCTGGAACGCGGCCGCGCCCACATCGGCAAGTCCCTCGGGCGTGCCAGGGACAAGGGGCGGATCACCCCCGAGGAGCACGACGCCATCCTCGGCAGGATCACGTTCACCACCGACCGGGAGCGGCTCGGCGACGCCGACTTCGTGGTCGAGGCGGTGCCCGAGCGGATCGACATCAAGCGGGACGTCTTCGGCGACCTGGACCGGATCTGCAGGAGCGAGACGATCCTGGCGACCAACACCTCCTCGCTGTCGGTCACCGAGATCGCCGCACTCACCCACCGCCCCGGCAAGGTCATCGGCCTGCACTTCTTCAACCCCGCCCCGGTGATGAAGCTCGTCGAGATCGTCACCACGGTCGTCACCGACCCGGGGGTGCTCGACGTGGCGACCGAGGTCGTCAAGCGGCTGGGCAAGACCCCGGTCGCCGTCGGCGACCGCGCCGGGTTCGTCGCCAACGCGCTCCTGGTGCCGTACCTCAACCACGCCGTCGCCGTCTACGAGCACGGCCTGGCCACCCGGGAGCAGATCGACGCCGCCGTCACCGGCGCGGCCGGATTCCCGATGGGGCCGCTCACCCTGATGGACCTCGTCGGCCTCGACGTGCTCCTCGACGTCATGGACGTGCTGTGGGAGGAGTTCCGCCGTCCCCGCTACGCCGCCGCCCCGCTGCTGCGCCGCATGGTCGCCGCGGGCCTGCACGGCCGCAAGACCGGACGCGGGTTCTACGACTACTCCGGAGGCGACAACCCCGCCGAGCCGCAGTCGACCGCTCCGCTGGCCGCCCTGGTCGGCGACGGCGAGGGCCAGGCCGACCTGGCCGACGTGCTGCTGGCCCCGCACCTCAACGACGCGGCCCGCATGGTCGGCGACGGCTACGCCACCGCCGACGACGTGGACACCGCGATGCGGCTGGGCTGCGGGTACCCCCGGGGACTCGTCGAGATGCTGGACGAACGCGGCGTGAAGAACGTCACCGACACCCTGGCGGACCTGTCCCGGCTGGGGCTGTTCACCGACGACGTCGCTCCGCTGCTGACCATGCTGGCCGCGCGGGGACGCGACACGCTCCGCTCCTGACCGGCCCCGCGTCCCGGACGGCCCGTGGCGGCCGTCCCGTGTCCGCCGCCCGGACCGGGACGCCCCCGCGGGCCGCCCCGTATCCCGTCCGCACCGGAATTCTCCTAGGCTGAAAGAGTGAGTCCGCGCCGTAACACCCCCCGCCGCAGGAAGAGGGCCGACCGGCCCCGTGACGACGAGTCCGCGCTGATCAACCGCATCACCGGCGGAGAGCGGTACGAGAGCGGACCCGACGGGGAGTGGGCGATCCGCCGGATCAGCGGCTCGGCCGCGGTCAAGACCTACCGCTGCCCGGGCTGCTACCAGCTGATCCCGCCGGGGATGCCGCACGTGGTGGCCTGGGCCGCCTACGGCGACGGCGACGACCGCCGCCACTGGCACAGCTCCTGCTGGGAGCGGCGCACGCACCGCTCGGTCCGCCACCCCCGGCGCTGACCACGCACCCGTTCGAGTCACCCACACCCCTGAGGAGTCATGGAGATCCGCGCGAGCACCGTGCTGCCGGCCCGGCGGCGTCCCGTCACCCTGCACACCGCGGACGGCCTGGCACTGGTCGGAGAACTCGCGTTGCCGCAGGACAACGATCCGGTGGCCACGATCATCTGCCTGCACCCGCTGCCCACCGCCGAGGGNNATGATGGACAGCCACGTGCTGCGCAAGGCGTCCTTCCGGCTGCCCGCGCTGGCCGACATCGCGGTGCTGCGGTTCAACACGCGCGGCACCACCTCCCGGCACGGCACCAGCGAGGGGGAGTTCGGCGGCGGGGAGACCGAACGCCACGACGTCGCCGCGGCCATCGAGTTCACCGAGTTCGAGGACCTGCCCGAACCGTGGCTGGTGGGCTGGTCCTTCGGCACCGAGCTGGCACTCAAGTGGGGGCACGACCCCACGGTCCGGGGCGCGATCCTGCTGTCGCCGCCGCTGCACCGCGCCACCGACGCCGACCTGGACGCCTGGGCGGAGTTCGGTCGGCCCCTGGTCGCGCTCGTCCCGGAGCACGACGACTACCTGCGTCCCGAACAGGCCCGCGAACGCTTCTCCCGGGTTCCGCAGGCCGAGGTGATCGGCGTGGACAACGCCCGGCACCTGTGGGTCGGCGAACCCTACGTGCGCATCGTGCTCAACGAGATCGTCAAACGGGTCGCCCCCCGGGCCTATCCCCTGCCCACCGAGTGGGACGGCCCCTACGAGAAGGACACGCTGTACTGAGCGACCCCTCCGTGCCCGCCCCGGGGCAGGCACGGGGACGGACGAGCCGAGGCCCTGGCCGCACGGACCGGGCCTCGGCGTGTCGGGGGCATGTCCACGGGGCGGGGACTACTCCTGCCACCAGTCCTCGTCGTCGGCGCCGCCCTTGCTGTTCGACGGAGTGGTCACCGGCTGCTTCTGGCCGTTGCCGTTCTGGCCGCTGGGCGCCGCGGCCGGCGGGGTCGACTCGATCGCCGCGGGCTCCGGAGCCGCGGGAGCGGCGGGGAAGCCACCGCCGCCGCCACCCAGCAGCTGGCGCAGCTGCTGCAGGTGGGACTGGATGCTGTCGCGCTGGCGGGTGAGCTCGTCGACCTCCTGCTGGGCCTTGGTCAGGATCCGGTCGGCCTCGGTCTTGGCGTCGCTGACCAGGTGCTGGGCCTTGGCCTTGGCCTCGGAGGTGATCTGCTCGGCCTGCTTCTTGGCGTTGGCCACGACCTGCTTGGCGTGCTGCTCGGCGTCGCGGCGGGTCTGCTCGGCCTGCGCGCTGGCCTTGGTGGCCCGCTGCTCGGCGCTGGCGGCCCGCTCCTCGGCCTCCGCGACCAGCTTCTGCGTCGCGGCCTGCGCGGCGGCCAGCCGCTCGGCGTCCTGGCGCTCGGCCTCCTCGCGGCGGCTGGCGAGCTGGATCTCGAAGTCGGCCTCCTCCTGGGCCCGCCGCGCCTCGCTCTCCTCCATGGCGCGCTGGGCCTGCGACCGCATCTCGTCGGCCTGGCGCTTGGCGGCCTGGATCATCTCGTCCCGCTCGCGCTTGGCGGAGGCACGGGCCTGGGCGCACTCGCGCTCGGTGGTGGTGCGCAGCTTGGCGATCTCGCCCTCGAAGGTGGCGCGCTTCTCGGCGATCTCGTGGTCCACCGCGGCGCGCTTCTTCTGCACCTCGCGCTCGGTGGTGGAGGTCAGCTCGTCGGCCTCGCGCCGCGCGGAGGTGCGGATCTCCTCCGCCTCCAGCTCGGCGGACTGGCGCATCTCGTCGGCCTCGCGCTGCGCGGTCGAACGCAGCTCGGTGGCCTCGTTCTCGGCGGCGGCACGCATCTCCGCGGCCTCGACCTTGGCGGCGACCTTGATGTCGTTGGCCTTGGCGCGGGCGTCGTGCACGAGCTCGGTGGCCTGCTCCTCGGCCAGACGCAGCAGCTGCTCGATGCGGGCACCCAGACCGGAGTAGGTGGGCCGCTCCTGCTCCTGGATCTGGCGCTTGGCGTCGGCCAGTTCCTTGCGGAGCTTGTCGGCCTCCTCGCGGGCCTGACGGCCCTCCTGGCGGAGTTGGGCGAGGTAGTCGTTGACCTGGGTGCGGTCGTAGCCGCGCAGGACAACATCGAACTCCGTCGCCTGGTTGTTTTCGTCGAAGAAATTACTGAGCTGGGCGTCAATATCGGACGACATGTGGCGGAATCCTGAACAGGTGACGAGACGGCTACATTACGGACGGATGTCTTCGTTTCGGTACGGCGGACGTCGCAGCGTTCGGCCGGAGCCGTGTCTGCGCTGCCTCAGCACGAAGACCGCTCTGGAGCGGGAGCCTACTCCGCGGCAGTGGACTGCGCGGAGGGTTCACCGCATTGCTATGGGATTGTGCTGATTACCTGACGAACTGGTGTTTTGTGTCCGCCAGGAAACGAGGACGCGAACCGCCGGGGTTGGAGGACACCCGTCAACGATGGAACGGCGGCTAGGAGACTTTATCAAGCCGTGCCGCCGTCGGAAGGTGGTTTGGGAGAGAACCTGGGTTTTCGGCCGCTCCGTGCACGCTTGGGCGTCCTCCGGTTCCGGAGGGCGATACCGCCCGGACCGGGACCGGCGGCCGCCCGCTCCGCCGTCGGCCGCGGCACTCAGTGCCGTGCGTCGTCCGTACGCGCCTGCACCAGTTCGGTGAGCACCCCGCCGCAGTCCTTGGGGTGCAGGAAGGTGATCAGCGACCCCATCGAGCCGTTGCGCGGCTGTGCGTCGAGCACCCGGACCCCGCGCCCGCCGACCGTCGCGGCGGCCCCGGCCACGTCCGCGGTCCCGAACGCGATGTGGTGCACCCCCTCGCCGTTGCGGGCGAGGAACTTGGCCACCGGCGAGTCCTCGCGGATCGGCTCCAGCAGTTGCAGGTAGCTCGCCCCGCCGTCGTCGGTCCCGTTGATCCGCAGCATCGCCTCACGGACGCCCTGCTCCTCGTTGACCTCCTCGTGGGTCACCTCGAAGCCGTAGGTCTCCCGGTAGAAGCGCACGCTCTCGTCCAGGTTCCGGCAGGCGATGCCGATGTGGTCGATGCGGGTGAACACAACTTCCTCCCTCCCTCGAAGCCGCCGATCCGGCTGTCTGTATGGTGACAGACCAGGTGAGGGACGACAGGAGGAGGGCTCGGCAAATGCCTGGATCGGTCATCGTCAGCGGCGCGCGCACCCCCATCGGGAAGCTGCTCGGAACACTCTCCGGCTTCTCCGCCGTGGACCTGGGAGCCGTGGCCATCAGGGCCGCCCTGGAACGGGCCGGGATCTCCGGCGACCAGGTCGACTACGTGATCATGGGCCAGGTGCTCACCGCAGGCGCCGGCCAGATCCCCGCACGTCAAGCCGCTGTTGCCGCAGGCATCCCGATGGATGTCCCCGCTCTGACCATCAACAAGGTGTGTCTGTCGGGCCTCGACGCCATCGCGCTGGCCGACCAGCTGATCCGCGCGGGCGAGTTCGACCTCGTGGTCGCGGGTGGTCAGGAGTCCATGTCGCAGGCGCCGCACCTGCTGCCGAAGTCCCGCACCGGGGTCAAGTACGGCAACACCACGCTGGTGGACCACATGGCCCACGACGGCCTGTTCTGCGCGTTCGACCAGGTGGCGATGGGTGAGTCCACCGAGCGGTACAACGCCCGCTACGGCCTGACCCGCGAGGAGCAGGACGCCTTCTCCGCGCGCTCGCACCAGCGGGCCGCCAAGGCCGCCGCCAACGGGGTGTTCGACGACGAGATCGTTCCCGTCGAGATCCCTCAGCGCAAGGGCGACCCGGTGGTGTTCTCCGCGGACGAGGGTGTGCGTGCCGACACGACCGTCGAGGGGCTGGCGCGGCTGCGGCCCGCCTTCGCCGCCGACGGCACCATCACGGCGGGGTCGTCGTCGCAGATCTCCGACGGTGCCGCCGCGGTCGTCGTGGCGAGCCGGGCCAAGGCGGAGGAACTCGGTATCACGCCGCTGGCCGAGATCGGCGCGCACGGTGTCGTGGCGGGTCCCGACGCCAGCCTCCACGAGCAGCCCTCCAACGCCATCAAGGCGGCGCTCGCCAAGGCGAAGCTGGACGTCGACGCGCTCGACCTGGTGGAGATCAACGAGGCGTTCGCGGCGGTGAGCCTGGTCTCGGCCCGCAAGCTGGGCCTCGACGAGGAGAAGGTCAACGTCAACGGCGGCGCCATCGCGCTCGGCCACCCCATCGGGGCTTCCGGGGCCCGGTTGGTCGTGCACCTGGTCCACGAGCTGCGGCGTCGGGGCGGCGGGCTCGGCGCGGCCGCGCTGTGCGGTGGCGGCGGCCAGGGCGACGCGCTGCTGCTCAAGGTCTGATCGGACGGCCGGAGCGCTCACTCGCGTCCGCGAAGGTGCGAGTGAGCGCTCGCACGGTGGGTTCGAAGGCGTGGTCGGACGGGGCGGCGTATCCCACGACCACGCCCCGGAGCGGGGTTTGCCCGGCCCGTGTGATCCAGTGCGGTCCCAGCGGGAGCAGTTCGAGGGAGTTGCGGCGGGCCGCACGCAGCACGTCGGCCTCGCCGGGGCCGTCCTCGGGGAGCGGCACGAGAACGTGCGGGCCGGCCGAGATGCCACGGGGCGTGAGGCCCTCGGGCAGGGCCGCCACGATCCGGTCCCGCCGGTGCCGGTACTTCGTCCGGGACCGGCGGAGGTGCCTGCCGTAGGCACCCGAGTTCAGCAGTTCGGCGAACACGAGTTGCTCCAGCACGCCGACCACTCCCCTGGTTCCGGTCTCCAGCACCGACCGCACCTGGTGGACGAGGAAGCGGGGCAGTACGAGCCACCCCAGCCGCAGTCCGGGGGCGAGGGTCTTGCTGGTCGTGCCCGCGTACACGATGCGTTCGGGAGCGAGAGCCTGCACCGCGCCGACGGGTGCGCGGTCGAAACGGAACTCCCCGTCGTAGTCGTCCTCGATCACGAGGAGCCCCTGCTGGGCCGCTCGCGCGAGTTCGGTGCGGCGGTGCGGTGCCAGTGTCACTCCCGTCGGGTACTGGTGGGCGGGGGTGACGACCACGGCCGGGTCGGTGAGGTCCGACACTCGAAGGCCGTCGTCGTCGACGTTCACCCCGGTGACGGCGAGGCCCGCCGCGGTGGCGATGTCGCGATGCACCCACAACGACGGGTTCTCGAACGCTAGCCGAGGCAGCCCCTGCGCGCGCAGTGCGGTGGTGAGCAGCGACAGGCCGTGCGAGTACCCGGCGCAGACGACGATCCGGTCGGGGTCGGCCACCACGCCGCGGGTGCGGCTCAGGTGGTGGGCCAACGCCTCCCGCAGCTCGGGGACGCCGAGGGGATCGGGCAGGTCGAACGCCGAGACGGGGGAGCGGGCCGGGACCTTGCGGGTCGCGGACGCCCACGCGTTCCGGGGAAACGCCGAGAGGTCGGGGCGTCCGGGGAACAGGCTCCACCGTGGTCGCTCGACCGGCGGTGGGGCCACCGGGGGAGTGCTGTCGGCTCCTTCCCCCGCCGTGACCACCGTGGGGGCTCCTTGCCGGGTGCGGACGTAGCCCTCGTCGGCGAGATCGGTGTAGACCCTGGTGACCGTGCCTCTGGCGATCCCGAGGTCGGCCGCGAGTGCCCTCGTGGAAGGCAACGCCGTGCCGCGAGGGAGTCTGCCGGACCGGATCGCACGTCGGAGGGCGTCGGCGAGCCCCGCCCGGCCGCTGGTCGGGTCCCAGTCGAGATGAAGGTCGTCAACTGAAGTGGACCACGATTTCGCCACGAAACTGGACCATACCTGTGGTCCGCTTGCTCGCTAGGTTCGTTGGTGTGAGTCAACGCATTCAGCTCGCCAACGCACTGCCCCAGGCATATCGGGACATCCTCGCCCTGCACACCACGGTCGAGAAGGCGGCCGCCGACGCGGGTCTGGACCCACGGCTGATCGAACTGGTCAAGATCCGGGCTTCCCAGCTCAACGGCTGCGCGTTCTGCCTGGACATGCACGCTCGCGAGGCTCGCAAGCTGGGGGAGGACGAGCGGCGGATCTATCTGCTCGACGCCTGGCGGGAGACCGACCTCTACACCGACGCCGAACGTGCCGCGCTGGCACTCACCGAGGCGATGACGACTCTGCCCTCCACACGGGACGTCCCGGACGACGTGTACCGGCAGGCGCTGGAGGTGTTCACCGAGGAGCAGTACACGGCGGTGGCGTGGGCCGCCGCGGTGATCAACGCCTTCAACCGCCTCGGGGTGACCAGCCGTAAGCCCCTGCCCCGGACCTGACCGCCACCCGTCCCGGCGGGCCTCCGGTGTTGCCCGCGGGGGATGCCGACCACCGCGCGGGTGCCCGCCACGAGGTGGAGTTGCCGGCGTCGCTCGGGCAGACCGGCTGGTGATCGACGCGCGGATCGGCTCCTTCCCCGGAAGCGGTGAGGGCGCCGTGGACGAACGCGCGCTGGTGCCGAGGTGCTCGCCGCGCACGGCGTCACCTCGCGGCGGGCGCCGACATGGCCTGTCCCAGCCACGTGCGGAATGCGGGAGGATCCGCACGATCACCACAGAACTCGCCCCGGCGCTTGGGGAACGTGACCCTGTTGCCGGACGGGCCGGACCTCACCGCACTGGCCGCACTGGGGGTGGCCGGGGTTCGCCGGGCGGTGGTCCCCGCGGTGGCGCGGGAGGCCGTCACACGGTTCCCTGATGACCCGGCCGGGCGTGAGGCCGGGGTCAGCCCCGCACGGCGGGCGGACGGCAGCGGATGACGGTCACGTCGCCGTCGAGTTCGAGTTCGCCCGCCGCGTGGGGCACCACCCAGGTGTCGCCCGTGGACACGTCGTAGCTGTCCCCGCGTGCGGTCTTCAACCGGCCGTGACCTCCGCTCACGACGAGGACGGTGAACGACGGGTCGAGGGCGAGCGGGGTCGTCGGCCGTAGCCGGTCGGCCCGGAAGAACGGGCGCGAACCGGGGACGAGCAGGTCGACCACGGCGGTGTCCACGGTCGCGGTGCGGCGGATGAGGCCCGCCAGGCGCTGCTCGTCCCACGCGGAGGTGTCGAGCGCCTTCAGGGCCGTGTCGAAGCCGAGTCCGAGATGGCCCTTCGCCTCGTCACCGAGGAAGTCGCGCCACTCCAGCGTCAGCGAGAAGTCGGTGGGCTGCTGGAGTTCGACGACGAACACCCCCTCGCCGATCGCGTGCGGCAGCCCCGCCGGGACGTGGACGGTGTCGCCGGGTTCGACCGGGACCGCGTTCAACGCGTTCAGCATGGACGGCGCGTCCTGGTCGGCCACCCAGTCTGCGACGGTGCGTGGGTCGAGTGCTTCGCGGAAGCCCGCGTACACGGTGGGGGAGGGACCTTGCGTTCCCACGACGATCCACGCCTCCGTCTTGCCGAAGTGCGAGTCGAAGTGTCGACGGGCGAACTCGTCGTCGGGGTGGAAGTGGACGGGCAGCCGTTGACCGGCGTCGAGCAGCTTCACCAACAGGGCGGTGGAGGAGCCGAACGCCTCGACGTGGTCGCGGCCCAGCCAGCCGACCGGGTCGGCCTCCACCGCGTCGCGCAGCCACCGCCCGTCGGGCAGCCGGGTGAGGCCCTCGGTGTCGCGGCCGAACAACGTGGTCGTGGACGCCACCCAGTCCTCCGGGCCGAACTCGCGGGCGAGGTCCGTGGTGTCGCCCGACGACGCCGAGCGGAGCGCGGCGATGGCCGCGCCTCCCCGGTAGAACTGGGTGGGTTGGTTCGCGGGAAGCCGGATCGGCGCGAGCGGTGCACTCATGGCCGGAGAAC
>JACYYK010011651.1_pt1 | contig 13988 bp, 11 predicted proteins | sample 8236871 | NCBI WGS metagenome assembly JACYYK01 (sample SAMN14103087, study PRJNA606662) | landfill metagenome | isolation source: landfill solid waste inoculated with endophyte fungus Paravalsa indica | place: India:New Delhi, Okhla landfill site | collected 2017-11-05 | reverse complement strand
GGCAACGTCGGTCACTTCGACGACGAGATCGATCTCGCCGGTCTGTCCCGCCTGCCCGGAGTGGAGAAGGTCGAGATCAAACCGCAGGTCCACGAGTGGAGCGTGCCCGTGCCCGCCGAGGCGGGACTCGACCGCGATCGCACGGACTTCCTCGTCCTCTCCGAAGGACGCCTGCTCAATCTGGGCAACGCCACCGGTCATCCGTCGTTCGTGATGAGCGCATCGTTCAGCAACCAGGTGCTCGCCCAGATCGAGCTGTGGAACGCCCACGCCGACTACGGCAACTCGGTGCACCGACTGGCGAAGGAACTCGACGAGAAGGTGGCGCGCCTTCATCTGCCGGCTCTCGGCGCGAAGCTGTCGGAGCTGAGCAAGGAACAGGCCGAGTACATCGGTGTCGACGTGGCGGGACCGTTCAAACCCGAGCACTACCGGTACTGATCGAGTACTGCCGCTGCTGATCGAGTACTGACGCCGGCAGGACCCCGCGGCTGGCCGGGCCCTGCCGGTGCTGATCGAGTCAGCGGCGTGTGAGGCGGAGGCCGTAGGGGAGAGCGTCGACTCCGGACCGGAACGCATGAGCACGGTCCGCACGTCGGCGCTGCTTCTCGGTCTCCGCGATGCGCTGCCGGTGGATGACCGCGGACAGGAACTGTTCGGGGAACGTTCCCTCCGGCGGTGCCGGAGCCACATAGGGATTGAGTTCGGTGGCGAGTTCGATCGCCCGCTGCCACCGCGATTCCGCGCCGAGCTGCGGTGCCATGGCGAGGAATTGGACGATGCGCCGATGCAGTCCGTCGGGGATCGAAGTCACGTCGGTTCGGTTCAGCCAATCGTGCAGGTGCGGAGCCACATGGGTGTGCATGGGCGGCAGAGGTCGGCTGCGTTCGCTCACGGCGATGGTTCCTGCCAGATAGTCGCCGAGGCGTTTGGCCTGAGGTGAGAGGAGCCCGGACAGAGCCGCGATGCCGCCGCCGGTGGAGACGATCTCGAACGGCCACAGCAGTGCTCTGATGAAGGAGTGCCGCAGTCGCACCGCAGCGCCGTCGTCGCGGACCACACGCAGCCCGAGGATGAGTTTGCCCAGAGACCGACCGTGGCTGAGCACTTCGACGAGCATCGGCAGCAGCACGAACACGAAGATCGTCATGACGGTCATGAGCGAGCCGAGGAGCAGTCCGTTGAGATCGAGCACCTTGAGCATCAGCCAGAACATGGCGACCAGCAGTCCGATATTCACCAGCGAATAGACGATGTAGTCGATGAGACAGCTCAGCGCCCGAGCCGCCAGAGCGGCCGGCTGGACATTGAGTTCGACGGCTTCACCGGTGATCAGAGTACTCACCCGACCATCGTGTCATATCGCTGGGTCCCGGGGCGGGCGTTTCCAGCCCTGAGGCGGGCGTTTCGCCCAGAGCATGCCGTGAGCCGCTCGTCTCGTCGGAGGTGCCCGAGCTTGGTCTCCGATAGGGTGGAGGAATGGATCCGAACCTGCTGGCCCAGCTGCACGGCGATGACTGGCTGGAGCTGTCGGCATTGGCGAAGAGGAACACGCTGACGCCCGAGCAGACGACTCGTTTCCTTGAGCTCTACCGGGCGGCGTCGAAGGATCTCTCGCGGATCACGACCGTCGCCCCGGATTCCCTCGAAGCTGCCCGGCTCTCGGCCATCGTCCACCGCTCCCGGAATCATCTCTCCTCCGTGCCCAGCGGGGGACTGTCGGGAATCGCACGCTTCTTCGTCATCAGCCTGCCGCTGTCGCTGTATCGGCTGCGTTGGGACTTCGTCATCGTGGCCGCCGGGTTCCTCGCTGTGGCCGCCCTGTCGGGCATCTGGGCGGGAACGCATCCGGAAGTGCTGGAGACCTTCGGAGATCGTGAGTTCCGGCGGCAGTTCGCCGAACACGATTTCGTCGACTACTACAAGGAGAACCCGAACGGATTCTTCGCTGTCGGAGTGTGGACGAACAATGCGTGGATCGCCGTCCAATTCGTCCTCCTCGGCATCACCGGCGCCTATGTCATCGTCGGACTGTTCTCGAACGCGGTCAACGTCGGCTTCTCCGGGGCGATGATGTTCGAGTTCGACCGGGCCTCCGACTTCTTCCTCTACATCCTGCCGCACGGGATCCCGGAGATCAGCTGCATCATCCTCGCCGCTGCCGCGGGTCTCCGTCTGTTCTTCGCCTGGGTGCTGCCGGGTCCCAGGCTGCGCCGGGACAAGCTCGCCGGTGAGGCCAGGTCGCTGCTCGTCGTCGCAGGCGGACTCGTGCTGCTGCTGCTGGGTTCGGGTCTCATCGAAGGCTTCGTGACACCGAACCCGATTCCGTCGGCACTCAAGATCGCCATCGGCGTGGCTTATACCGCCGCGGTCGTCATCTACGCCTGGCATTTCGGCCGACGAGCTGCCGCGGCCGGCCTCAGTGCCGATCTGGACGAACACCAGGCCGGATATTCGGTCATCTCCACGAACCGCTGACCGGCGGTTCGCTCACAGTCCGCCGGTGACCTTGAGCCGGATGTAGAGATCGGCCAAGGCGCCGGGAAGCTTCTCCGGCAGAGCATAGACCGAAGAGACGCCGAGCCCACGCAAACGCGTCTGCAGCGATGCCGTCGCCAGTCTCTCGGCCTCGGCGGCCGCCGCCGAATAGATGTCCTCGACATCGCCGCGTTCGGCAGCCAGCACTTCAAGTGTGGGATCTTCGACTCCGGCGACGACGACCCGGTGATGAGTCGTGAGAGTCGGCAGCACGGGCAGGATGTCCTCGGCGACGGTCGCTTCGTCGAGCTGCGTGACCAATACGACGAGCGCCTGCTGCCTCGAGGCCTGCAGGACCGCGGCGGCGATCGACTCCCAGTTCGCCTCGTAGAGCTCCGGGTGCACGGGCGTCAGCGCCACCGACAGGTCATGGACCGGGTCGTGTGTCCGATGGCTCGACGCGGCTGCGCGCACCCGGGCATCGGCGACGATGACGTCGACGCGGTCACCTGCGCCGGTGGCCAGGGCCGTCAGCAGCAGCGACGCCTCCAGAGCGGCATCGAAGACCGTGCCGTCGCCACAGCGGCGGGCGGCGAAACGCGAGGAGTCGACGACGATGACGACTCGACGATCCTTCTCCGGCCGCCACGTCCTGACCACGAGATCCTGCGCGCGGGCGCTGGCTCTCCAATCGATGGACCGGACATCGTCGCCGTCGACGTAGTCGCGCAGCGAATCGAATTCGGTGCCCATTCCGCGGATCATCACCGCAGATCGTCCCTCGAGCTCACGCAGCTTCTGAGTCTTCGACGGCAGCTCCCGGCGGGACACGAACGGAGGCAGCACCCGCACAGCGGCGGGCACGTCGATGCTCTTCTGCCGGTGGATCAGTCCGAGCACGCTGCGACTGCGCACCGTCACCAGGTCGCCGGGCAGCGCACCTCGTCTGGTCGGTTCCAGCTCAGTGGTCACCTGTGCCTGCGCACCCGGTTCCAGCACATGACGCGACCGCGTCTCGATCGCCCCGGCACTCGGGACCCAGGCGTCGCGGACGTGCAGCCGCAGTCGACGGTTCGTCCCGTTGATCAGGGTCAGTGTGCTGTGGGTGCCATCGCCGAGGCGAACCATCGGTCCCGGTGTGCGTTGGAGCTCCAAATCGTGGATCCGGGGGACGAGGAAGAAGTCGAGGACCGCGACCACGACGATCACCCCGGCCACGATGAGCGCCGTCGGCCACGTGGGCACCAGCATGACGGGCACGAGCCCGAGCAGGGTGAGCAGGAACAGTCGCGTGGTCATTCAGCGGGGCACTTCGGTCGTGGCGATGATCGAATCGAGGACCTGTCCGACGTCCAGACCGTCCATCTGTGCCTCGGGGCGAAGGATGACACGGTGCGACAGCGACATATGGGCCAGTGCCTTGACGTCGTCGGGGGTGACATAGTGCCGGCCGCTGAGCCACGCATGAGCACGGGCGGCGCCGAGCATCCTCGTCGCTCCGCGGGGTGAGACTCCGAGCGCCAGCGACGGGGTCTGACGGGTGGCGCGGGCGAGGTCGACGATATAGGTGATGATCTGCGGGGCGATGTAGATCTTCGCGATCGCTTCGCGCGCCCGGCCGATGAGTTCGGCATCGGCGACCGGACGCAGACCCGCGGCTGCCAGGGAGCCTGCATCGAAGCCTCGGGCATGACGGTCGAGGATCTCGAACTCGTGGTCCCGCTCGGGCAGGTCGAGGACGAGTTTGAACAGGAACCGGTCGAGCTGGGCTTCCGGCAGCGGGTAGGTGCCTTCGTATTCGACGGGATTCTGTGTGGCCGCGACGAGGAACGGTTCGGGCAGCTTCCGGGAGCGTCCGCCCACGGACACCTGATGCTCTTCCATCGCTTCGAGCAGAGCCGACTGGGTCTTCGGCGGGGTGCGGTTGATCTCATCGGCGATGAGGATGTTCGTGAACACCGGGCCGGGACGGAACGAGAAGTCCGAGATGGACGCGTCGTAGACCAACGACCCGGTGACATCGCTGGGCATGAGGTCGGGAGTGAACTGCACACGTGAGCTGTCGAGACTGACAGCGGCCGCGAAGCTGCGCACGAGCAGAGTCTTCGCCACTCCGGGCACACCCTCGAGCAGCACATGGCCCTGGCACAGCAGTGCGATGAGCATTCCCGTCACTGCCTGGTCCTGGCCGACGACCGCCTTGGCGATCTCGGTGCGCACACCGGTGAACGCCTCACGAACCGGGTCCGGCTCCGCCTGCGGGGTCTGCCCGTCGACGGCTGCCGGAGCCTGCTGCGCGCCCGGTTCCTGGGGCCGCGGCGCGGCAGGCGGCTGAGACGCGACCGGTTCCTGAGGATTCGTGGGGTCCGGGGGCGGTTGGGTCATGGGATCTCACTTTCGATCTGGGTGAGCTGATGGACGAGTTCGGTGAGTTCGGCGTCGGTGTGTGCCGAAGCGGAGACGAAGACGTGGTGGAGATAGCCGGGGTCGGCCCCCGTGGTGGCTGCGATGCGGGTGATGATATCGGGGGTGCGGGCGTCGGGGCCGAGGCTCAGCCGTTTGGCGATGCGCAGCAGCGCGCCGGTCCGCAGAGTGTGCAGCGCACCGTCCCGGTCGTGGCTGCGAGAGCTCAGAGCGGCCCGACCGTGCACGGTCTCCACTGCCGGGACGATGACCGGCAGGCGTTCGACGGCCAGCGGTCCGAACCGGCGTCCGATGACGAGCAGAAGGACGAGGACACAGGGGATCAGCCACAGGACTCCCGCGAGGAACCAGCCGGGGACGAAGTCGATCGTCGATGGAGGCGACTGCTGGTCGGCTCCGTCGAAGGTCGGATAGTAGACGACGACGTTCTGCGTCTGGGACAGCTGTGAGAGCGCGAGGGAGGCATTGCCCTCTTCGTCGATGTGCTCATTGGTCACCCACTCGGGATTGCCGAGCACGGTCAGCGGTACGGAACCGCCCGAATCGGTGACGAACTGTCCGCGCGCGGACCCGGGGGCCACCTCGGCGTCGTCGATCTCATCGACCCCGGGGCCGGCGAACGGGTAGCAGGCGGTGATCCCGTCGGTGCCCTTCTTCGTCTCCGCATATTCGACGTCGCCCGTGGTCACGGCCCCGGCACCGCGGGCGATGGGGGAGTCACAGGCCGGCGGGGTAGTGGCATCCGGGTCCGCCAGCGGGCTGAGGTTGTCGTTGACGGTGATCCGGTCGGTGAACTCCGCGACCGAGGGCCCCGGGTCGACGAGGACGAGCCGGTTGCCGTGAGTGCGCAGAGCGTACTGGAGGCCGGCGATGTCCCCGGGCGACAGCGCATCGGTGTTCGTGGGAATGAGCAGAGTGGTGTCGGGCCGGGCAGCGGCAGTGCGGGCGCTCTGCTGATCCTCGGAGGTGGTGACGTCGACATCATGGTCGCGCAGGGTCTCGACGAGGGCCTTCGTGCCGGTGCGCGCCGTCGAATCATAGTGCAGGGGTTCGTCGGTCTCCTCGTCACCGGTCAGGAGCACGAGGGCGATGACGGTGACGAGGATGACGAAGGCCGCGACGATCCACACCGAAGCCGAGCGCAGACGGGCCCGCATCGGGACCCGCGCGGTCGACCGAGTGCCGCGGGCGGCGACATCCAACTGGGCGCTCATGCCGGTGCCTCCTGGCGGCCTGCGCTCTGGTGGTGGCGGACCGGCAGTGCGCTCAGTGTGCGGTCCAGTGCGCACAGATCCGCGTAGACCTCGTCGAGGCGTCTCGTACGGGCTGTCTGTGCGGTCTCCTCCCCGTAGCGGAGGTCGTTGAAGACCTCGGCCACACCGTGGACGTCGGGTCCGGGTTCGGGCAGGGCCGCCGCGGCGGAATGGGCGATCTCACTCGCCGTGGCCGAGGACTCGAGGGAGACGGTCTGCTTGAGTGACAGGACCGCGAAGATCGCACGGGACTGGTCGATGACCGCGGTCTCGAAGTCGCCGGCACGCGCAGCCCGGGCCGCACTTTCTCGCCACGGACCCGGTTCGGGCTGGGACACGACCGGATCGAATGCCGACAGCGGAACCCCGACACGGCGGAATCCTGCCCGGCGTACGCGCCAGACGATGAGGGCGATGATCGCGGCAAGCCCCAGGACGACGAAGACGAGCAGCCACGGTGAGTTCGCGCCCAGCGCGGTCCTGATAAGCGAGTTCCACAGGTCGCTCAGCCACCGTCCGATCTGTTCCAAGGGGGTGAGGTCGTTGGCGGCGTATTCGGGTTTCGACAGCTCGTGCTCGACCCATTCGCGTCCGGTGTCTCGGTCGATGCTCGCCGAGGCGGCGTGCAGTCGTCCCGCGCCCGGCTGGGAGGTCATGGCGGTGTGGAGGCGGCCGGCCGCCTCGGTGATGGGGGAGAGGATCAACGGTCCTCCTCGGCGCGGATGAGGACGAGGTCGAGACCTTCGGAGCGCATCTGCTGATCGAAGAAGCAGACCGTCACCAGGCAGGCGAAATAGGCGAAGAGGACGGCCGAGGAGATGAGGGTGAGCCCGAGCAGCAGACCGACGGAGACGATCGCGATCGCCGCCTGCGCGGTCGTCGATTCGCTGGTCGTGGACATGCCGAGACCCAACAGGAGCGAGATGATGAAGACGATCGGAGTGATGATGAGCTGGACGAGCTGATTGGACAGGAAGTATCCGAGCGCCAGCTGGCCGAGCATCCGCCAGAAGCCGCGCCCGGTCAGCGTCCATGAGCGCCGGATCGCGGCACGCACGCTCAGGTCCTCGACCGCGATCGCCGAACCGAGGAATGCCAGGCGCAGGTTGATCCAGAGGAGCGCAGCGAACCACAGCAGGGCGGCCAGCGCGGCCCAGACGAAGGCGAGGATCACCGAATCGGCGCTGACGAACAGCAGAGTCGGAGCGGTGAGGGCCAGCAGCAGACCGAGATTGATTCCGCTCATCAGCAGCGTCGCCAGGATGAGGCGCCAGCGGCGTCCGGACAGTGACTTCCAGGCCATCGACAGGGTGGTTCTGCGGGCGCCGAAGGACTCGCGGGTGCCGGTGGCGATGAGCCCGGAGAGCAGGTGGGCCAACCCGAGGCTGAGCAGGCTCAGCGCGACCGATCCCAATTGGGCCAGAGCGATGAAGCCGGAGACGGCATCGTCGTTGCCGCTCAAGTCATTGAGGAACGGCAGGAACTGCACGGCGATGAGTGTGCCGATCGCGGTGAGCAGCAGGCTCCAGAGGCTGAAGACGATGAGGGAGGAGCCGACGGACAGCGTCGGGATGAAGCGCAGCAGGCGGAACCCGGAATCCAGTGCCTCGATGAACGTCAGCGGACGCTTGGGCAGGAGTCCGCGCGGGGGAGTCGGCTGCCAGCCGCGTGACGGTGGGGACGGTGAACGTCGTTGCCACCGGCCCGTGTGCCAGTCGACCTCCGAGGTCCATGCATTCGTCTGTCCCATCACGCCAATCCTGCCATGATTCGCCGGCGTGTGCCGAGCGGTCTCCCTGTCCTCTGCGGTGTGGTCGGCCCCGTCGATCCCTGCCTTCGGGAGCGGCTCAGGGGGTGTGATCGGGTCTCTTCGGACGTGGTGTTCGGGGCGGTGTTCTGGGGTATGTTCAGGGACGTGGTCGAGGCTTCGGCTGGGGCTTTGGCCACCTGTGTCATGGGACGTGGTGCATGAGGTCGTCGACAACGCCCGATAGGGTAGGAGTGTCGAGAACCGAAGAACACGCGAACATAAGGGACAATGGGAGCATGAACGCTCGAATCCTCGTAGTTGATGATGACACGGCTTTGGCCGAAATGATCGGAATTGTGCTCAAAAGCGAAGGCTTCGAGCCCTTCTTCTGTGCCACCGGAGACCAGGCATTCGAAGAATTCCAGAAGGTCAATCCGGACCTCGTGCTTCTCGACCTGATGCTTCCCGGCAAGGACGGACTCGAAGTCTGCCGGGAGATCCGCGAGATCTCCTCGGTGCCGATCATCATGCTCACGGCGAAGTCCGACACGGTCGATGTCGTCCTCGGTCTCGAATCCGGAGCCGACGACTATGTGCCGAAGCCGTTCAAGCCCAAGGAGCTCATCGCCCGTGTCCGGGCTCGGCTGCGGATCTCCGAACCGCAGGCACCCGAGCTGCTGACCGTCGGTGACGTCGTCGTCGACGTCGCCGGTCACACGGTGACCAAGGGCGGCTCCCCGGTGTCACTGACTCCTCTCGAATTCGACCTCCTCGTCGCGCTCGCCCGCAAGCCGTGGCAGGTGTTCTCCCGCGAGACTCTGCTCGAAGAGGTGTGGGGCTACCGTCACGCCGCCGACACCCGACTGGTCAACGTCCATGTGCAGCGTCTGCGGTCGAAGATCGAACGCGATCCGGAGAAGCCGGACATCATCGTCACCGTCCGCGGCGTCGGCTATAAGGCCGGCCGAGCCGCGTGACCTCCGAGTCAGCCGCGGACGGACCCGTCCGCACCGCGGCCTCGGCACTGAAGACGTTCTGGAACTTCATACTCCGATCGTTCAGCCACTCCCTGCAGGTCCGCATCGTCGTGCTCACGATCGTCCTCACCTCGGTGGCGATCTTCGGCGTCGGCACCTACATGTCCCAGCAGATCGCGCGCGGACTCTTCGACACCCGCCTCGATTCCCTGTCCTCGCAGACGCGGTCGATCCTCGCCGAGCTGCGCTCCCTGGCGCCAGTCGACGGTCAGGCGGTCACCCAGGACACGCTGAGTTCGCAGCTGTCCTCGATCTACAACCGCTCAGCTGGGTCGGTGTATTCGCTGACGCTGCAGCCGACGGACCCGAACTCCTCGTTCTCGACGATCACCGCCGGCGGGCCGAGCGAGGACGGTGAGGCCTCGCAGGTGCCCATCAGCGATGAACTCCGCGAAGCCATCCGCAAAGCCCCGTCCGATGACAGGCTCTACCAGTCGGTGAGCCTGCCCGACGGCACGGGACCGGGGCTGCTCATCACCCAGGAGCTGCAGATCCCGGGCGCCGGTCAGTTCCAGCTGTACTACCTCGGCGATCTGAGCGAACAGCAGGACACCCTCAACTTCGTGCAGCGGTCGATGTTCGTCGCCGCCCTCGTCCTCGTCGTCCTCGTCGGAGCCGTCGCCTGGATAGTCACTCGGCTCGTCGTCACCCCGGTGCGCACCGGGGCCGAAGTGGCCAGGCTCATCGCCGATGGCGACCTGGACGAACGCATGCCGGTGCACGGCAACGACGAGATCGCCGTCCTCGGTGAGAGCTTCAACGATATGGCCGACACACTCCAGCATCAGATCGAGCAGATGGAACGGCTGTCGGTGCTGCAGCGTCAGTTCGTCTCCGACGTCTCCCACGAGCTGCGGACACCGCTGACGACGATCCGTGCCGCTGCGGACCTCATCTACGATTCCCGCGAGGACCTCGACCCCGTCACCGCGCGCAGTGCGGAACTGCTGAACTCGCAGGCCGAACGCTTCGACAACCTGCTCTCCGACCTGCTGGAGATCTCCCGCTACGACGCCGGGGCCGCGGCTCTTGTGCCCAAACCCGTCGACATCGGTGCGATCGTGACCTCGGTGATCGAGACCGTGTCGATGGTGGCCGAACAGATGTCGACGGCGATCGTCGTCCACGCCCCGTCCTCGCCGGTCATGGCCGAGGTCGACCGGGTGCGCATCACCCGAATCGTGCGCAACCTCGTCGTCAACGCCATCGAACACGGTGAGAACAACCCCGTCGACGTCTATGTCGCCTCCAACGCCGAGGCGGTGGCCGTGAGCGTGCGCGACCACGGAGTCGGCATGAACGAAGAGCAGGTCGAGCACGTCTTCGACCGGTTCTGGCGTGCCGATCCGGCTCGCAAGCGCACCCTCGGCGGGTCGGGCCTGGGTCTGGCCATCTCGCTCGAGGACGCCCACCTGCACAACGGCTGGCTGCAGGTCTGGGGCAAGCCCGGAGAAGGGTCGTGCTTCCGGCTGACGATTCCCCGGCGCCCGGATCAGGAGATCACCTCCTCGCCTCTGCCCCTGCCGCCGCGCGATGCGCAGATCCGCGGTTCCGCGCTCGTGGCAGGACCGCTGTCCTCGGACGGCTCCGTCCGCATCCAGACCGGGTCGATCCCGATCGTCGTCGAAACCGAGCCGGAGATGCTCGAGGACGACCACGATGATTCCGCCGAGGCGGCCCCGCAGTCCGCATCGTCGTTGCCGACCAACACGGAGGTTGAGTCAGACGGTGACGAAGCGGACACTGTTGAGACAGGCGCTGCTGAGGCAGATGCCGCTGAGGCAGACTCTGCTGAGGCAGACAGAGATATGGCTGTCGACGCGAATGCACGGGAGCGGTCCATGGACCTCGGCGAGCCGGACGCGGACGGCGACATGGTCGACGACTTGGACGACAGCGAAGGAGGACGGTCATGACGCGCACGACGCTCAGAGGGTTCCGGCTGAAGACCATGCTCGTCTCGGTCTTTACGGCATTGGCCCTCGTCGGCTGCTCGTCGATCCCGACGTCATCGCCTGTCGGCCATATCGAGGACGACTCGGGTGATCCGGGGGCGAACAACGCACGGATCCCCGACGGACCCGAACCCGGCGACAGCCCATCGGACATCGTGCGCGGATTCCTGCGGGCAGGAGCGGGCACCGGCAACAACTTCTCCGTGGCCCGGTCGTTCCTCACCGAGGGCGAGGCGCAGAAATGGAGTCCGCACGAATCGGTGTCGGTGCTGCCCAACGGCACGGACATCGACTCTCTGAACGTCGGGACCACCTCCGACCAGAAGACGATGAGCATCTCGGCTCCGGTCGTCGGCCTCGTCGATTCCTCCGGTGTTTTCAACTCCGCCAAGCCGGGCACCGAATCCACCCTGGAGTTCTCACTGCGGCAGGAGAACGGGGAGTGGAGGATCGCCTCGGCGCCGGACGGGCTGCTCATCAGCCAGACCGACTTCCGCACGATCTTCCTCAACTATTCGCTGCATTTCTTCACCTCCGACTATTCGTATCTCGTCCCTGACTCCCGCTGGTTCCTTCGGTCCTCCTCGACTCCGACCGTGCTGATGAACGAGCTGCTCAGCGGGCCCGCCCCCTATCTCTCGGGAGCGGTGATCACCTCGGTCCCCGACGGTGCGAAGCTGAGCGATTCGAACGTGGTGACGATCGAGAACGGCGTCGCGCACGTGTCCTTGGGGGCGCAGAACCCTGCCCCGTCGGACCGTGAGAAGGGGCTGATCCGCCAGCAGATCGCCACCACTCTGCAGGTCATTCCCTCGATATCGGCGATCGAGCTGAGCATCGGCGGACAGACGGTTCCGGCCAGTCTGCAGCCGAAGACCGACACCTCGGTCCAGGTGGACGGGCCTCCCGTGGTGATCGCCGACGACCACCTTTCCCGTGTCTCGGGAACGACCGTCGCCAAGGTCGAGAACAGCCCGAACCTGAAGAAGGCGAAGGCCAGCGACCCCGCGGTGTCCTTGGACGACTCGCTCTACGTCTATCTGGCTGATGACGGCAAGCAGCTCATGCGGCTGAAGTCCGATGCCGTGGATGCCACCCCGATCCTCAAGGGCAAGAAGCTCGTGCGCCCCAGCATCGACCGCTTCAATACGACGTGGACGGGTGAAGCGGAGAACAAGGGCGAGCTCAAGGCCGTCGGTCGTGACGGCAAATCCTTCACCGTGGCCGCCGACTTCCTCAACGGCCGACAGCTGGTCGATATCGAGGTCTCACGAGACGGAACCCGTGTCGCTCTGCTCAGCCGGCACAAGGGAGAGCCGGACCGCGTCGATGTGGTCGGTGTGCCCAGGGACAAGGCGGGTAATCCGTCCGGTCATGTCTCCGAATCACCGATCGAAGTCGGTGCGAACTTCGATGAGGTCAAGGACGTCTCGTGGGCTGGATCGACGTCTCTCGTGGCTCTGGCCGCAGAGGAGGGGGAATCGGCGCAGCCCTTCCGCATCGGAGTCACCGGGCCGGCAGAACAGCTCGGCGAGGTTACGGACGGCAGCCGCATCGCCGGCGGAGTGGACGGCCGATCGATCCTGGTCACCAGTTCCGATGGCGCGCTCTACAGCTACAACTCGAACGCCTGGCAGAAACTCGTCGACGTCGCGGCCAAGGATCCCTCCTACCCCGGCTGACCCGTCGGGGAGTGTGCAGGCGACCGGGAGGCCGGTGCGTCGGCGATCAGGCCGGCAGATCCACGACGACCCCTCGGACCGGGGATGGAGTAGATTTCTCCCATGGGGCTGCTCGGGGAGTTCGGCGAACTGCTCCTGCCCCGACGGTGCGCCGGATGCGGGCGGGAGAACGTGTCTCTGTGCACTCGCTGCCTGCAGCTGCTCGGCGGAATTCCGCGAGCGATGGAACCGCGCTACGGATCGATTCCGATCGTCGGGGTCTGCGAATACAACTCGCAGATCTCGAAGATGGTCGTCGGCTTCAAGGACGAAGGACGTCGGGACATCCTCGACCCGTTGGCTCTGGCACTGACCCGCTCGATCGTCGCCGCCCTCGATCTCATCAGCTACTCGGGTGGTGCGATCCGACTCTTTCCGGCGCCCAGTTCGGATCGGGCGAGACGTCGTCGGGGCGGATCTCATACGGCGGCCCTGGCCGAACGGGCCAAGGAGCTGTCACCGGAGCTGCCTCTTGAAGTCCACGATGTGCTCGCTGCCAAGCGATCGCATGACCAGGTCGGACTCGGGGCGATCGAGCGGGCGCAGAATGCGCAGCGGACTCAATATCTCGACCGGAGGAGAATCGCTGAACTCGCGAAGCCGCGGTTCATCTCGGGTACCGGTTCAGTGCCTGCGGATCTGCTCATCGATGACTTCTCCACCACCGGCGCAACACTGGCAGAAAGCGCACGTTTGCTAGCATCGGTGCAGATCAGACCCGCTGTGGGAGCTGTTCTCGGCCTCGGTCGCGGGGGCACTCGATTTGTCTCTCCCTTTACTGTATAACGGTGTTTACCCATCCAAGGGCATGGGATCGGATGAATCCGACGAGCGAGTCGCTAAGGACACATCATGGACATCGTTGTCAACGGCCGTCAACTGACCATCTCCGACAGCTTTCGAGCCCACATCGAGGACAAGATCGCGAAGGTCGAACAGCTCGCCCCTCGCGCTCAGCGCGTCGAAGTGCATGTCACTCACGAGAAGAACTCCCGCCAGCCCGAGACGAGCGAGCGAGTCGAGCTCACGGTTGTGGCGAAGGGGCCGGCAATTCGGGCAGAGGCCATGGCAAGCGACAAATATGCGGCACTCGATCTGGCATGGGCGAAGCTCGTCGAACGGCTGAGGCGAGCGAGGGACCGACACAAGGTGCCGCGATCAGGTCATCACCGCAAGGAATCCACTGCCGAGGCGCTGGCGAAGATGCCGGTGGCCGAACCGATGATTCCCGATGCGGATGCCGATGACGCGCAGCGTGACGAGGACCGCAGCATCGATCAGACGAACGGTCGCATCAAGGCCGAAGGCGATTCGCCGGTGGTGCTTCGTGAGAAGACATTCAACGCCTCACCGATCGGCATCGAAGAGGC
>JACYYK010007753.1_pt1 | contig 13999 bp, 13 predicted proteins | sample 8236871 | NCBI WGS metagenome assembly JACYYK01 (sample SAMN14103087, study PRJNA606662) | landfill metagenome | isolation source: landfill solid waste inoculated with endophyte fungus Paravalsa indica | place: India:New Delhi, Okhla landfill site | collected 2017-11-05 | reverse complement strand
ATAGCCGTCGAAGTTGGATTCGTTGTTGGGACGATTCCGGCCAAGATACCAAGTGGTGCCACTAATTCGACCTTTCCACTAACCTTATCTTCTGAAATCACACCAACTGTTTTATCATTTTTAATCGCATTATAAACAGATTCTGATGCAAAACGGTTTTTAGTGTCTTTATCTTCAATAACACCACGTCCCGTTTCATCATAGGCTTCGTGAGCAAGTAGCAAAGCATTTTCAGAACCAGCTAAGGCCATGGCTGCGACAATCTTATCAACTTGCTCTTGCGTGTAAGTTTGAAATTTTTGTAGAGCAACTTCTGCCTGGTCGACTAACTTATTAGTCATTTCTTCAGCAGCTGCATAATGAGCTGCTTTTTCCTCAGGTGTCAGTGTCTTCTTTTTCTTAGTCGTAGTAGTCATTATATCTACCTCTCAAATTGTTTGGATTCGTTAACTTTGCTCAACTTTTAACAATGTTAATTGTAGCAAATACACCCTGTATGTCAACAGATTAAAACGCATTTTATCAAGCTTTCATCGCAGTTTTCACTATTTTTCACAAACTTTATAAATATCAAAAACGTCGACTTTGCTCATTTATTAACAAATGAAGCGCTTACAAATTTTTGAGTTTTCAAATAGTAAACAAGCCAAATATTTAAAAAAAATTGGAACAAAATAATTGTTCCAATCTCCTGATGCTTAAAGCACATTATACACAAATTTGTAATTCTTACACATAAATACGTTCCAGCCAAATGCCAGTCATCTTTTGCCTTACTCGCGACTCTATTAGCTAGTCGTCAGTTTTGACTGACCAAGTAGTACTGAACTAATCACAACAGACAACGAACTAAGTGCCATTGCAACACCTGCAATTTCTGGGCTCAAAATAAAGCCAAAACCATAAAATACACCGGCCGCAACTGGAATCCCCAGCACATTGTACACAAAGGCCCAGAAAAGATTTAATTTGATTCTGCTAAATGTCTTTTGACTCAAAGCTAAAGCAGTATCAACATCACGTAAATCATTTTTGACCAATACGATTCCACCAGCATCAATCGCAACATCTGTTCCTGCCCCCATGGCAATACCAACATCTGCCGTAGTCAAAGCTGGCGCATCATTAATACCATCCCCAACAAAGGCAACCGAATAATTTTCCTGTATTTTTTTAATTTCATCGGCCTTTTCTGCTGGCAGCACATCGGCAATCACATCATCAATACCCACTTCGTCAGCAATTGCTTGCGCAACTTGTTGGTTATCACCTGTTAACATAACCGTCTTTAAGCCACGCGACTTTAACGCAGTAATGGCTTTTTCAGAGGTCTCTTTGGGTGTATCTTGAATGGCAATCAAGCCAATAACTTGTTGTTGTTGACCAACTAAGACAACGGTCTTGGCTTCTTTTTGCAGTTGCACCATCTGCTGTTGCAGCTGATCCTCAATGGTTGCATCTTCTAATAGCCGACTATTACCGACAAAGGCACGTTGGCCATCTACAGAAGCCTGCACGCCTTTTCCGGACAATGCTTGAAAATCGGAAACTGTAGGCACATCAATTTTTTGTGCTTGCGCTTCCTCGTTAATTGCTAACGCCAATGGATGTTCAGAACTAGCTTCTAATTGCGCAGCCAGTGTCAGGACTTGCTTTTTATCCCCAACAATATCTGTGACCTTAGGCTTACCGACAGTGATAGTACCAGTCTTATCGAACACCACTGTATCCACAGCATTAACTTTTTCAAGTACTTCACCATTTTTAATTAGAATACCCATTTTGGCACCACGACCAGTTCCCACCATTAAGGCGGTTGGAGTCGCTAAACCAAGGGCACATGGACAGGCAATCACGACAACTGAAACAGCAAAAATCAATGAATTTGCAACATCATGGCCAATAAAGACATACCAAATCAAAAAGGTTAAGATGGCAATCATCAACACAACGGGTACGAAAACATCAGACACACGATCCGTCAATTTTTGAATCGGTGCATGACTAGATTGTGCTTTTTTAACTAACGTAACGATTTGGGCTAACATTGTTTGGTCACCCACTTTTTCAGCACGAAAGACAAAAGTCCCAGTCATATTAATGGTCGACCCAATCACATCATCACCAACTTGTCTAGTAACTGGCATGCTTTCACCTGTTACCATCGACTCGTCCACGGTTGACGTTCCCTCAACAATTCTACCATCGACTGCGATTTTCTCTCCGGGACGTACCCGAATCAAATCATCAGCGACCACTTTATCTAACGATAAACGAACAAATTTCCCATTACGCTTCACTTCCGCATCTTTTGCTTGCAGATCCATCAACTTCTCAATCGCTGACGAAGCATTATCACGCATTCTCTCTTCAAGAACTTGTCCAAGCAAAACAAAGGTAATAACAAAGGCAGCACTTTCAAAAAAGACCGCTTTACCGGTAAACATCGCATAAATACTGTAGACATAGGCAGTACCTGTTCCAACAGCAATCAGCGTATCCATATTTGAGTGATGCTTTTGAAAAGACGACCAGGCACTCGACAAAAACGGCCGAGCGGAAATCAGCATAATTACTGTCGTTAAGACCAGCATCGTCACTTCACCACCTGGTAGCATCCAATCCGTGAACGGCATGACAATCATGGCAATTAACATTGGCAATGACAGAATTAATGATATCCAAAAACGTGTGGTAATTTTCATATGACCACCTACTTTACAATAACTTTGCCATGGAACATATCCATCCCACAGCTAAAAGCAAATTCGCCAGCCTTGTCTGTATTAATTGTCACTGTTTTCGGTTCATCAATGGGCAAATCTTCTTCAAAACCCAATTCTTTAGAATGAACAACGTCTAAACAACCCTGCGTACTGGTACGAGTAAACGTCACTTCAGCTGGGACACCACGCTTTAAACGAACAACTTCTGGTTCATAACCACCAGCAACCGTTACATCTACTTTTTGTAATTCACTCATTCGTTTTTACCTCCTGGATATAAAACTTATTTAATGATGACTTTGCCGTGGAACATATCCATCCCACAAGCCCATTCATATTCACCTGGTTTATTTGTATCAATCGTGACCGTCTCTTCTTGATTTTGTGGTAATGCTTGATTGATCCCAAAATCAGGGAAAACAACATGATCCAGACAGCTAGATGGATCAGTCCGCGTAAAATGTAATTTCGCCGGCACACCTTGCTTTAAGACCACTTGCTCAGGTGAATAACCACCCTTAACCAAGATATCGACATCCTGTTGATCTGATGCGACAGCTGCCGTTTCAGTTTTTGCCTCATGCTTACCAAAGAACCACCAAGCAATAAAGCCAATCATCAATATACCAATAATTAATACCATTATTCTTGCCATGCATGACTCCTTTCTAGACCATCATTGGATGATCTTCACAATTTTCACAACTCATTGGTGCAATACAATCACAAGCCACTTTTTCCGGTGCGGTCGTTACTTTTTCTGCCAAAATTTGCTGCAATTCTTGAATGTCAGTTTGGCTCAACGTTGTATCGGCGACTAACTTTGCAATGGCGTGTCCTCTTTTCATCCGACACAAACGATCAAAAGTTTCAGCCGTCATCTGATCCATTGCCTCATCTTCACCAATCAAAGGTTGATAAATAAACTTTCGCCCAACTTTACGCGTTGTTAAGGCTTCTTTCTTTACCAAACGACGTAACAAAGTTTTGATAGTTGATTCAGTCCAATCCTTTTTACTCTGAATCACTCTAATAATGTCACTGCTACCGGCTTCATGCATTGTCCAAATAACTCGCATTAATTCCCATTCAGCAGTAGACATATCCTGTGCCTGCGCCATAACATCATCTCCTCATTCTCGTTTACATTTGTAACTATATTAAGTATATAATTTTTTGTTTACAACTGTCAACAAATACGCAAAAAGGAGGTCAGGGCTAATTAAATGCCCCAACCTCCTTGTGCTAATCATGTATTAAATTTTATAACAACGATGCGCTTTTCTCTTGGTATCGTATAAACACGTTCCAAAAGTCTGAAGCTTCGATGTAATGCGTTTACCAAATCATTGTTCGATCACTTGGTGCCCGATACATCCCATCATTCTCTTTAACATCAAATGTCTTATAGAAATCATCAAAATTCGAAACAATGACATTAGTACGCGCTTTATTAGGTGCATGAACATCCACCGCGGCAAAGAACTTCATCAACTCTGGACGAGCTTTCATACGCCAAATCGTCGCCCAGCTCACAAAGAACTCTTTAGCCGAAAAGTCTGCTTCTCGTTTTGCCGCTGCCAACGCCGCCGCAAAGCCACCTAAATCAGCAACGTTTTCAGAAACCGTCAACTTACCGTTCACCTTGGCACCATATGAATCCAACCCGTCAAATTGATCAATGATTTTTTGTGTCCGTCCTTTAAAGGCCGCAAAATCCTCATCAGTCCACCAATTATTTAGGCTACCATGTTCGTCAAACGATGATCCATTCGTGTCGAACGCGTGTGAAATTTCATGAGCAATCACTGCCCCAATCCCACCATAGTTGGCTGAATCAGATTGATCCAAACTGTAGAATGGTGCTTGTAAAATAGCCGCTGGGAAAACAATTTGATTTTGCTGTGGATCATAATATGCGTTTACCATATGGGCTGGCATATGCCATTCATCACGATCGACTGGTTGATGCCATTTTGCCCATGTACGTGCAATACTTTGTTGCGTGAACTTTTGCATGGCTTCAAATAATGTTGCACCATCCGCAACCACTTTATCTTGATAATAATCCGGCAACTTTTCGGGATAACCAATATGTGGTTTGATAGCATTCAATTTAACCACTGCTTGATCGCGTGTCGCTTGTTGTAACCAAGTTGTTTGCTGCAAACGCTCTTTATAAACATCAATCATCGTGGCAACTTTATCCTCAACATCAGCCTTTGCCGCTGGTGAGAACTTTTTATGGGCATACCACAAACCTAATGCCTGGTTAAATGGTCCTTCAGCTAGATAATAAGCTGACTTTTGCCGATTCTTTGGTTCTGGCGTACCAGACAACGCCCGACCATAAGCACCACCTAGTATCCGGACATCATCTGATAAGTAACCCGTATAACTGTTAGCAATACTAATAATCAAAGTAGCCCGCAATAATGGCCAAGCCTCTTCTGAGAAGAATTGGTCAGCTGCATGCCAGAAACGTTCTTCAGGCACAACGACCATGTCTGGTTCCTCACCAATCATCTCAGTCACAATTTCATTTAGTGGTAACGCTGGTGCCAAAGCAGTGAAGTCTGCCCATTTATAAGGTTTGTATAACTTAACAAACTCTGAAGATTCTTCCTGACTCAACACAACTTTAGCCACACGTGCATCAAATGCAATGGCTTTATCTAGCAAGTCTTTAATTTCACTTTCACTAAAGCCAAACTTAGGCAATAGTTGTTCTTCAGACTCGCGCCACTTCTTCAACAACTCCGCCCCTTGTGGATGGCCAGGTTCATAATAAGTTGTATCTGGCAAAATCGTGCCTAAGGCATCTGCCCATAAAACATAAGTTTGGGCATCTTTAAAATCAGGTGCAATTCCTAATGGTAAAGCATTAGGCAATCCTTCTTTTTCCAAAGTAGCAATGTTTTGCGCAAAATCTGCAAATGATTTGAATTGTTGATAACGTTTGATAATTGGCAAAACAGGCGCAGTACCGACTTGATTACGTGTTTCCCAATCTGCTGCTAATCGATGATATTTGATAAAGTTGCGTAACACCTTATCATCTGGAACATCTTCACCAGCTAACCACTTATCAGTTGTTGCTAACATTAAATCTTCAATTTCATCAGCTAAGTCAATGAAGCCACCAGTTCGTGACTTATCATTAGGAATCACAGCTTGTGCGACCCAATCTTCATTGATTGCTTCATAAAAATCGTCTTGTTGACGTGTCCCCATATTTTCACCTCAAAATTTCATTTTTCTTATAGAATAAGATACCACAAAGAACAGAGCGTGACAAAAGGCGCTTTGAAGCCGGTTGTAACAATGATGGTGCTATTTTGGCTCGTAGCGAAGCGCAGAGACAGAATTGCGCCATTGTTGTTACATTGAGGCTTCAGTCTTTGGGAACGCGTTTATGCAGAGCGTGACAAAAGACGCTTTGAAGCCATTTTAAATATAAAACGGGGTTGGAACACTTATTTCTGTTCCAATCCCGCTTCGTTAAAATTATTAATATTAATTCTTTAAATGACCTATTGTTCTTGTTGCCATTTACTAATTTGATTAACGATATCTACCTTCAACTGTTTCTGTGAATCGCTAGTTACTTTCTTAACGATATCATCTTTCAATTTATTTTGACCGTCCTCATCATCAACAAAGTCTTCGTCCGCTTTAACCTTTTTAGCAACCTGCTTATTGATCTCATCACGAACTTTATCTGAGATGTCAGATTCATTTTCCTGTACCATCTTTTGTAAATCATCAACCTTGTCCTTAGGCACAACATACCATCCCTCAGGAAGTGTTAACTTATAGGTTGTATCCCCTTTTTCAACTGTTTTTTGTCCCAAAAGCAAGAATCGACGCCAGGTTGAATTGGCTTGATAAGTCATCACAGTTGTTTTCAAAGTTGGCTTTTGACCAGCAACCACTTTAGTTTTAGCTTGTTGCGTCAATGTTTGATATGTTTTGTCATTTGTTCGGTATGTATAACGCAAGCGTCCATTACTACCTTTTTCTGTTGTTATTAAATTGAAACCATCAATAGTAACAGCAGGCTGAATTTTTTGTGTCTTTGAGAAAGGAACTTCTGCCATTAAAAAATGCTGTTGTTGTGCACGTTGCACACCCAAGCCCATAAAAATAGTCAATAAAAGACCAATCGTAATCGGTACCCATCGTACTTGATGATGCACGACCCCCTGGATAGCTGCATAGGCCAACAGCACAATTCCTAAAACAAATAAGACAATCATTAACTTTCTCCTTAAAAACATATTCAACCATTACAAATTATACCAAAAAAAGCTCATAACCGCCAAAGTTTAGCGATTATGAGCTTTTATTTTATCGATTCAGCATTGATCTGATCAGTCGATTACTTGTTTAAAGCAGTCCACTTCCAGTCAGTAAATTCTTCGATATCGCGTCCCTCGTTACGAGTAACATCGAAGTGCTTTGCTAAGATAGCATCCATCTTCTTGTCAAAGGCTTCTGCTTCAGCAGCATCAATTACGCCCTTGTCAGCCAAAACGTTTGCAGCTTCCTTAGCTTGGTGGAAACGATCCAATTCTGAGTATACACGCATATCGTAAGTAGTTGTGATATCACCATCTTCACGGTAACCGTGAACGTGTGCACCTAAGTGTTGACGCTCGTAGAAGATTGACTCAATCAAGTCTTCGAATCCGTGGAAGCCGAACATAACTGGTGTTCCTGACTCACCGAACAATGCAGTAAACTTGTCATCTGACAAGGCACGTTCGTGGTTCATCTTACCATTCTTGTTTAGCAAACGGTGCAATTCAACAACGTTGACATAACGCAACTTAACAGCTGGGAATGCTTCGTTGATCAAGTGCAATGCAGCAAGTACTTCGATTGTTGGCTCAACACCGGCTGATGCAAAGACGATATCAGCATCTTCACCTTCAGCAACAGTTGAAGCCCAGTCAATGACCTTAACACCTTCAGTAGCTAGCTCTTGTGCTTCATCAACTGAGAACCATTGTTGACGTGGTTGCTTTGAAGCAACAATGTGGTTGATCTTGTGACGTTCAGTAAATGCACGACCAAAGACAGCCAACAAAGTGTTACCATCAGCTGGCAAGTATTGACGAATAAAGTCAGCCTTCTTCTCAGCCAAGTGTGACAAAATACCTGGATCTTGGTGAGTGTAACCGTTGTGGTCTTGTTGGAAAGCAGTTGATGTTGAAATCAAGTTCAATGATGGGTAATCATTACGCCATGGTTGTTCTGACGCATGACGCAACCACTTGAAGTGTTGTGTAATCATTGAATCAACAACACGTAGGAATGACTCGTATGATGCGAACACACCAACACGACCAGTCAATGTGTAAGCTTCTAGCCAACCTTCAGCTTGGTGCTCTGACAATTGCGAATCCAAGATACGTCCTTCGTGAGCTTGGTGTTGATCATTAGGTTCTTTGACTTCTTCCATCCATTGACGGTCAGTAATCTTGAACATCTCCCACAAACGATTTGACATCGTTTCGTCAGGTCCGAAGATACGGAATGACGTTGGGTTCAACTTTGAAACTGCAGCGAAGTAAGTTGATAATAGGTTCATATCCATGTTACGGCCGCCTTCTGGCAATTCCGTTCCACGGTTATCAGCCGTCACTTCGTTAGCAAAGTCCTTCCAATTTGGCAATGTCAAATCAGTAGGCTCATCACCACGGCGACGTCCACCATTAGCAACTGGGTTAGCAGCCATACGCTTGTCACCCTTTGGTGCCATTTCAGCAATTTCTGCCTTCAATGAACCATCAGCGTTAAACAATTCAGTTGGCTTGTATGAATTCAACCATTCTTCGAATTCAGGCAAAGTTTCCAACTTTTGTTGTGCCAAAGGAAGTGGCACTTGGTGGGCACGGAATGAGTTCTCAATTGGCTCACCAGCAGCGTTATGAGTTGGTCCACCCCAACCCTTTGGCAAGCGAGCAATGATAACTGGCCATGCAGCAACTTCACCATCAATGTAGCGACCGTCTTCACGGGCAGCCTTTTGAATAGCATGAATATCTTCAATAGCCTTGTCGAATACATCAGCAGCCAACTCGTGGTATGCCATGTAGTCATGGATATCATCATTTTCAATGAAACGTGGTGAGTATCCCAAGCCTTCGAAGAACTTAGTAATTTCTTCATCACTCATACGTGAGAAGATTGTTGGGTTTGAAATCTTAAATCCGTTCAAGTCCAAAATTGGCAATACAGCACCATCGTTCTTAGGATTCAAGAACTTGATTGAGTGCCATGCAGTCATTGCAGGACCAGTTTCGACTTCCCCGTCACCAACAACTGTGAAAGCAATTTGGTCAGGGTTGTCCAAAACTGCACCAGTTGCGTGTGATAGTGAGTAACCTAACTCACCACCTTCGTGCAATGAACCTGGTGTTTGTGCAGTCATGTGTGAACCAATTCCACCTGGGAATGAGAAACGCTTAAACAAACGGGCCATACCGTCAACATCTTGAGTGATTTCAGGATAGCTTTCAGTATAAGTACCGTCTAAGTATGAGTTCGTAACCATCACTTGGCCACCGTGACCGGGACCACCAATGTAGAACATGTTCAAATCAAACTTGTTGATCAAACGGTTTGCATGAGCGTATAGGAAAGTTTGTCCTGAGATAGTTCCCCAGTGACCGATAGGCTTAACCTTAACGTCATCTGCTTGAATTGGTGTGTTAGTTACTGAAAACAATGGGTTGCTCTTCAAAAAGATCATACCTGCTGAAAGGTAGTTGGTAGCACGCCACCAAGCATCAACCTTTTCTAGATATGCTTTTGAATCAAAATCTACTGCCATTTTGATTAAATCTCCTTTTTACTTTTGAGAAAGGTTCCATCGCAGAAGTTATCTTCTGGATTACAACTATTATAATAACAGATTTACAAAAGGGGTACAATAAAAAACTACTAATTGGACCGTCCCAATTTGAGACATTGAAAATTTGATTATTCACCATCTAAACTAACGAAACTGTTATAGCGCATATAGCTATAATGAACGCGCATTTGCCCAACTTCAAAAGGTGTCCCATCATCTAAAAAGTACACACCAGACATTACGCCAACTGGTTCTGTCGGTGCCAAATTCAAATATTGTTGATCTTCGTCACTAGATGGTTCAGCTGTAACTGTCATGAATGATTTGGTAACTGCTTTGTTAGTTGTCTGTTCAGCATACTGAAACATAGAATGTGTCATATCTTCAGCCGTTAACATTGGCAACAATTTCACCGGAATAACCGCATTCTCGATCATAAACACTTTATCTTGCAATGTACGTAAACGTTTAATACGATAAACTTCATCGTCAGGCTCTAAAAACAATGCCTCACGATCTTCATCATTCGCAATTTCTTTTTCAAAAACTAATAGTTTGATTGCTGGCGTTTCACCCTTAAAACGAAAAGAATCAGAAACACCTAAATTTTGTCCCACAGCATTAAACATACCTTGGTTTTTTAAATACAGTGGATTAACAAACGTTCCTGAGCCACGTTTTTTAAAAATAATCCCTTGTTGCACCAAAACATTGAGGGCTCTTTTAATAGAACTTCGCGAAACATCATATGAGATAGCCAAAGACCGCTCATCTGGTAACTTTAAATTTGGGAATTCTTGCGCATTGATACGCCGGTTTAAGTCATTAAGCACTTTCATGTACAGTACTTCTCTAGCCATTTTGAACCTCCTGTTCACTTCAAGCTACTATCATAACATAAAAGTGGTCCAACCAAAATAGGTCGGACCACTTTTTATTTAGTCATTTTCTTGATGAACATGACGATCTTCATCAATGTATTGACGATTTCGTAATAATCTCGTTAATAGTAGCGCTGTAACAACCAAACCGGTCGCAATCCAAAAAGCAACATGAATTCCGCTTAAATCAGCCATTACTTGGGTCTGCCCTGCCTTGACACCAGCAGATGTTAAGCCATATGCCGTAATTAAAGCAGCGGTTCCAAATGATGCCGCAACTTGACGAATAGTTGTATAAACCGCTGAGCCATCAGGTACCATTGCGATTGGCAATGAATTAAAAGCCTCTGTTTGAATTGGCATCGTTACCATGACCAAACCTAATTGACGGATCAGCTGACCAAGGGCTGGTAACCATAACGGTGAATCTAATCGCAAGTTTGCTAAAATAATCGTTCCGACGACAACAATCCCTAACCCAATTGGGGCTAATCGGCGGGCCCCAAACTGATCGTACCATTTACCTGAAGTTGGCGATAGAATTGCTGTAATCAACGCTCCTGGTAGTAGAACTAGTCCAGAAATCAGTGCTGATTCACCACGTACCGTTTGCATATATAAGGGTAGCATCAAGGCACCACCATATAAGGCACACATCAACACGACGTTAATAATCGTCGCAATCGTAAAGTTGTGGTATTTGAACACATTAAAGTTTAGCAACGGATTTTTCGCATGGGTTTGTTGGTAGACAAATAGCATAGTGACTAAGATACCCACCAGCAAAAAGCCCCAAACATTTGGGCTTGACCATTGACCATCCCCCGCATTCGAGAAACCATACAACAGACTACCTAGCCCGATACTTGAAAGTAACACGCCTAAGAAATTAAAACGCAAGAACTTTTGTGTACCGATATTTTTTAATAGGAAAAAAGCTAAGATTAAATCTAAAAAGATGAATGGCGCAATTCCCCAAAACAACCAGCGCCATGAGTGACTTGAAACAATAAATCCAGATAACGTTGGTCCAATCGTCGGTGCAAAATTCAACGCTAACCCGATGATTCCCATCGCTTCACCACGTCGATTAGCCGCAAATATGTTCATTACGACAACATTCATCAAGGGACCAAAAATTCCTGCTCCAGCAGCTTGCACCATTCGTCCCAAAATTAAAACAAAGTAAGTTGGCGCAAAACCAGCAATTAAAGTCCCAATTGCAAAAATCAATAATGCGTTTAGATATAATGTTCGCGTTTTTAATCGCTGAATCAAAAAGGCTGTTAATGGCACCATAATACCATTCACTAACATATACCCATTTGTCATCCACTGACCAAGGGAAGTCGAAATTTTAAAATCCGCCATAACTTGTGGCAACGCTGTATTCATCAACGTTTGATTCAAAAATCCTAGAAAAACTCCCACCATCAATATTAACAGGACGCCACGTTCCTTTTTTGATATTGAATTCACACACTCACTCCCTTCTTATTAGATCAATAATCCCTTTGTTGCCATTCTAATTCAAATTGGGTCACAAAATCATGCATTAGCTGATCTCTTTTTTCGCCAATTCGTTTGCCCTCATTTGTGTTTAAATAATCTTTTAGTAAAAATAATTTTTCATAAAAATGATTCATAATGGTTTCACCATCTGCCTGACGATACTCAGCTTTTGTCTTCGCCTGCCTTGGTTTAATGTCCGGGTTATACAATTCATGGCCATGAGCAACCCCATATTGAATCACTCGTGCAATGGCAATAGCACCAATTGCATCCAAGCGGTCCGCATCCTGAACAATTTGACCAGCTAATGATAATGGTTCTGGTTTGCCAAAACGTTGCTTACTCCATGACATATTATCAATAATTTTAAAAATTTCTAATTGCTTTTCCTCAGATACACCAATCGTTGTCAGCTTATTAGCCACCCGAGCCTTTGCCTGATCGACGTCATCAAACAATTTATCATCATAAGTATCATGTAGAAGCGCTGCCGCTTGTGCAACAAATGCGTCAGCAGTTGGTTCCGTCGTTAAAATATGCTTTGTCATATTTAGGACGCGCTGAATATGTGTCATATCATGCCCCGTTTGATCTGCAGATAATAGTTGTGTCGTAAAATCTGTCATGACCGCCAACTGATCATCTTCTTGTGAATTCATTTTTATTCCCCCATTCAAATTATCAATCTAGAATATGTGCGATGAGTAGCATTAAAACGCCAATACCAATATCAATTAGCCAAACAATACCCAGCCAGTAACCAACTGTTTCAAAAATCAGCCAGGGATCCGAAATAAAGACACCAACGATTAAACTTATCAACAACAGTACCACACTATAATAAGCCAATCCCTGCCAAACGTTTGACCAATCCGAACGACTCAGATTCATAGCCAAGTTCAAATTAACCACAATGTATAGCCAAATGACTAACTGCCACCAAGGTACACTACTAAAAACTTGCCACCCAATGGTTTGCACAGCAAACAGTTCTGGCCATAATAATTGCGTCGTTAATCCCGTTAATAATGTAATCCCAATCACTGGTGCTAAACCAATGAAAAAATTACCAAACTGTTGGTAAATATTTTTGGGCTGCCATGAATGTGCAACATATCCTAATCGCTGTTCCCGATCTGAACGAAAGGGATTGGTTAAAAGCACCAATCGATTGATTTTATGCCCAAATAAGATAGCCATACCAGCATGCGACAATTCATGAACAATGACTCCCAGCCAACCAAATAGTAAGGGGGCACGAGTCCCAAACCGATTTATCAAATGCTGATTTGTTTTGGCCGTAATTGCAGAGACACAGTAACTAACAACTAGTGGTCCAATTAAAAAAATGATAAAGAGATACAGTACTGTATGCCAAACAATTACACCTGACATAATTAGTCAACCGATCGGATATCTGCAAATTGTGCATGGACAAATTCAGCTAAAGTCTCAGCATCAATACGAATTGACCGACCCACTTCACCTGCCGAAACAGTGATTGTCCCCGCCTCCTTGGCACTATTGTCAAAATAAATCGGAAACTTTTTCGTTTGCCAAATTCCGACAGGATTGTTTGCACCATGAACATAACCCGTTGTCTTTTGCAAATTCTTAGTCGGAATCATATTAACCTTTTTATTACCAGACACAGCGGCTAATTTCTTTTCATTTAAATGATTATCAACCGGAACAACGCCAATAACTGGTCCAGTCACATTACCGTCCAAAGCTAACGTCTTATAAATGTCATGATCTGTTAACCCATAGGCATCCAGTTCTGCCTGGTTACGATTCATTCCTCCTGAAAATACAATCGTTTCATAGGGAATATCCGCCTTATCCAAGATTTGTTCGACAAGAATTTTTTTAATACGTGCTTTCTTTGACATCTTCCTTCTCCTTAATACTCTATGCTTTTTAATATACGCTATTCCTACTTTTTATAAAAGTTTCTGGCCCCTGAAAAATATGACAAAAAACAGGGTGCACATCGCTGTCCACCCTGTTTTGCTATA
>JACYYK010004845.1_pt1 | contig 14079 bp, 13 predicted proteins | sample 8236871 | NCBI WGS metagenome assembly JACYYK01 (sample SAMN14103087, study PRJNA606662) | landfill metagenome | isolation source: landfill solid waste inoculated with endophyte fungus Paravalsa indica | place: India:New Delhi, Okhla landfill site | collected 2017-11-05 | reverse complement strand
CCGCGTCGCGGAACGGGCCGTAGAACGCCGAGGCGTACTTCGCGGTGTAGCCCATGATGACGGTGTCGGTGAATCCGGCGGCGTCGAGGGCCTCGCGGCAGTAGGCGACCTGGCCGTCCATCATTCCCGACAGCCCCACCACCTCGGCCCCGGCGCGAGCCTGGGCCAGTGCCATCGAGGCGTAGCGATCGAGGGTGGCGTCGTTGTCGACGGCTCCGGCCTGGTCGAGGACTCCGCAGTGGCCGTGGGAGGTGAATTCGTCGAGGCACAGATCCGCCATGATCACGGTGTCATCACCGAGTTCGCGGGCCAGCAGCGACAGCGCCCGGTTGAGGATGCCGTCGGGGTCGTCGGCCTGTGAGCCGATCTCGTCCTTGTGTTCGGGGATGCCGAAGAGCATGAGTCCGCCGACTCCGGCCGCTACGGCTTCTCGGGCGGCTTCGAGCAGGGAGTCCAGCGTGTGCTGGACGACTCCGGGCATTCCGCCCAGCGGCAGCGGTTCGCTCAGGCTCTCCTTGACGAACATCGGCAGGATGAGCTCCGAGGGGTGGAGTCGGACTTCGGAGACGAGGCGACGCAGGGCCGGGGTCGACCGCAGCCTGCGGGGACGGACGGTTCCGGGAACCAATGACATGTCAGGCCTTCCTTCTGCGGCGCTTCTGACTCGGACGCTGCGGGGAGATCCCGGCTTCCACGTCTTCGGCGCGCTGGGTGAGTGCGAATTCGACGAGACCGTCGATGAGTGAAGTGAGGTTGGCTTCCTCGGCGAGGACGTCGACGCGCAGTCCGTGTTCGGCTGCGGTGTTCGCCGTCGCCGGTCCGATGCAGCAGATCACCGAGGTGGGGGCGGGCTTGCCGGCGATGCCGACGAGGTTGCGCACCGTCGATGAGGAGGTGAAGAGGAAGGCGTCGAAGTCGCCGGCCTTGATCGATTCGCGGATCGGCGCCGGCGGCGGGGAGGCACGCACGGTGCGGTAGGCGGTGACGTCGTCGGGGTCCCACCCCTTCTCCAGCAGTCCGGCCACGAGCACCTCGGTGGCGATATCGGCGCGCGGCAGGAGCACCGTGTTCATCGGGTCGATGTCATCGACGAAGTCCGGCCAGGCGGCGGCCAGCCCCCGTGCGGAGTGTTCTCCGTCGGGAACGAGGTCGGGGGTGATTCCCCAGTCGACCAGTGCCGCGGCGGTGCGACCGCCCACGGCTGCGACTTTGACGCCGGCCATCGAGCGGGAGTCGAGTCCGAAGTCTTCGAACCACATGCGCACGGCGCGCACGGCGTTGACCGAAGTGAATCCGACCCATTCGTAGGATCCGTCGACGAGGCCGCGGATCGCCTTCTCCATCTGGGTCGGAGTGCGCGGCGGCTGAACGGCGATCGTGGGCACGACGGTGCCGACCGCGCCGAGTTCGGCCAGGGCCTCTGCGGTGGAGGTTCCCTGTTCCTTCGTCCGTGGGATGAGGACCTGCCAGCCGAAGAGCGGTTTGGATTCGAACCAGCCGAGTTCTCCTCTGGATTCCACTCCCTGCCCCATGATCACCACCATACGATCGGTTCCTGACTGCGCCATGGACAGCGCCTGCTTCAAGGTCGTCTCCACGCTGGTCTGCTCGATGGTGGAGATGCCCCATCCGAGGAGGACCTTCGTGTCCTCGTCCCAGCCGTCTGCGAGCAGGGCTTCGATGGCCTGTTCGTGGGCGGCGGCGCTGCCGGTGAGCACGTGAGTGGTGTTGCGGTGGCGGGAGACGTCGACATGGGTCTGCGGTCCGGCTTCGATGAAGCGCACGGAACGGACGCGGTTGGTGGTCAGCGCGGTTCCGGTAAAGGCCGCCGTCGAGGCGGAGAGTCCGACTCCGGGCACGATTTCGACCTCGACCTGTTCCTTGCGGCAGACGGCGGCTTCCGCGGTCGTGGTGGTGAAGATGATTCCGTCGTCCGAGCTCAGCCGCACCACGGTGTTGTCCGGGCGGGCGAGTTCGGCCATGCGACGGCCGCGGGTCGAGGCGGCGACTCCGAGGTCGGCGGCGTCGATGAGCGTCGCGGCCTGCGGCACATAGGCGGTGACGATCTCGGAATGGACATCGGCGTCGTAGACGACGGTCTCGGCGGTGGCGAGGATCTCGGCACCGCGCATCGTCATCAGACCCGATTCGCCGGGTCCGCTGCCGATGAAGACGACGCGTGGGGCCGCCGGCAGGAGTCGGCGCGGCTGCACCTGGCCCGTTGTCGGTTGGTTGATCATCCCTGCTCCTGAACCTTGACGGGGGTGAGGTGATCGGCGCTGGCGGCCGGGTCGATGCCGAGTCGGCCCAAGAGGTCCTCGGCTGCGGCGGTGCCGAGTTCGTCGGCGACACGAGCCAGTTCCTTCGCGGTCACCGACAGCTGCTGAGCATTGTCGGTGCTCCAGTCGACGTCGAGGAGTTCAGGCAGCGCGGTGCTCTGACGGGTGCGGGCGAGCTTGCCGTCGTCATCGGCCATCACGGCGTCGACGATGAATTCGCTGCCTTCGATCTTCGCCAACGCGCCGATGGGTGCCGAGCAGCCGGCTTCGGCGCGCGAGAGGATCGCCCGTTCACAGGTCACGGCGAGGTCGGTGGTCTGATCGTGGATCTGACGCAGAGCGGCCCGCACCTCGGCGTCGCCGTCGAGGATGTCCGCGGTGGTCGCGAAGGCGCTGTCGGCGCTGCGGGTCTCCACCGCCAGGGCTCCCTGGCCCGGTGCCGGGAGCATGACATCGAAGTTGAGCGAATCGGTGGCTTCGGCCAGACGCCCGATGCGACGGACGCCGGCGGCGGCGAGGACGACGGCGTCGAGACGGCCGTCGCGGACGTGGGCGATGCGGGTGTCGACGTTTCCCCGCACTCCGCGGACCTCGATATCGGGACGTGCGGCACGCAGCTGCACGGCACGCCGCGGCGAACCGGTGCCGATGACGGAACCGGCAGGCAGGTCATTCAGGCTCAGCCCGTCGCGGCCGATGAGGACATCGGCCGGGTCGACGCGCGGCGGGATGGCCGCCATCTGGATTCCCGCCTCGGGGGTGGTGGGCAGGTCCTTGAGCGAGTGCACGGCCAGGTCGATCTTGCCCTGGTGGAGGGCCTGGCGGACGGCGGAGACGAAGACTCCGGTTCCGCCGAATCCGGCCAGCGGCGACATGTTGACGTCGCCTTCGGTGACGACTTCGACGATCTCGACGCGCCAGCCGGTCAGCGCCGCGATCTGGTGAGCGATCGCTGTGGACTGAGAACGGGCCAGCTGGGACCGGCGGGTGCCCAGTCGCACGGTGCGGCCGGTGAAGTGTTCGGGTTCGACGATGTCGAGGGTGTGATCGGCGACCGGACGGACGCCGTCGGCCTCGACATGGTGTGCACTGGCGGCCGTCGCGACCTTCGTCTCCGGCGTGGTCTTGGCATGGGCGACCTTGTTCACGGGCAGGTCGAAGAGCTGCATGAGCGCTTGGGCGTAGTCGACTTCGGATTCGGTCACAGCGAGTTCCTTGACCTTCACGGTCGGGGTGTGGATGAGCTTCTCCGCCACCCGGTGCAGGGACTTTCGGATCTCTGCGAATGACTTCTCGTCGACCGAGTCACCGAGCTTCTTCTCCAGCCGCTGGGTCTCCGCGGCGAGCACGTCTTTGGCGTGGGAGCGCAGCGCGGTCACGGTCGGGGCGACGGAGCGTTCCTTGTTTCCGGTGGCGATGTTCTCCAGTTCGGCGGAGATGATGGTCCGGACTTCGTCGATGGTGGCGACGACCTTCGAATCGCTCTCCCTGTCGGAGCCGCGCAGCAGTTCGCGGATCTCCCCGAGGCCGAAGAGGGCGACATGTTCGAACTCGCGGACGCTGGGGTCGATGTCGTGCGGAAGGGCGAGATCGATGAAGGCCTTGTTCGCGGCACCCTTGGGATTCTGCGCGAGGCCGGCCACGATGTCGTCGCGGCTGACGACGACGCCGCGGGCACCGGTGCAGGAGACGATGAGGTCGGCATCGGCGATCTCTTCGGCCATGATGCGCGGGGTGAGTTCACGGGCGCGTCCGCCCACCTCGGCGACGAGGCGTTCGGCCTTGTCCAGCGTGCGGTTGAGCACGGTGATGTGGGCGACGCCTTCCTTGTGCAGTCCGGACACGACGAGGCCGGACATGGCTCCGGCACCGATGACCAGAGCGTTGGCGGCGCGCAGGGATCCGATATGCGCGGCCGAGGCTTCGATGCCGACTCCGAACAGGGACCGGGCGACGTCGCCGAGGTCGGTCTCCGAATGGGCGCGCTTGCCCACCCGCAGCGCCTGCTGCAGAGCCTGGGAGAGTTCGGACGTCAGGGCTTTGTCCGACTGCGAATCGGTGAAGGCCGATCGGAGCTGGCCCAGGATCTGGGCTTCGCCGATGGCCATCGAATCGAGTCCGCAGGCGACCTTGAGCAGATGCTCCATGGCCTGGTGGTCGAAATGGGCGTAGAAGTGCCCGGCGATATCGGACCACTCTTTGTCGATCGAGGACACGAGCGCGTTGCCGAGGTCGGCCAGTCCGCCGTGGAAGGCCGAGACGTCGGCGATGAGTTCGAGACGATTGCACGTCGAGAGCACCGCGAGTCCCTCGATGTTCTCTCCGGACAGAGCGTCCCGGCGCAGAGTGCCGACTTCACCGGCGCCGAAGGCCATCCGATCGAGCATGTCGATCGGAGCCGACTGATGTGAAATGCCGAGAACCAAGAGAGTCAATTCCTGTGCTCCTCAAAACCAGGGTTGAGCGGTGCCGTGTCCAGCGCCGAATAGTATGCGAGTACTTGCAGCTCACTGGCCAAGTCGACTTGATGGACACGAACGGTATCCGGGGCGTCGAGCACGGTGGGTGAGAAATTGAGAATGCCGCGCACACCAGCTTCGACGGCCTTCTGGGCCGCCGCGGGTGCCGCGGCTGCGGGGACAGCCATGACCACCAGGTCGATATGTTCGGACCAGGCGGGCAGGTCGTCCAGGGAGGAGACGGTCAGAGCACCGATGGAGGTGCCGATCTTCTCCTCGTCGATGTCGAAGACGGCCGTGAGACGCAGGCCGCGGCGTCGGAATCCGGCGTAGTCGGCCAGCGCCGAGCCGAGGCGACCGGCGCCGATGATGGCGACGCGTCGATCTCGGTCGAGGCCGAGGAATGTCCGCAGGGTCGCGGCCAGTTCCGGACAGGAGTAGCCGACCCCGCGGGTTCCCGATCGCCCCAGCTGGGACAGGTCCTTGCGCAGAATCGACGGGGACACACCGCTGCGTGCGGCAAGGTCCTCCGACGACACCGTGTCCTGACCGGTGGCGGCAATGGTCTCGACGGTCTGCAGATAGATCGGGAGTCGGGATATCACGCGCTCGGGTACGTCCTTGCGAACGACACCCTCAATCCTGTTGGCGGACAGAATCTCGCCCACGAATCCGCCTCACTCCTTCAATCGATCTCATGCGCCCAAGGCGTCGAGCGCCTTGGACAGCCGATCCTCATCGACTCGATGAAAACTGTGTTGTCGCCCGTTGAGGAGAACGACCGGAACGTCCCAGCCGTACTGCGCGGCCAGATCGTCATCGGTGTCGATGTCGATCTCGGTCACGGTCACGTCTCTGCCCGCGGCCACCTCGGTGACGGTCTGCAGCGCTTCAGCGCACAGATGGCAGTCGACACGCGTGAGAAAGGTCAGGTCGACCATGGCTCACTCCTCATCGGGTGCAACAAACCCCGCCGAGAAATCACTCGAGCGGGGGCGTAGGACCGTTGGGTCTTACTTCTTGTTGCGACGCTGGTGACGTGTCTTGCGAAGCTGCTTGCGGTGCTTCTTCTTCGACATACGCTTGCGGCGCTTCTTGATGACTGAGCCCACTCGGGTACCCCTTGTGCTTGTCGGTGGAGGGTGAACATCAGGTGCCCGCCCATTGAACTAACCGTGCAATTCTATCGCTTGGCCGCCTGCTTTCCCAAAACTGTGTCCAGATCCACAACGGCAGCTCCAGACGATCCGCGCGTGCGCGGGGATCGTCTTCGATTCGGGTCAGTCGAAGTAGGGGTCGAGGGCGTAGAAGGGGAAGATGTTCTTCCGGGTGCCCATCACGGCCCGGTCGAGTTCGGCTTCGGGGTCGAACCCCTTCGACCAGGGTTCGAAGGAGCCGTCGAATCCGTCGGTCATCGACAGCGGCGCTTCGCGTCCGGTCTTCGTCTGCGCGTAGGCGGCCCACCGGCCGGGGATCCGAGTGCCGGGGTCGATATCGAGTCCGGCGGCGACGGCCAGCAGGTTCGTCCAGGCGCGGGGCACGACGTCGATGATCGCGTATCCCCCTCCCCCGACGGACAGCCATCGTCCGTCGGCATGCTCGACGGCGAGGTCGCGGATGCGTTCGGCGGCGATCCGCATGGCGTCCACGCTCAGACGCATATGGGTCAGCGGGTCCGCGCGGTGTCCGTCGCAGCCGTGCTGGGAGACGATGACCTGAGGTTCGAAGGCGGCGACGACCTGCGGGACCGTCGCGTCGAAGGCGCGCAGCCAGTCCGCGTCCCCCGAGCGCGGGGGCAGGGCGATATTCACCGCCGANNGCGGCCGCCTTGAGTCCCCCGATGTCGGCGGGGAACCCGGTGCCGGGGAAGAGGAACTTCCCCGATTCGTGGATCGAGATCGTGAGCACGCGCGGGTCGTCCCAGAAGAACGTCTCCACACCGTCACCATGGTGGGCGTCCGTGTCGAGGTAGACGATGCGCTCGTATCCGGCGTCGAGGAATTCGGTGATCGCACCGGCGGCGTCGTTGTAGACGCAGAAGCCGCTGGCCTTGCCCGGCATCGCGTGGTGCATTCCGCCGCAGAAGTTCACCGCACGCCGGTAGTCCCCGGAGATGATCGCGTTCGCGGCGTTGACGCTGCCTTGGAACAGCATCGCCGAGGCGGTGTGCATATTCTCGAACCCGGGAACATCCTCGGTGCCGATGCCGTATCGGTTCGCGTCCTCTTCCTCGAGGCCCTCCTCGGTGCCGGCCTGCTTGACCGCGGCGATGTAGTCGGGGTCGTGGAAGCGGGCGAGCTTGGTCTCATCGATTTCACCGATGGCATTGACGTGGACGTTCTCCGCGTCGAAGAGTCCGAAGTCGACGGCGAGCTTCGCTGTCAGGTCGAGCCTGAGGGGGTGCATGGGGTGGCTGGGACCGAAGTTGTAACCGGTCACCTCGTCGTCCCAAACGACATACACATCATTTTCGGCCATGCCCACCATGCTATATGGCACAGCTCACTTGCGCCGATTCCGGGGCCACCGGCTCTACCATGGTGCTTGTGTCCAAGAATTCCTCGCCGCGCTACGACCGGCTGCTGAAGCCTGGCCGGTGGGTCCGCGACTTCGTCGACGACCTCGCCGTGGCGTCTCCGGCACGTCTGGCGATCGGATCCTTCGTCGCCGTGGTCGCGGCGTTCGCGATTCTGCTCATGTTGCCGGCGAGCATGCGCGACCCCGGTTCGGTCGATCAGGCCACGCACATTGCGAACTCCGTGTTCGTGGCGGTCTCGGCGGTGTGCGTGACGGGACTGACTCCCGTCGTCACGGAACAGTACTGGTCGGACTTCGGGATCTCGGTCATCACCGCCGGCATCCAGGTCGGCGGTCTCGGAATCCTCACCCTCGCCTCGGTGCTGGGCATGGCGGTCTCACGGCGGTTAGGAGTGCGGCAGCGCCTGATCGCTCAGCAGGCCACCTCGGCGCTCAATCTGGGTCAGGTCGGCTCTCTGCTCAAGACCGTGGTCATCACCATCTTCACCGCCGAATCGATTCTCGCGGTGCTGCTGTTCCCACGGTTCCTCATCCGCGGGGAATCGCTCGGCGACTCCGTCTGGTATTCGGTGTTCTACTCGATCTCGGCGTTCAACAATGCCGGGTTCACCATCCACGAGGGCGGGGCTGCGTACTTCGCCTCGGATCCGTGGATTCTGTCCCTGCTCATGGCGGGGGTGTTCGTCGGGTCGCTGGGCTTCCCGGTCGTGCTCATGGTCGCGATGTTCTGGAACCGGCCCAGCCGGTGGGATCTGCACACGAAGCTGACGCTGACGACCACGACGGCGGTCCTGGCCATCGGGCTGCTGCTGTTGGCGCTGTTCGAGTCGGCGAACCCGGCGACCCTGGGCGATAAGAACGCGGGCCACACCTTCGTCGAAGTGCTGTTCATGGCGGTCATGCCCCGTTCCGGCGGATTCTCGACGATGGAGGTCGCGGACATGAGCCAGGCCTCTCACCTGCTCATGGACCTTATGATGTTCATCGGCGGCGGTTCGTCGTCGACGGCCGGCGGAATCAAGGTGACGACGGTGGCCGTGCTCGTCCTCGCCGCGTACGCCGAGGCCAGGGGCCTGCAGGATGTGCACGTGTTCGGTCGGCGGCTGACGTCGTCGACGATCAAGCTGTCGATCTCGATCCTGCTCACCGGTGCGATGATCGTCTTCATCGGCACCCTCACGATGCTGCAGATCAGCGCCGAGCCGCTCGATCGGGTGCTGTTCGAGGTGATCTCGGCCTTCGGCACCGTGGGCCTGAGTTCCGGGGTGTCGGCGACCTCGCCGAACTCGGGGCTCTATGTTCTGTCGGTGATCATGCTCATCGGTCGACTCGGTACGATTACACTGGCGGCTGCACTGTCAATGCAGGATTCGGTGCGCCTGTACCGCTACCCCGAAGAAAGGCCGGTCGTTGGCTAACGAACACTCTTCCATCCTGGTCATCGGACTGGGACGCTTCGGGTCCTCGACGGCGGCGACCCTCGCACGCCTGGGGCGCGAGGTCATGGCCATCGAGCACAATCCCGAGCTCGTCAAGGACTGGAGCGGCAAACTGACACACGTCGTCGAAGCCGACTCGACGAACATCGACGCTCTGCGTCAGGTGGGGGCCGGTGACTTCTCGACCGCCGTCGTCGGCATCGGAACCTCGATCGAAGACAGCGTTCTCACGACCGCCAACCTCGTCGACCTGGGTGTGACGCAGGTGTGGGCGAAGGCGATCTCTCCGTCGCACGGCAAGATTCTCCATCGCATCGGCGCCCACCATGTCCTCTATCCGGAGTCGGATGCGGGCCGTCGCGTCGCCCACCTGGTCAGCTCCCGGATGATGGAGTACATCGAGTTCGACGAAGGCCATTTCGCGGTGGTGAAGATGCGACCCCCGCGGGAGATCCAGGGCTTCACACTCAGCGAGTCCGGCGTCCGCGACAAGTACGGAGTCACGATCGTGGGCATCAAGAGCCCCGGCCGCGACTTCACCTATGCCGATCCGACGACTCGAGTGGGCAAACAGGACCTGCTCATCGTCGCCGGTCACGTCGAGCTGCTCGGCCGCTTCGCCGGCCGCCCATAGGAGGGAAGGCGGCGGGAGCGTCAGTTGCCTGGCGTAAACCGCGGGTCCAGCACCTGCTCGACGACAATCGCGGGTTCAAAGTGTGTACGCAGGGAACTTCATCAGCGCATCTGCATTTTGAAGCAGTTGGCGCACCGCTTTCGCGTCACGACTCGCGCCAGATGAGATGCGACGGTGACGGGTCGAGAACTACCTCGGTGGAGCAGTCGGGGCCTGAGAGCAGGCTTTTTCTGGCTTCGGCCAGCATCTCCCTCATCCCAGACTCGAGCGCATTGAGAAATTCGTCGATGGTCTCGTGGTGACTGATCATCTCGATCGCCCGTCCGTTCACCTCGATCCCCTTATATCCGCCCGAGGCGGTCGGTCCGATCCGTCTGATCGCCGGTCCTGCTGACTCAGTTGATGGGCCGGAGGGGATGGAGGAGTTCGATTCTGCCACTCGTTCCGAGTCATGTCCCGGCAGCCCGTGCGACATGTCGAGCAGCGCTTCCGCGACATGGTTCCACTGATTGATCGCCCGCTGGAGTCGGTGTGCATAGGCCTGGGCCACCGTTTCAATTGCATCCAAGCATTTTTCTGCGGTGTCGCCCCACTCCCTCGTGCCGAATTCCTTATCCAAGCGGCCGAATTCGAGTGCGGCGAGGTTGAGGAATGCCGGGAGGAGTCGTTGCACGGCATCTCCCCTGGACTCGAGGAGTTCAGCTTCCCGTTCCGCATAGATTTCCCACTGACCGACTGCGAACGCTACATCTTCCTGCCGGAGTGGAAGGTGCGGATCGAGATTCGCGATCGCCTCGCGCTCCGCACGACGCCTTGATACCTCTATCAGCTCGGAGTCGATCCCGCGGAGCTCACTGCTCAGCTTGACCACACGGAAGAATTCGTCATTATTGTCCACTTTTTCCACTCCCCTCGCCCGACCGGATGCCACTATGGCAACCCCTATCGATGGGAGAATACGATGGGCTACTGACACGGCCCGGGCAGGGGAGCTAGCGCACCTGCACCTGGAGAGGTAGCTCAAGGTGACTGGGACAAGTGGTTGGCGGGACTGCCGTCTTGATGTGAGATAGCCGTGTCCTCATCACTGCACAAAGCAGCCTCACCACGACGTTATGAGAGCGGGCGACGGGAATCGAACCCGCGTAGCCAGTTTGGAAGACTGGGGCTCTACCATTGAGCTACGCCCGCGGAGTCACGTGGATCACGGACAGGCAGATCATAGCCTCCCGGTCGCGCACCACGTGCGGCACGCTCCGCATCGTACGGCATGTACGCTACGTGTCGCACGGACGGGGTGTGGCGCAGCTTGGTAGCGCGTCCGCTTTGGGAGCGGAAGGTCGTCGGTTCGAATCCGGCCACCCCGACCACGTACTATGAAAGACGCGCCTGCCTGCGTCGTGTCTGCGTACGGGGCGCCTCGAGAAGTAAGAAGTTCCCAAGCAGTCAGCCCCAAGGAGACCGACCGTGAAGAGCGCCGTGGAGACCTTGAACCCCACCCGGGTTCGGCTCACTGTCGAGGTGCCCTTCGAGGAGCTGAAGCCCAGCCTCGACGCGGCGTACAAGAAGATCAACCAGCAGGTCACGGTGCCCGGCTTCCGTAAGGGCAAGGTCCCCGCCCGGGTGATCGACCAGCGCTTCGGCCGCGGTGCGGTCCTCGAGGAGGCGGTCAACGACGCGCTCCCGAAGCTCTACCAGGAGGCCGTCAACGAGGGTGAGCTCAACCCGCTGGGCCAGCCCGAGGTCGACATCACCGAGCTGAAGGACAACGAGCTCCTCGCCTTCACCGCCGAGGTGGACGTCCGTCCCACGATCGAGATCCCGGACTACTCGGGCATCGAGGTCACCGTCGACGCCGTCGAGGTCACCGACGAGGACGTGGAGGAGTCGGTCCGGCAGCTGCGGGAGCGCTTCGCCTCCACCACCGTCGTCGAGCGCGCCGCCGCCGAGGGCGACGTCGTCAAGGTCGACCTGGAGGCCAAGGTCGACGGCGAGGTCCTGGAGGACGGCGTCGCCAAGGGCATCGACTACGTCATCGGCTCCGGCGAGCTGCTGGACGGCATCGACGAGGCCGTCACCGGCCTGGAGGCCGGCGGCTCCGCGACCTTCACCTCCGAGCTCAAGGGCGGCTCCGCGGCCGGTCGCGAGGCCGAGGTGAAGGTGGACGTCACCTCCGTCTCCGCTCGCGAACTCCCCGAGCTGGACGACGACTTCGCCCAGCTGGCCAGCGAGTTCGACACCATCGAGGAGCTGCGGGCCGACACCCGCAAGCGCCTGGAGCAGATGAAGAAGTACGACCAGGCCACCCAGGCCCAGGAGAAGGTGCTCGACGCGCTGATCTCCCTGGTCGAGGTCCCGATCCCGGAGAAGCTCCTCCAGGACGAGATCAACACCCGCAAGCACAACCTGGTCAACCACCAGCTGCCGCAGCTGGGCATGGACCTCGCGGCCTACCTGCGGATGCAGGACAAGTCCGAGGAGGAGTTCGAGGCCGAGCTCAAGGAGCAGGCCGAGAAGGGCATCCGGACCCAGTTCATCCTGGACGAGCTCGTCAACAAGGAGAAGCTGAACGTCAACCAGGAGGAGCTCACCGAGCACCTCGTGCGCCGTGCCCAGTCCTCCGGCATGAGCCCGGACCAGTTCGCCCAGGCCATCGTCGAGGGCGGTCAGGTGCCGATGCTCGTCGGCGAGGTCGCCCGCGGCAAGGCCCTCGCGCTCGTCGTCGACGCCGCCAAGGTCACCGACAGCAACGGCGAGGTCGTCAACCTGGAGGACGAGGAGGACGAGGCCGAGGGCGGCGAGACGGTCGAGGCCTCCGCCGAGTCCACCGAGGAGCCCGCCGAGGAGTCCGAGGAGAAGGCGCAGGGCGAGGAGAAGTCCGAGGGCTGAGCCCCGGGGCACCCCGCCCGCCCGAGACGTCCGACGAACGGGCCCGTGCGCGACACCGCGTGCGGGCCCGTTCGCGTACGGCGGAACACGCCGACCTCACCTGCGGGAACGCTCCCTGCGCTCACAGCGAACAGTTCTCGGACCGGGATGGCGCAGTCGGACCCGCGCGTTAGGGTCCAAGTACACGAAGACTCAGAGACGGCCCTGGAGAGACGAGCCGTCCGTTACACGAGCAGGTGGACACGTGAAGCTTCCGATGCCCTACGCCGCCACCGAGCCGACCATCGGTGGCCTCGGCGACCAGGTCTACAACCGACTGCTCAACGAGCGGATCATCTTCCTCGGGCAGCCGGTCGACGACGACATCGCCAACCGGATCACTGCTCAGCTGCTCCTTCTGGCCGCTGACCCGGACAAGGACATCTACCTCTACATCAACAGTCCGGGTGGTTCGATCACGGCCGGCATGGCGATCTNNACATCAAGAACGACGTGGTGACCATCGCGATGGGCCTGGCCGCGTCCATGGGCCAGTTCCTGCTCAGCGCGGGCACCCCGGGCAAGCGCTTCGCGCTGCCGAACGCCGAGATCCTCATCCACCAGCCCTCCGCGGGCCTGGCGGGATCGGCCTCCGACATCAAGATCCACTCCGAGCGGCTGCTGCGCACCAAGCGGAAGATGGCGCGCCTGTCCGCGCTGCACACCGGCCAGACCGAGGAGCAGTGGAACCGCGACGCCGACCGCGACCGCTGGTTCACCGCCGAGGAAGCCAAGGAGTACGGCCTGATCGACGAGGTCTACGGTTCCGCCGCGCAGCTTCCGGGCGGTGGCGGCACGGGCGCGTGAGCCCGGACGTTCCGCAGCCCACGACCGCAGCCAGCTCACCTCACCAGGACGGTGCACAGCCCATGAACAGTCAGCACACCTTTCCCGGTGCCGGGATTTACGACCGGTTCGAGGCCCGCTACGACGGGCCGTCGGCCGAGTCCCGGTACGTCGTTCCGCGCTTCGTGGAGCGCACCTCGCAGGGCGTGCGCGAGTACGACCCGTACGCGAAGCTCTTCGAGGAGCGCGTGATCTTCCTCGGCGTGCAGATCGACGACGCCTCGGCCAACGACGTCATGGCGCAGCTGCTGTGCCTGGAGTCGATGGACCCCGACCGCGACATCTCGGTCTACATCAACTCGCCTGGTGGCTCCTTCACGGCGCTGACGGCCATCTACGACACGATGCAGTTCGTCAAGCCGGACATCCAGACGGTCTGCATGGGCCAGGCGGCCTCGGCCGCGGCCGTGCTGCTCGCCGCCGGCACGCCCGGCAAGCGGATGGCGCTGCCCAACGCCAGGGTGCTGATCCACCAGCCCTACACCGAGACCGGTCGCGGTCAGGTCTCCGACCTGGAGATCGCGGCCAACGAGGTGCAGCGGATGCGGACGCAGCTGGAGGAGATGCTCGCCAAGCACTCCAACAAGCCGATCGAGCAGATCAGCCAGGACATCGAGCGGGACAAGATCCTCACCGCCGAGGAGTCGCTGGAGTACGGACTGATCGACCAGATCATCTCCACCCGCAAGACCTCGGTCGGACTCGGATAACCCCGCCGAAACCGCCGGATTCCCTTGAACATTTCCACCCCCCTCGGGTCGAGTCGGTCCGAGGGGGGCCCATTCAGGGGGTCGGGCAAGGTACCGTCATAGGGGGTCCGGGGGCCGCCCCCGCCAAGGCCCAGAGCAAGCACCCGGGTTCGTGGAACTCGACGGATCCCAGGCGAAGGAGAAGCACCTCGTGGCACGCATCGGTGACGGCGGCGATCTGCTCAAGTGCTCGTTCTGCGGCAAGAG
>JACYYK010000813.1_pt4 | contig 14108 bp, 12 predicted proteins | sample 8236871 | NCBI WGS metagenome assembly JACYYK01 (sample SAMN14103087, study PRJNA606662) | landfill metagenome | isolation source: landfill solid waste inoculated with endophyte fungus Paravalsa indica | place: India:New Delhi, Okhla landfill site | collected 2017-11-05 | reverse complement strand
TGCTCACGTTGCTGCTGGGTGTGTCCCGCACCGTGCTCGCGATGAGCCGGGACGGTCATCTGCCCCGCACTCTGTCCACAGTGCATCCGCGTCACCGCGTTCCCCGCCACGCCGAGCTGGTCGTCGGGGCGGTGGTCGCCGTCCTCGCCACGACCGCGGACCTGCGCGGTGTCATCGGGTTCTCGTCGTTCGCGGTGCTGGTGTACTACGCGATCGCCAACGTGAGCGCCTGGACTCTGGGGGCCGGGCGGCTTCTGCCGGTCGTCGGGCTGCTCGGGTGCGTGGTGCTGGCGGTCGCGCTGCCGTGGACCTCGGTCCTGAGCGGCGTCGCGGTGCTGGCGGTCGGCGCCGCGGTGTACGGCTGCCGGACGGTGCTCTCCCGGCGGCGGTGACGCGGGTCAGTCGTAGTCGCGGCGCGGCCACTGCGGCTCGGCCGACGCGTCACCGGGCGCGCGGGGAGGCTCGGGGACGTCCCGGTTCGCTCGGCTGAGGCGGCCGGCGTGCAGCGGCGGTGCGGGAGAGAGTCGGATGCTGCCGTCCCTGGTGACGCTGGTGGGCGACGACGACACCGCGGGCAGGTAGGCCGTGGGCTGGGCAGGCTTCGGGCGGGGCGTGTACGGGACCTGCTCGTGGCCGCCACGGTTCTGGGCCGGGATCGCCGGAGGCGTACTCGCGCGCGGTCGTGCTGGCCGTGCGGCGCTCGTGCTGTTCGTGGTGACCGCCGACTCGTCGCTTCGTCCGGTGGTCGTCGCCGGTCGCCCGAGCCGCTGCGCCACCCGCACGGCGGTCGCGCCGCGCGGCGAGGGCGCGGGATCGCGGCGGGCCGCCTCCCGCATCACCGGGTAGGCCGCCAGCGGGTCGGCCACGACGGGCTTGCGCCGTCTGCGGACGAGGCCGGCGAGGCCGAGCAGCCCCACGAGCCCCAGAAGGCCCCACGGCGGCTCGTCGGTGTTCGACTCCTGGGCGTGCACCGTGTGGCCGACCGAGGCGGTCGGCACGGCGGGCTCGGACTGTGCCGACTGCACCGCGGACGCGACCGGTGCCCCGACGAGCGCCACCGAGACGCAGACCGCCGCCACCACTCGACCACCGGTCACTGTTCGCATAGCTTCCCTCCACTGAACGTCACGAGACCGCCTACCCGCTTCACGCGCGCACCAGCACTCGACCACCCGTCCGGGCCACGGTCGTGACCTCATCCGGTGACGCCGGTCAGTACGGCGCGGCGGCCTCGGCGAACTCGGGATTCAGGGTGTCGTCGCCCCGCGGGTACGAGATCCGCCTGGGGTCGCCGTCGGAGGTGTAGAGCTGCCCGCTACCGGCGAGCCGGTCCAGCCACACGGTCGACCCGAACTCCGCTTCCGGTCCGCCCGGTCCCTGCGAACGGATCCGGGGCACGGCCGACGGATCGAACTCCCTCGCGAACGGCGAGGGCGCGGGGTTCGACCCCACCAGGAGCACCGCCCGGTAGTCGTAGCCGTCACCGCTGCGCGCGAGCTCGGCAGGACTCGGTCGAACGCCGAACGGCAGCGCGAGCGACGCGGGTTCATAGGCCGGAACCACCTCGCGGATCAGCGCGTCACCCTCGGCGATGGCCTGTTCGGCCGCCTCCGGCGAGGCCGTGCCGAGGTTGGTGTGGCCGAGAGTGTGATTGCCGACCTCGAAGCCGTTGTCGACCAGCCAGCGCAGTGCCCGCCGACCGGCCTGCCCGCCTCCGAAGGGCTCCTCGTTGACGTAGACGCTCGCGGTGGGCCGGAACCCCGGGTTGTCCCGCGCGACCTCCAGCAACACCCCGATCGCCGTGTCGGGGGCGACGGCGTCGCCCTCCATCCGCAGGGTGCTCGGGTCACCGTCGTCGAACGTCAGCACCACGGGGTGAGTACCGGCGGGCAGGTCCAGCCGCCCCGTGGCCAACTCGGCGGTGGTGACCGGCACGTAGTCCTCGTCGGCGAGGCGCTGCAACTCCGCCCGGAAATCCTCGGGAGTCCTGTCGTACACCGACGTGGGGTCCGGCACGACGCGGTGGTACATGAGCACCGGAACGACGCCCAGTTCGTTCGCGCCGACCTCCCGAGGGTCGGGTGGAGGCGGCGCCTCCCCCAGGGCGGCGGGCGGCACGCCGGTCCCGTGTGGACTCGCTTCGGGCGCGACCGTGTGGGTGGTGCACCCCGCGGCGACCGACGCCACCGCGACGAGGATCAGGATGGGTCGAAGGTCCATGTCCGGCACAGTAGGCCTGCATGCACCCGGCCGCGTTTCTCGCTCACTCGACCGGTCGGACCTGACCGCACGTGCGTCAGCGACGCACACACCGCGGGTAGCCCCGGCTGACCGACTTCATGGGCGACGGGGAGGATCGGGATGCGCACGTTCCGCTGGAGTCCTCAATGGACTATCGCAGTCGTGGTGGTGACCGCGGTCGCCGCTGCCGTGACCATCCCGCTGAGCCTGCCCGACGAACCGGACGCGACGGTCTCGGGCCTTCCCGACCACGCCGTGCCCCCGAGCATTCTCGAGACGGTGCGGCTCTCCTCGCCCCACGGACTCGACGGCCTCACCGCCACGCTCGACGGCGAACCCCTGCGGTTGCGCCGCGAGGGCGCCGCACTGCGACCGGAGGTCGTGGCGCTGCCCGAGGGTGTCCACGTGCTCGTCGTGACACCTCCGCCGGGCACGTTCGGGGAGTCCGAGCAGACGGAGATCACCTTCCGGGTCGACGCCACGCCGCCGCGACTGGACATCCGGCCCGTCGAACCGGTCGAGCGAGGGGAAGCCGGCGAGATCCGTGGGACGGCGTCGGGCGCCGTGCGGGTGTCGGCCGCGGGTGAGGAGACCCGGCCCGCCGCCGACGGGTCGTTCACCCTGCCCGTCCGCGCCGGTGCGGGCACCGTCACGGTGGTGGCGCACGACGAGGCGGGCAACGCCACCACCGAGGACGTCGCCGTCACCCTCCGGCATCCGGGCATGAAGGCGGTGCACCTGACTGCCAGCGCCTGGGCCAGCTCCGCGCTACGGGAACCGGTGCTGGACCTGGTGCGCGAGGGCCGTATCGACACCGTCCAACTCGACATCAAGGACGAGACCGGCCAGATCGGGTACGCGTCGCAGGTTCCGCTGGCGCAGGAGATCGGCGCGACCACCGAGCTCTACGACGCGAGGGCGGCTCTCGACCTCCTCCACGAGGAGGGTGTGCACGTCGTGGGCAGGCTGGTGGCCTTCCGCGACCCGATCCTCGGTCGAGCGTCGTGGGAGTCGGGCGACGACCAGCGAGTCATCCAGACCACCGGCGGCAGCCCCTGGTCGGGCGGGTACGGCGACTACTCGTTCACCAACTTCGCCGATCCGGAGGTCCGGGAGTACAACATCGCGCTCGCCGAGGAAGCGGCCCAGCTCGGTTTCGACGACATCCTCTACGACTACGTCCGCAGACCGGACGGCGACGTCTCCGCCATGGTGATCCCCGGGTTGACGACGACACCCGAGGAGGCCATCGCGAGCTTCCTCGCCGAGTCGCGCACGGCCGTGCACCGGCACGGCGCGTTCCAGGGAGCCTCGGTCTACGGCATCGCCGCCTCACGACCCGAGCAGATCGCGCAGGACATCCCCGCCATGTCCGAGCACGTCGACTACGTGGCACCGATGGTGTATCCGTCGCACTGGGGGCCCGGCGAGTACGGTGTCGCCGACCCGGAGCGCCGGCCCTACGACATCACGGCCCGCTCGCTCGCCGACTTCCAGCGGATCGCCCGGGAGAACGGGCGCACCCGGGTCATTCCGTGGCTTCAGGCGTTCAGCCTCGGCGTCGAGTACGGGCCGGGCGAGATCCGCGCGCAGATCGAGGCGGCGGCGGACAACGGTATCGACTCGTTCCTGTTGTGGAACGCGGGCTGCCGCTACGACCCTCGGGCGCTGCCGCCGACGTGACGCGGGCTCAACCTCGGCCGACGAACGGCATCTTGGTGGCGGTCACGGTCAGCGAGAACACGTTGGCCTCCAACGGAAGCCCGGCCATGTAGCGCACGGCCTCGGCCACGTGCGACACGTCGATACCGGGTTCGGGTCGCACGTGGCCGTCGGCCTGCTTCGCCCCGGCCGCGAACCCGGCCGTCATCTCCGTGGCGGCGTTGCCGACGTCGAGCTGGCCGCAGGCGATGTCGAACGCCCGGCAGTCGAGCAGGATCGACTTGGTGAGTCCGGTGATGGCGTGTTTCGTGGCGGCGTAGGCGACGCTCTCCGGCCTCGGCGTCGTCGCGGCCAGCGACCCGTTGTTGATGATCCGGCCGCCCCGCGGTTCCTGCGCCTTCATCACCCGCACGGCCTCCCGCGCGCAGAGGAACATGCCCGTCAGGTTGACGTCCACCGTGCGGCGCCAGTCCTCCACGGACACCGTGTCGATCGAGCCGACGGGCCCGAACGTGCCCGCGTTGTTGAACAGCACGTCGACCCGGCCCCAGGTCGCGACGACGGTCTCGAACAGGGCGCCCACCGCCGCGGGGTCGGTGACGTCGGTGGGTACGACGAGCGCGGCCGCCTCGTAGTCGGCACCGGCCTCGCGCAGCGCGGCCTCACGCCGTCCGGCCAGCGCGACGCGGTACCCGTCGCGCAGCAGTGCCTGCGCCGCCGCTCTGCCGATGCCCGATCCCGCCCCGGTGACCACCGCGACCCGTCCGTGAGCCATGTGCGCGTCCCTTCACTCGGCCTCCACTCGGGACATCACACCATCCAGGACGTCGCGGTGGTGAGCGGATGGGTACCTCACCCGACGAACCCCACGGCGAACATGCCCGCCATGCCGACGCTCATGACCGTCCGGCAGCCGTCCCTCGACGCGACGCCCTCGGGCTCGGGTGTTCCCGCGCGGCGCGAGCGCATCATGCGCCGCGCGGTGAGCACGGCGTCCACGGCGAAGTAGAGCGCACCGGCGAGTGCCACCGCCGGCAACGCGTAGCCGCCGGTGGCGCCCTCGTCCACCATGACCGGCCACACCCCGTGTCCGGTGTCGCCGTGCGGCATCGCCGCCAGCATGTACACCATGGCGAGGGCGCTCACCCCGTGGTGGAGGTCGCCGTGGCGACACCCGCCCTGCTCGGCCCGGCCCCGGACGGCGGCGACCAGGAAGAACGACGCCGTGACCACGAAGAGGGCCTGCCAGCCCGCCACGGGGACGGGAAAGCCGAACGGCGACACCATGGCCAGCATGGCCACGGCCATGAGCAGTCCCGCGACGTCGGCGTGCCTCGTCGCGGCACCGAGTGCCGGGTAGTCGAGCCGCACGAGCCTCGCCAGGCACGGCCTCACGAGCGCGGCGAACATGGCCGTGGCACACCACGCCACGGCCACCGGAACGCCCATCGGTGCCTCCCAGGGGATTCCCGAGCCCGCGGGCCCGGGTCGCCGAACGGTTGTCACCGTGGCATCCCGGCGACACCCTCCACCAGCGGTCAGGCAGGTGAAAGGTCAACTCGCGCGCGCACGCACCGTGCACACCGGGACAGCGTTCGGGCTACCGCACTCGTAGTCTCGGCACCATGCGTCTGTCGTTCCGTGCCCGGCGCGCTGGGCAACTCGCCCTCACGGCCAACGCCCTGCGTCCGCTGCGCGGGGCGCATTGGGGCTTCCCGGCCTTCGTCACCGGGTGGCTCACGTCGGAGTTGGCGCCGCACCTGCTCGCGATCACCCTCACCGACACCGCCGCACACGTGGCTCGGCGCGGGGTCCGGAACGTCGACCGGCCGGGCGTGGTGGCGGCGGGGCTGTCCACCGTCGGGCTGGGTGCGCTGATCGCGTCGGCGCAGCGGGCGCGGGGCGTGGTCGAACAGGCGCTCGTCGACGCGCTCGGCCCGGGCTACACCGACGAACTGCGTCCGGCGCCCTCGGCGTCCGACCTCGCCACGCCGTGGGGTCAGCTGGCGCTGCCGTTCCGCATGCGGCATCCGGACGTGCACGTCGACCGCGACATCGCCTACTTCCAGGGCGGCAGGAGGTTCCTGCTCGACGTCTACCGCCCCCGACGGCCGGTGGCGAACCGCCCGGTGCTGTTCCAGGTACACGGCGGGGCGTGGGTGACCGGGAACAAGGACCAGCAGGGTGTCCCGCTGATGTTGCACATGGCGGCCCGCGGCTGGGTCTGCGTGGCCATCAACTACCCGCTCTCCCCCGCCGCCCGCTGGCCGCAGCACATCGTCGCGGCCAAGCGGGCGCTCGCCTGGGTGCGCGAGCGGATCGCCGACTACGGCGGCGACCCCTCGTTCATCGCCGCCACGGGCGGTTCGGCCGGAGGCCACCTGGCCGCGCTGCTGGCACTGACTCCCAACGACCCCGTGTTCCAACCGGGTTTCGAGGACGTCGACACCAGCGTGCAGGTGTGCGTTCCGCACTACGGGGTGTACGACTTCGCCGCCACCACGGGCGCACCGGCGAGCCGGACCCGCCTGCGGCATCTGCTCGCCCGCTACGTGGTCGGCACCGATCCGGAGCTGTCGCTGGACGACTACGTCGCCGCCTCACCGCTGGACCGCGTCAACTCCTCCGCTCCCCCGTTCTTCGTGGTGCACGGCGAGCACGACACGCTGGTGCCGGTTCGCGAGGCGCGGGAGTTCGTCCGCCGCCTGCGTGCGGCGTCGCCGCACCCGGTCGCCTACGCCGAGATCCCCGGCGCTCAGCACGCGTTCGACCTCTTCCCGTCGATCCGCAGTGCCCACGTGGTGCGCGGCGTGCAGCGGTTCCTCGACTGGGTCCACGCACACCGCGACACCGCGACGGGGTGATCTCCGGCGGCCGGACGAACGCGTCAGGCCTTGAGCTTCGGCAGCACCTCGCGGCCGAAGACCTCCAGCCACTCCTTCTGGTTGCGCCCCACGTTGTGCACGTAGATCCGGGTGAAACCGATGTCGATGAACCGCTGCAGGGACGCGCGGTGCACGTCCGGGTCGGACGACACCACCATGCGGCCCTCGAAGTCCTCCCGGCGCACGAGCTTGGCCATCTGCTCGAAGTCGAACGGCGAGCGGATGTCGGCCTTGGGGAACTTCATGCCCCCGTTGGGCCACTGCTCCAGCGCGTTGCGCCACGCCTCCTCGTCGGTCGCCGCCCACGACAGGTGCACCTGCAGCAGCTTCGGCATGCTGTCCGGGTCCTTGCCAGCCTTGCGTGCGCCCTGGCCGAAGTTGTCGAGGATGCCCACGAGTTTCTCCAGCGAGGCGCCGGGCGTGATCAACCCGTCGGCGAGCTCACCGGTCTTGCGCGTCGTGTACGGGCCCGCCGAAGCGATGTAGATCGGCGGCGGGGCTTCCGGCATCGTCCACAGTCGAGTGTTGTGCAGCTTGAAGAACTCGCCCTTGTGCTTGACGTCCTTGCCACTGAACAACTTCCGGATGATCTCGAGGGCCTCGAACATCCGCCGCACCCGCTCCGGCGCCTCCGGCCAGTACCCGCCGATAATGTGTTCGTTCAGCGCCTCGCCGGATCCGATGCCGAGCCACGTGCGCCCCGGGTAGGTGGCTTCGAGCGTGGCCGCGGCCTGTGCCACCAGAGCCGGGTGCTGCCGGAACGACGGACACGTCACGCCGGGCCCGAGGTCACCTGTGGTGTTCTCGGCGAGCGAGGCGAGCACGCTCCACACGAACGACGCCTCGCCCTGCGCGGGAACCCACGGCTGGAAGTGGTCGGCCGCCATCTGGCCCGAGAAGCCGTGCTGTTCGGCCAGCGCGGCCAGCTCGATGGACTCCCGCGGCGAGAACTGCTCCAGCGCCGCGGCGATCCCGATCTGCACGTCACCCACGTGTCTTACCCCTCGTGTTCGTGGTCCGGTGGGTCAGCCTTCTCCAGAACCTACCCCGCGTGGCGCCCGGCCAACGCGGCCAGCTCGTCGAGCGCGGTCAGCGTCTCCGCCTCGGGCAGCGTGGGCAGGAAGAACGTCACCCGCTCGACTCCGACGTCCGCCCAGCCCTCGATGCGGGACTCGTCGCGGCCGGCGGCGAAGATCGTCACCGGCACGTCGCTCTTCCCCCGCTCCGCCAGGGAGCGCAGCACCGAGCGGATCTGCTCGGGTTCGGTGTGTCCGCGCGGCAGCCACCCGTCGCCGTGGGCGGCGAGCCGCTCGATCGCCGCCGGGCTCTCACCACCGACGTAGATCGGAGGGTGCGGCGTCCTCACCGGCTTGGGCCAGGCGTAGATCGGGTCGAAGTCGACGTGCTCACCGTGGAACTCCGCCTGCTCGGAGGTCCAGATCGCCTTGATCGCCTGGAGTTGCTCGTTCAGCAACGCACCCCGCGTGCGCGGGTCGGTGCCGTGGTTGCGCATCTCCTCGCGGTTCCAGCCGACGCCCACACCGAAGACGAACCGTCCGTCCGAGATCAGATCGAGGCTCGCCGCCTCGTTCGCCGTGTGGATGACGTCGCGCTGCACGACCAGCGCGACCCCGGTGCCCAGCAGCAGCGTCTCCGTCACCGCCGCGGCCGCGCTCAACGCCACAAACGGGTCGAGGGTGCGGTAGTACGGGCGAGGCAGCTCGCCACCGTCCGGATAGGGCGTCTCCCGGCTCACCGGGATGTGCGAGTGCTCCGCCAGGAAGAGCGAGTCGAACCCGCGTTCCTCCAGAGCGGTGGCCAGCGTGGTCGGCCGGATGCCTTCGTCCGTCACGAACGTCGAGATACCGAACTTCATGACACCGGCCAACCACGCTCGGCTCCGATTTGTTCCGCCGTCACACGTTCCGGCGGTACTGTCCACCCACTTCGAAGAACGCGTGGGTGATCTGCCCGAGCGAGCACACGCGGGCGGCGTCCATCAGCACGCCGAACACGTTCTCCCCGCCGGCCGCCGCCTCCCGCAGCCGGGCGAGCGCCCGCTGGGCCTCGTCGCGGTGCCGTTCGTGGAAGTCGGCGAGGCGCCGCAGCTGCGACTGCTTCTCGTCCTCCGTGGCCCGCGCGAGCTCCACCTCCACCTCGTCGTCCTCGGGATGGGGGCTGCGGAACATGTTGACCCCGACGATCGGCAGCGACCCGTCGTGCTTGAGCCGCTCGTAGAGCATCGACTCGTCCTGGATCTTGCCGCGCTGGTAGCCGGTCTCCATGGCACCGAGCACCCCGCCGCGTTCGGTGATGCGCTCGAACTCGGTGAGCACGGCTTCCTCGACCAGGTCGGTGAGCTCGTCGATGACGAACGACCCCTGCAACGGGTTCTCGTTCTTCGACAAGCCCCACTCCTTGTTGATGATCATCTGGATGGCCAGCGCGCGCCGCACCGAGCTCTCCGTCGGCGTGGTGATGGCCTCGTCGTAGGCGTTGGTGTGCAGCGAGTTCGCGTTGTCGTACAGGGCACACAGCGCCTGCAGGGTGGTGCGGATGTCGTTGAAGCTCATCTCCTGCGCGTGCAGGGAGCGCCCGGAGGTCTGGACGTGGTACTTGAGCTTCTGCGACCGCTCGTTCGCACCGTAGCGGTCGCGCATGGCGACGGCCCAGATCCGGCGGGCGACCCGGCCCAGCACCGAGTACTCGGCGTCCATGCCGTTGGAGAAGAAGAACGACAGGTTGGGCGCGAAGTCGTCGATGTGCATGCCCCGGGCCAGATAGGACTCCACGTAGGTGAAGCCGTTGGCGAGGGTGAACGCGAGCTGCGTGATCGGGTTCGCCCCGGCCTCGGCGATGTGGTAACCCGAGATCGACACCGAGTAGAAGTTGCGGACCTCGTTGGCGATGAACCACTCCTGGATGTCCGACATCATCCGCAGCGAGAACTCGGTGGAGAAGATGCAGGTGTTCTGCCCCTGGTCCTCCTTCAGAATGTCGGCCTGCACGGTGCCCCGCACCTGCCGCAGCGTCCACGCGCGAAGCTCGGCGGCCTCCTCCTCCGTGGGCTCGCGGCCGTGCTCCTCGCGGAAGGCGTCCATCCGCTGGTCGATCGCCGTGTTGAGGAAGAACGCCAGGATCGTCGGCGCCGGGCCGTTGATGGTCATCGACACCGACGTGGTCGGTGCGGTCAGGTCGAACCCGTCGTAGAGGGCCTTCATGTCGTCGAGCGTCGCGATGGAGACACCCGACGTGCCCACCTTGCCGTAGATGTCCGGACGCGTGTCCGGGTCCCAGCCGTAGAGCGTCACCGAGTCGAACGCGGTGGACAGCCGCTTGGCCTCCGAGTCGGACGAGAGGTACTTGAAGCGGCGGTTGGTCCGGAAGGCGTCGCCCTCGCCCGCGAACATCCGGGCCGGGTCCTCGCCCTCACGCTTGAACGGGAACACGCCCGCGGTGAAGGGGAAGTACCCGGGCAGGTGCTCGCGGCGCAGGAACGACAGCAGCTCGCCGGGCTCGGTGTACCGCGGCAACGCGACCCTCGGGATGCGGCTGCCCGACAGCGTGTCCCGCCACAGCGACGTGCGGATCTCCTTGTCGCGCACCCTGAAGACGAGCTCGTCACCGCGGTACTGCTCGGCCAGCTCGTCCCAGCTCTCCAACAGCGCGGTGGTCTCGGAGTCGACCTCGGCGTCGGCCTTCTCCAAGAGCCGGTCGACGTCCTCGGTGGCGGCGTTCTCCGCGACCAGCGCGTCGCGCACGGCGCGCAGCTGCGCCCGCTTCCGCACCGCCTCGACCTGCGTGCGGGTGCGCTCGTGGTAGCGGCGCACCGTCTCGGCGATCTCGGCGAGGTAGCGGGTACGGCTACCGGGGATCACGACGCTGGTGTCGGTGGACACCTTGCCCTCGATGGCCGGCAGCATGCCGGCCGAGACGGACAGTCCGCTGCCGGAGAGCAGGTCGCGCAGGTGCTGGTAGAGCGCCGTGACGCCGTCGTCGTTGAACTTCGCGGCGCTCGTACCGAAGACCGGCATGTCCTCGGGCGAGGTGCCGAACTGCTCCCGGTTGCGCACCATCTGGCGCGCCACGTCCCTGCGCGCGTCCTCGGCGCCACGCCGCTCGAACTTGTTGATCGCCACCACGTCGGCGAAGTCGAGCATGTCGATCTTCTCCAGCTGCGACGCGGCACCGAACTCGGGCGTCATCACGTACAGCGTGTGGTCGACGTGGTCCACGACGCCCGCGTCGCCCTGCCCGATACCGGGCGTCTCGACGATCACCAGGTCGTAGCCGGCCGCCTTGCACGCCTTCACCGCGTCGTCGAGCCCGGTGGGGATCTCCGAACCCGCGCCACGCGTGGCGAGCGAGCGGAAGTACACCCGATCCCCGGTGAGGCTGTTCATGCGGATGCGGTCGCCCAGCAGCGCTCCACCGCCCCGGCGCCGGGTGGGGTCGACGGCCAGCACGGCGATCCGGAGCTTGTCCTCCTGGTCGAGCCGGAAGCGCCGGATCAGCTCGTCGGTCAGCGACGACTTCCCCGAACCGCCCGTGCCCGTGATCCCGAGCACCGGAACGGTGCGCGCCGAGGCGGCCTCGGCGATCGCGTCCCGCCAACCCTCCGGCAGCGTGCCGTGCTGCAGCTGCGTGATGGCCCGCGCGAGAGTCGGCATGTCACCGGACAGCAGTGCGTCCACCGAGCCGGGTTGGTCGGCCGACAGGTCCACGTCGCACTCGCGGATCATCAGGTTGATCATGCCGGGGAGGCCGAGTTCGAGACCGTCGTCGGGGGAGAAGATCCGGGCTACTCCACGCGAGTGCAGCAGCTCGATCTCGTCGCGCACGATGACCCCGCCACCGCCGCCGTAGACGCGGATGTGGCCCGCACCGCGCTCCCGCAGCAGGTCCACGAGGTAGCTGAAGTACTCGACGTGCCCGCCTTGGTACGCGCTGATGGCGACACCCTGGACGTCCTCCGAGATGGCAGCGGTGACCACCTCGTCGACCGAACGGTTGTGTCCGAGGTGCACCACCTCGGCCCCCTGCGACTGCAGGATGCGCCGCATGATGTTGATCGACGCGTCGTGCCCGTCGAACAGGCTCGCAGCGGTCACGAACCGGACGGGGTGCACGGGTCGATGGAGTTCGGAGGTCATGCCTCCAAAATACTAGGACTTCCGACTTTCTGAGAACCGAGCGACAGCGTGATGCGGGCCTCATGGACCCGGATCGGTTCAGGACGCCGAGTTCGCCGCCCGCAGCGCGATCCACTTCCGCATGGCGTACTCCACCAGCGTGATGAGCGTCTGCTTCGTGGACTCCCGATCACGGGCATCGCATCGCACGATGGGAATACTCGGATCGATCGACAGCGCCTCGCGGACGTCGTTCAGGTCGTGCTGCAGGATGCCGTCGAACGTGTTGACGCCGACGATGTAGGGCAGACCACGGTCCTCGAAGAAATCCACGGGCGCGAACGAGTCGGCCAGCCGCCGCGTGTCCGCGATGACCACCGCCCCGATGGCTCCCCGTACGAGGTCGTCCCACATGAACCAGAACCGCTGCTGGCCGGGCGTTCCGAACAGGTAGAGGATGAGGTCCTCGTCCAGGGAGACCCTGCCGAAGTCCATGGCCACCGTCGTGGTCGCCTTGTTCGGCGTCGCCCCGAGGTCGTCGATGCCCGTGCTCGCATCGGTCATCATCGCCTCGGTGGTCAACGGAACGATCTCGGACACCGAGCCGACGAACGTCGTCTTGCCAGCGCCGAACCCGCCCGCCACGACGATCTTGGCGGACGTCATCGTCTTCGACGCGGCTTCGCGCGGTGCCTTAAAGCCGGCGGAGTCCACTCAACACCCTTTCCATCAACGTCAGGTGCGCCTCGGCGCTTTCGTCACCGCTGACGGTCCTGTGCACGGTGACAAGCCCCGCGTCGGCCGCATCGCTGATCAGCACCCGGGCCACACCCAGTGGGACCCGGAGCCGGGAGGCGATCTCCGCGACCGACTGTGGGGTACGACATTCTTCCATGATCACCTGAAGCTCGATTTGCTCGGGCACCGCCAGCAATGCCGCGGCCCTCGTGGAGATCAACGTCTCCAGCTCCAGGTGGTAGTTCGCCCTGGTCCGGCCGCCGGTGAGGGCGTAAGGACGGACGACACCGATCTCCTCCGTCGGCTGCAACGGGATAGCTTCGACTGCCACAGGTTGCTCCTTGGTGTTCGCTCGGTCCTCGCCGTCTCCGCACTGCGACCGGGATCGCTCGGGAACCCCCTCCACCCGCTCCGGACCGGCCGACGCCCTCTCGGCGTCCGGCTCCCGGGGGGTCGAGGGCCCCGTGCTCATCCCGCGGTCACCCCACCGGTTCGCCGACCCGCGGTCCGCCCGAACCCTGGAGTTGCGCCCGAAGCTCCGGCGTGAGGAGCTGTCCCACCCGATCGACCAGCAACGTCATCTCGTACGCGACCTGTCCGATGTCGCAGTTCGGAGCGGCGAGCACGGCGAGACACGACCCGTCGCTGATCGACATGAGGACCATGATCCCGAGTTCCATCTCGACGACGGTCTCCGTCACGGCACCGGCCTCGAAGCACCGCGCCGCCCCCTGGGTGAGGCTGACCAGACCGGATGCCACCGCCGCGAGCTGGTCGGCGCGGTCGAGCGGCAGCCGGTTCGACGACGTCAGCAGCAGACCGTCGGCCGACACCACCACGGCGTGCGCCACACCGGGCACCCGCTCGGCGAAGTCGTTGACCAGCCATCCGAACTGGTTCTGCTGAGGCGCGGAGCGATCCGACACGGTCATTCACCCTCCAGTCTTTCGTCTGCGTTGTCGGTCTCACTGGTGACGTGATGCCGACCTCTGCGGACTCCCTGTTGAAAGCTCGCCAGCCTCCCTCGCACGTCGGCGGGGTCTCTCGGCAGCCCCCGACGCGGTTCCGCCCGCCCCTCGGGGGCCGCGCTGCCGGGTAGCAGCCTCTCCCCACGGCGTCGTCTGGGCAAACCGGCAGCCGTGTAACTCGTCGGCTCCGCCCGGGAGACCTCCTCGACCGCCCGCCAGCGCTCGTCGGCGGCGAAAGCCCAGCTCGTGGCCCCCTCGTCGGGTGTCTGGTCACCCGACGACGGGGCGTCGGCACCGTCCTCTCCGCCGTGCGACGAATCGGTGGAAGGTCGTGCCGCGTCGGTGAACAGCGCTCCGGCGCTGCCGACGACATCCGTGGTCTCCGCCGGCCCGGGCTCGTCGGGGGCCGCGCCGGGGCGAACGCGCTTCGGCCGCACCGGAAGCGCCGCTCCGCCACCCGAGGCCTCGCCCTCGTCCGAGTC
>JACYYK010006267.1_pt1 | contig 14131 bp, 10 predicted proteins | sample 8236871 | NCBI WGS metagenome assembly JACYYK01 (sample SAMN14103087, study PRJNA606662) | landfill metagenome | isolation source: landfill solid waste inoculated with endophyte fungus Paravalsa indica | place: India:New Delhi, Okhla landfill site | collected 2017-11-05 | reverse complement strand
GCGCTGACCGACCTGCTGCTCGCGGGCCGCGCGCTGCTCGAGCCGGAGGGGCCGCGCAGCGGTCGTCTGGCCGGGCGACTGGCGGCGCTCTGCGCGGTCGGCGACGAGCGGACCTTCCTCGCCCGGCGCCTGGCGCGCCTGGCGCTCCAGGAGCAGGAGGTGATCGCCGGCAGCCGGCGGATCGACCGCGACCTTCCCGAGCAGGTCGACGAGCTCGCCGACTGCCTCCGGGCCGTGCTCCGCGACAGCGTCTGCGGGCACCTCAGCGGCGACCTCGTCGACGTCGCCGAGGAGATCCTCGACGGCGCCGTCGACGCGAGCGAGAGCCCGCGCGACGCGTGGCGCGCCGAGCAGGTCGAGCGCGAGCGCCGTCGCCGGGCCGACGCGGTGGTGCTCGACGCCCACGCCGCCGACCGCGACCTCGGTATCGCTCGGCACGACGATCGGGATCCGCACCAGGACGGCGAGCTGGCGGACGACCTGGGCGTCGTCCCGCGTGGCCGCGGGCGGGCCGGCCGCGGCGTCGAGCCGGAGATCGCGGCGGGGCGCCTGCCGCCGGCGATCGAGCCGCTCGACCCGGTCGGCGTGATCGACGCCGCCCGGATCTCCAAGCTCGCGCCGGACGACGTCTGGCTCGACCAGACCTGGGTCGAGCCGCAGGTCCAGGAACCGACGGCCGGTCCGGACGACGACGTCACCGGGCCGTGGCCGACGGCGGAGTAGGGACCTGTTTCAGAATGATCGGCCGCCTGTCGCGGCCGCTGATTTTGAAACAGGTTCTAACACCTACTCGCCGGCCCAGAGCGCGCTGACGGGCACCGCCCACAGCCGATCGCCCAGCGCCACGGTCGACGCCCCGGTGTAACAGACGATCCCGCAGTGGAACTGCTCGCCGAGCTGGTCTCGGAGGTGCGCGAGGTGGCGAGCGTCGCCGGTGTGCACCGTGGTGGCGAGCTTGGTCTCGACCGCGACGACGGCGCCGTCGCGGCGCTCCAGCAGCAGATCGACTTCGCGTCCACCGGCGTCGCGCCAGTGGGCCGCGGTGACCGGCTCGTCCGCCCAGCCCACGGCCTTGAGCAGCTCCACCGCGACGAAGTTCTCGAACGCGGCGCCTGCGCCGGGTCGCAGTACGTCATCGGTGACGAAGCGCTCGGCGTCCAGTCGCAGCAACTCGCACAGCATTCCGGTGTCCGTCAGGAGCAGCTTCGGGCTGCGCACCGCGGTCCGCGCGAGGCTGTGGCCCCACGCCGGAAGCTCGTGGACGAGGTACAGCCGACGGAGCACGTCGTAGTAGCGGTGGCCGGTCGATCGTGAGATGCCGAGGTCCGCGAGCATCGTCGCGACGTTGACGATGCTGCCGACGCGAGCGGCACATGCCGTCAGCAGACGCTGAAGGTCCTCCGGGCGTCGGGCCTGCCCGAGCTCGCGGATGTCACGATCCAGCAAGAGGGACAGATAGTCCCGGATCCATGCTGCGGCGCGGGGGAGCGTGCGGCGCTGCACCTCCGGGAATCCGCCGCGCACGACACGCTCGGCCACGGCCGCCCGTCCGACCGGCTGGTCCTGCAGCCGGGGAGGATCGTCGCGGAAGAGGCGGTCGATCAGGTCCTCCCGGCGGCCTTCGATCTCGCCCTGGGAGAGCGGCCAGAGGCGGACGTGCTCGATCCGTCCCGCCAGCGAATCCGGCATCCGGGCGGTATCCCAGATCGCGACCGAGCCGGTCAGCAGGAACCGGCCGGCCGGCTGCTCACCGCGTAGTCGTGCCTCGTCGACGAGCATCTTGATGACGAGGAAGAGCTCGGGAGCCCGCTGGATCTCGTCGATGGACACCGGACCGTCGAGGCCGCGCAGGAAGGCGGCGGGATCGTCGACCGCCGCCGCGCGAAGGGTCGGATCGTCGAGCGTGATCACCGATCCCGGCCCGGGAGCGCGGTCCAGCGTCGAGACCAGCGTGCTCTTCCCGACCTGTCGTCCGCCGACGATCAGCACGACCGGCGTATCGGCCATCGCCGTCTCGATCGCCGCTCGCGCGTGGCGTTCGTACATGCCTCAATGGTACATATCGTCCCGCGAGATGAGATCATTTCTCCCATCTCGTGGGAGATTCTTCCCAGCTTCATCGGCGAGGCGCGGAGCGAGTGGTCCGCTGCACGCCTCCCACCGGCCCGAGGCCGTGCAGCGCGCGACGCGGATGGTCGGCGCGGGCTGGCTACCGCCCCGCCAACCGCTCCGCGATCGCTTCGAGCGCGGCGAGGTCGGTGATCTCGCCGGCGATGTCGGCGAGCACGGTGGGGCACGCGTCACCGGTTGCGTGGGCCAGCTCGGCGATCGCCTCGCGGTCGGCGGCGGCGTGCCGCTGGTCCTCCTCCCAGGCCGCCGCGACCGTGGCGGCCAGCGCGGGGTCGAGCGCGGCGCGCAGGGCGACGGCGATCTCGCCGCCGTGCGGGCCGGCCGGGGCGAGCGCGGCCGGGGTCACGCGGTTGACGACGAGCGCCCGGAACGGCATCCCGACCTCGTCCAGGTGCCGGCGCAGCGCCAGCGCCTCGGCGGCGGGGACCGGCTCGGGGGACGTGATCACCACGAAGTGGGTATCGGCGTCGCGCAGCAACGCCCGGACCGCGGACGCCCGTGCCACGAAGCCGTCGCTGAGCGGCCCGATCGCGTCGAAGAACGCCTGCATGTCGCGGAGCACGTCGATCCCCGTCAGCCGCTGGAGCGCAGCCATCCCGACGCCGACGGCCTTCTGCGCGAGCCGCGCGGCGAAGCCGGTCTTCCCGGTCCCCAGCAGGGCGCGGATCGCCCGGCCCGAGAGCACCGCGCTGATCCGGTCGGGCGCGTCGAGGAAGTCGAGGGCGTTGCGCGACGGCGGGGTGTCGAGCACGACGACGTCGAACCGCGGGTCGGCGGCCAGGTCGTGCAGCCGAGCGACCGCGGTGAACTCGTGCCCGCCGCCCGCGGCCGACGAGACGTGGCGGTAGAGCGGGTTCGCCAGCAACCGGTCCCGCGTCGCGGCGTCGGGGCTGAGCTCCGCCACGAGCCCGTCGAAGGTCCGTTGCGGGTCGAGCATCATCGCCCACAGGGCCCCGCCGGACGGCAGTCCGAGCGGCGCGTCGACCGGGGTCGGGTCGTTCGTCAGCTCGCCGATGCCGAGCGCCTCGGCCAACCGGCGCGCGGGGTCGATCGTGACCACGCAGACCCGCCGGCCGGTGTGGGCCAGCGCGACGCCGAGCGCTGCGGCCGTCGTCGTCTTGCCGACGCCGCCCGGCCCGCCGCAGACGACGACCTTCGCGTCCGTCAGGCGATCGATCACCGACGCCGTCATCGTGCGGCCCCGTTCGCGGGACCGGCGGTAGGCCCGCCTGCCGGGTCGTTCGGATTGCCGTCCGCCCGGTCGTCCGTCCTTCCGTCCGCCCGGTCGTCCGCGCCGCCGTCCGCGTGGGTCCCGGCCGGCTGCTCGAGCGCGTCCGTGAGCCCGTCGGCCAGGATCTCGATCCCGGCGCGCCCGACGCCCCGGCCCGGCACCCGCGGCAGCACTGCGACCGGGGCGTCGAGGCGGCGGGCGAAGCGGTTGGCGTGGGCGGCGTCGGCGGCGGCCCGGTCGGCCTCGGCCAGCGCGATCGTCACGGCGTCCGCCGCACCCCCGCCCAGCGCATCGACCCCGACCGCGGCGAACGCGGCGAGCCGGTCGCGATCGTCGGCGGAGAACCGTGGCGGCGTGACGCCGTTGACGACCCCCAGTCCGGTCGTCAGGTCGGCGGCGCTGCGCAGTTGCGGGACGAGGCCGAGCGCCTCGGTCACGGCGAGCTGCGCCGGAGCCGAGACGATGACCGCGGCGGTCGTCGTGGGATCGGCGATCGTCTCGGCGATCGTCGTGCCCTGGCGGGCGACCGGACCGACCTTGGCCGTGGCCGCGAACTGGCCCGGCGCGCGCAGCAACGTGATCGCGTGCCCGCTGGCCGGGGCGTCGACGATGCAGAGGTCGTAGGGGGCGGCGCCGGGCGTGCGCCGCGTCGGCTGGGCCAGCTCCCAGAGCTTGCCCATCGCCAGCAGCTCGCGCAGCCCCGGGGTCGCCGCGGTCAGGCCGGCGAACAGCCGGTCGGAGCGCAGCAGCTCGGCGAGCGGGCCGAGCGGCAGCTGGTCGCGCAGGTACTCGCGGAGCGCGGCCTCGGGCGAGACCGACGCGTGCCACAGCGACCCGGGCAGCTCGTCGAGCAGCATCCGCTCGGCGAACCCGTCGTCGCGGGACGGCGCGTCGCCGACGTTCTCGGCGGTCGGGTGCTCGCGGAGCGCGGCCGGCACGTCGGCGGCGCGGCCGACCTCGGCGACGATCACCCGCTTGCCGCGGCGCGCCGCGACCACGCCGAGCGCGGTGGCGACCGTCGTCTTGCCGACGCCGCCCTTGCCGGTCACGACGAGCAGGCGACGGTCGAAGAGGGACGCGGGCACGGGACGGAAGTCTAGGCGGCCAAGGAGGAACACCCGCGTACCCGGCGAATCCCCGCCCCAGGCCCCGGAGGACGCGCGTCCCGCGTACCTCGCGTCCGACCCTTGGAACGACCGTGTCGCAGACCGAGCATTCACCGATCGTCATCGTGATGGCGAACCAGAAGGGCGGCGTGGCGAAGACCACCACCACGCTGAATCTCGCCGTCGCGCTCAAGGAGCGTGGGCACCGCGTGCTGGCCGTGGACCTGGACCCGCAGGGCAACCTGACGATGTCCCAGGGCCTCGACCCCGATCAGGTCGAGCCGTCGATGTACCACGTGCTGGTGCAGGGCCACCCGATCGCGGACGTCACCCACCGCGCCGAGATCGACGTCGCCGCGGCCTCGATCGACCTGGCGTCCGCCGAGGTCGCGATGGCCGCGATGATCGGCCGCGAGCGCGCGCTGGAGCGGGCGTTCCGCGAGGTCGCCGACCGCTACGACTACATCTGCATCGACACGCCGCCCAGCCTCGGGCTGCTGACGATCAACGCGCTCTGCGCTGCGGACAAGGTGATCGTCCCGGTGCAAGCCGAGTACCTGTCGCTCCGCGGACTCGCCCAGCTGCGCCAGACCGTCGAGATGGTGCGCGAGCAGCTGAACCCGCGGCTCGTGATCCAGGGGATCCTCCCGACCCTGCTCGACACCCGGACCGTGCACGCGAAGGAAGCGCTGGAGATGCTCGAGGAGCACTTCGGCGAGCAGATGTTCGCGACCCGCGTCCGCAAGACCATCCGTTTCGCCGAGGCTCCCGTCAAGGGGATGTCGGTGCTCCGCTACGACCCAGACAGTACGGCCGCCCAGGCCTACCGCGACCTTGCCCAAGAGGTGCTCCGCTGATGACCCCGAACACCAACCGCTCCAGCCTGCGCGAGGGGCCGCTCGCCGACCTCTTCCGTCGCACCGACAGCCCGGCCGAGGCCGGGGCCGGAGCCGCACCCGACCCGGCGGCGACCGACAGCCGCTACCCGACGCGCGTCGGCCTCGACGCCGATCCGGAGCGGATCCTGGGCCTGGCCGACGTCGAGCCGCGTCGCGAGGACCTCGTTCCGCCGACGCCGAGCCCGCTCGAGACGACCGCCGCTCGCGTCGACACCTGGGGCGACCAGCGCCCGTCCGCCGGGCTGACCGGCTACGGCCCGGTGATCCGCGTGGTCGGCGTCGGCGGCGGCGGCACCAACGCCGTCAACCGGATGGTCGAGGCCGGGATCACCGGCGTCGAGTTCCTCGCGATCAACACCGACGCCCAGTCGCTGCAGGACTCCAACGCGGACGTCACGATCCACATCGGCCAGGGCAGCACCCGCGGCCTCGGCGCCGGCGCCAACCCGTCGGTCGGCCGCAACGCCGCGATGGAGGAGTACGACGAGATCAAGGCGGCGCTGCGCGGCAGCGACATGGTCTTCATCGCGGCCGGCGAGGGCGGCGGCACCGGCACCGGCGCGGCCCCGATCGTCGCTCGCGTCGCCCGTGAGCTCGGCGCGCTGGTCGTCGGCATCGTCACCAAGCCGTTCGCGTTCGAGGGCAAGCGCCGCGCGGAGTCCGCCGACGTCGGGATCCGCGAGCTGGCGGACGAGGTCGACACGCTGATCGTCGTTCCGAACAACCGCCTGCTGTCGGTGCTCGAGCGCAACACGTCGATGATCGACGCCTTCCGCGTGGCCGACGACGTGCTCCGCCAGGGCGTCCAGGGGATCTCCGAGCTGGTCACGGTCCCGGGCCTGATCAACCTCGACTTCGCGGACGTGCGGACGATCATGCAGGACCGCGGCGCGGCCCTGCTCGGGATCGGCCATGGCACCGGGGAGTCCCGCGCGATCCAGGCCGCCGAGCGTGCCGTCTCGAGCCCGCTGCTGGAGACGTCGATGGACGGCGCCAAGGCGATCCTGCTGTCGATCGTCGGCGGCGGCGACCTGTCGCTGTGGGAGATCAACGAGGCCGCCGAGGCGATCGGCAAGGCCGCGCACCCCGACGCCAACATCATCTTCGGCGCGCAGGTCGACGAGAAGCTCGGCGACGAGGTCTGGGTCACGGTCGTCGCCACCGGCTACGACCACCAGCCGCACCTGGCGTCGCCCGCCGTCGAGGCGCGCCGCCAGTCGCGCGTGCCGGCCGACACCGAGCCGCGCGTCGTCCGCCGTCGCGCGCAGGAGCCGTCCACGGCCGCCGCGGGCGGCGGGTGGTCGGTGCCGGAGTTCGTCACCCGCGAGCGCTAGCTCACGGCATCGTGGCCGGCGCGCGAACGACACGCCCGGCCACGAACCGCTCGCGCGTGGGAGTCTGACGCGGATGTCGCGATCGGCCTCACCCGCGCGAGTCACCACGGGCAGCCCCGGCACGGTCGCGGCCGGGCATCCCGAGACGGCCGAGATCGGCGCGCGAATCCTCCGGGAGGGAGGGTCGGCGGCCGACGCGGCGGTGGCGGCGGTCTTCGCATCCTGGGTCTGCGAGCCGCTGCTGACCGGACCGGCGGCCGGCGGGCACCTGCTCGCGGTGCCGGCGCCCACGGGGTCCGGTGGGGACGCTGCCACGCCGCTCGCGATCGACGCGTTCTGCGCGGTGCCGGGCCTGACCGCTCCGCCGACCTCCACAACGGCCACTCGGGCGACCCCGGATCCGATCGCGGGCCTGCGGGCGGTCGACGTGGACTTCGGCGACGCCCACCAGACGTTCCACGTCGGTGCGGCGTCGGTCGCGGCCTTCGGCCTGATCGACGGCCTGGTCCGGCTGCACCGTCGCTGGGGTCGCCTGCCGCTCGCCGATCTGGCGTCGCCGGCTGCCGATCTCGCCCGGCGCGGGGTCGCGCTCAACCGGCAGCAGGCCTACGTCGCGACGCTGCTGGAGCGGATCCTCGCGCTGACGCCCGAGTCGCGGGCGCTCTGGTTCCGCGACGGGACGCTGCTGGGCGAGGGCGATCGGTTCGTCGCGCCGGAGCTGGCGACGACGATCGAGCGGTTGGGCCGCGAGGGCGCGGAGCCGCTGCGCAGCGGCGACCTGGCGGCGGCCTGCGTGGAGACCTGTGCCGCCGGAGGCGGGGCGCTGACGGCGCGGGACCTGGCCGACTACCGGGCCCGGGAGTCCGCGCCGCTGGCCGTCGCCTACCGCGACCGGCGGGTGCTGACCGCGCCGCCGTCGTCGGCCGGCGGGGTGCTGCTGGCGATGGCGCTCGGCCAGCTCGATGGCCGCGGACGGGAGCCATCCGACCACGGCGACCGACGCCCGGACGAGAGCGGGTCGCGGGGTCGTCGCGCGGCGCCGCCGACCAACGCGGAGCTGATCGCGGCGATGGGGCGCGTCGACGCCGAGCGGACCACGGAGTTCGACGATCGGCTCCACGACCACGGCTTCGCCGACCGGCTGCTGGCGCTGCGCCTCGGATCGACGACCCATCTGTCGGTGATCGACGCCGATGGGCTCGGCTGCGCGATCACCTGCACCAACGGCGAGGGCTCCGGCGTGGTGGTGCCCGGGACCGGGATCCACCTGAACAACGTGATGGGCGAGGAGGACCTCAACCCGCGGCTGCGTCCGGGTGGGGCCGCACGGCCGCGTCTGCCGCCGGGACGGCGGATGCCGTCGATGATGGCGCCGACGGCGGTGCTGCGCGACGGGGCGACCGAGGCGGTGCTCGGGTCGGCGGGGTCGAGCCGGATCCGCTCGGCGCTGCTGCAGACGATCGTCGGCCTCGTCGACCACGGCCGCGATCCCGTCGCCGCGGTCGACGCCCCGCGGCTGCACGTCGAGGACGGCACGATCTACGTCGAGCCGGGGGTGGATGTCCCGGCCCGGCGCGGCGGCGAGATCGTCGAGCCGATCGTCCGCTTCCGCGACCGCAACCTCTACTTCGGCGGCGTCCAGGTGGTCCGTCGTGACCCCCGCACCGGCGCGCTCAGCGCGGCGGGGGATCCGCGGCGCGGCGGAGCGGTCGTCGTGGCGTGAGCGGCGCGGCCGACCGGCTCAGCCGAACCGCACGACCCCGTTGCTCGCGCCGCGGACCTGGGCGAGGTCGGCGAACTCGAGGCGCTTGAGGGCGGCGCGGAGCAGGCTGAGCAGCTGGTGCAGTCGGGCGTTCTCGGAGCGTGACTCGAGCAGCTGCTGCTTGGCCTCCGGTGCGAACTCGACCGACGCCGCCAGATCGTAGGCGCTGGCCGCCATCAGGTCGGCGGGCGTGACCTCGTGCTCGGTCGCCTGGTTGGCCAGCGACGCGAAGGCCTGACGGACGGCCGCGGCGGCGTCGTGGTCGAGCGCCTCCGACTCGTCGTCGAGGAACTCCACCGCCGCCGACGCGTAGGCGTGCGTATGGTGCTCCTCGATCACCCGGAACGGCCTGGTGCCCCGGGTCATCACGTCGAGCCGGCCGTCGTCGAACTCCTGCAGGACCTCGGTCACCCGGACGGCGCAGCCGACCGTCCGCGGGCCGTCGACGTCCATCAGCACGATGCCGAACTCGCGGTCCTCGGCGATGCACCGCGAGCCGAGCTCCTTGTAGCGCTCCTCGAACAGGTGCAGCGGGAGCGCCTCCCCCGGAAGCGCGACGATCCCGAGCGGGAACAGCGGCAGGTCAGGGTCCCGTTCGCTCATGCCTCTCCGAGGATAGGGATCGCGAAGTCGGACCCCGTGGGGTGCGGCGATCGTCACCGCATAGGCCGGGGCGATGGCCCGCGCGCAGGTCGTGGGCCAGCGTTCCGGACAGGGCCGACCCTGAGCGCAGGCCTCCGACGACTCACCCGACGGTCCGCGTCAGGAACTCGATCTGGTCCCCGACCACGTGCTCGAAATACGGGTCGAGGTAGGGCTCGAAGTGGGTGCAGTCGTAGGTCTTCACGGTCGCATTGGGGATGCGCGCGGCCGCCTTCTTCGCGACCTTGACCGGGGTCACGATGTCCTTGCGGGCGATCTGCACCAGCGTCGGCGCGGTGATCCGCTTCGCGCGACGGCCGGGGGAGTAGGTCGCGATCCACAGGGCGATGCGTGCGGCGACGTTGTTCTCGCGGTCGAACCGGGGGAGGTCGGCGGCGGCGAGGCGCCGCGCGAGTGGCCAGGCGTCCGGGGCGGTCATCATCGCGATCTCTCCCGGCTTACCGACGGCGGGGACCCGGTAGGGCGCGCGGCCGAGCGCCGCACCGAGCGCGTCGCGGAGTCCGGCGGCGATCAGGCGGGCCACGATCCGGACCGGCACCGAGCGCACCGCAGCTGGTCCGCTGACGTGGGGGATCTGGGCGATGACCGCCGCGATGCCGTGATCCTCGACTGCGAGATGCAGGGCGTGCCCGCCCGCGAACGACGTGCCCCACACCGCGACCCGAGACGCGTCGACGCCGGGGATCGTCCGGGCGTAGGCCACGGCGGCCCGCCAGTCCTCGTGCTGCATCGGGACGCTCAGGACGCGTCGGGGCTCCCCGTCGCTGTCGCCGAACCCGCGGTAGTCGAAGACGAGGGACGCGAAGCCGGCTTGCGCGAAGCGCTCTGCGTACGTGTCCAGGCGCATGCCGCGGACGGCCGCGAAGCCGTGGGCCATGACGATGATCGGAGGGGCTTCGACCCCCTCGGGCCGGTAGAGCCAGGCCGCGCACGACGTGCCGTGGGACGCGAAGGTCACGTCCTCGCGGGTGAGGGTGGCGGTGCTGGTGGTGCTCATCCGGACGTCGATCCTCGGCAGTTGTTGAATGCCATTCAAGGCACTGGGTGCACGACCATACACCTTTCTTGAATGACGTACAAGGGTGGTAGGGTCGGCCGGTGCCGCCGACCAAGCCGAAGCAGGATCGCGAGGAGAAGCGCTCCGAGCTGGTCGACGCGGCCCGCCGGCTGTTCATCGAGGACGGCTACGACGCGACGTCGATGGCCGCCCTCGCCCGCGCGGCCGGGGTGGCCGCGAACACGATCTACTGGTACTTCGACGACAAGGACGACGTGCTCATCGCCGTCCTGGACGCCGTCCTCGCCGATGCGCTGGCCGACTACGCATCGCTCGTCGATCAGCCGCTGCAGGATCAGCTGCTCTGGACCGTTCAGCAGCTCCAGCAGATGCGACGGCTCGTCACCACCGTGCATGCCCGGATCGGTCGTTCGGAAGCGCTGAACGCTTGGCACGACGCGTTCCACGCGGCAACGGAGGGGCTCTTGCGGGCGGAGCTCGGACGGCGGATGGATCCGGCGGCGATCGACGCCGAGGTCAAGATCGCCGTCTTCACGGTGGAAGGGCTCCTTACCCACGAGATGGAGCCGGCAGAGCAACGCATGATCTGCGANNCAAGCCATCCGGCTTCCCGCCGGCGGCGCGCTACCTCGAGGCGGGCGTCGGCTGCGTCGTCCCGGCGGCCGCGATCGCCTCGTCGTAGACCGTGGCCGTCTCGCGCGCGATCTCGGCCCAGTCGAAGCGGCGGATGTGCGCGCTCGAGCGGGCGATCACGTCCTGCCGCAGGCCCTCGTCGGTCAGCAGCCGGACCATCGAGCCGGCGAGCGCGGCGGCGTCGCGGGACGGGAAGCGCATGCCGGCGAACTCGTCGGGCACGACCTCGCGCAGGCCGCCGGAGTCCGCCACGATGCACGGGCAACCGGACGCCATCGCCTCCAGCGCGACCAGCCCGAACGGCTCGTAGATCGACGGCACCACGCAGATGTCCGCCGCCCGGTAGAGCGCGTGCAGCACGTCGTCGCCGACCCAGCCGAGGAACCGCCCGTGGTCGTCGAGCCCGAGCTCGGCGGCCTGGGCGTGCAGCTCCTGCTCGTGGGTGCCGGATCCGGCGACCACGAACCGCACGTCGCCGACCCGCGCGATCACGCCGTCGGGGCCGGCCAGCGCCTCCAGCGCGTGTTGGAACCCCTTCTCGTAGACCAGCCGGCCGACGAGCACGACGAGCCGCTCGTGCGGCGCGGCGTACCGTGCGCGCAGCGACGCGAGGTCGCCGGCGGGCCGCAGGTCGTCGGGATCGATCCCGTTGGGGATCACGGTGATCCGCTCCGCGTCGCGCGCGAAGACCTCGGCGACGTGGTCGCGCATGTACGCCGAGCAGGTGATCACGCGCTCGGCGCGCCGGGCCATCCAGGTCTCGATGCCGTGGATGTGGCTCTGCGGGTGCTGCGCGACCCAGCCCTGGTGACGGCCGAACTCGGTGGCATGGATCGTCGCCACCATCGGCACGCCGGCGTGGCGCGCGAGCCGATCGGCGGCCGACGCGACCAGCCAGTCGTGACCGTGGATCACGTCGAACGACTCCGCGGCGTTCAGTGCCAGCCCGCGGCCGACCATGTCCTCGTTCATCCGGGCGATCCAGTCGATGAACGCGCCGAGCTCGGCGGGGCGCTCGGGCTCGGGCACGCGGTGGATCGCCGGGACGCCCTGTCCGGCTCCCGATCCCGCTGGTCCCGACACGCCGTCATGCTCGCCCCGGGTCAGGACGTGGACATCGTGTCCGGCGAGCGCCAGCTGAGTGGCGATCTTGTGGACGTGGCGGGCGAGGCCGCCTTCGACGATCGGTGGGTACTCCCAGCTGAGGATCAGGACGCGCATGGGGATCACGCCGACACCGGCACGCCGTCGAGGAACGGAGCGAGACCGCGGAGCCGGGCGGACGCAGACCCTAGCGCGTGCAGCTCGGCGAGCAGCGACTCGGCGTGCGCGGACGAGCGTATGTCCGGATACTCGCCCGCGGTCCCGCGGGTCCGCAGGAACGCCCAGTCGCTGGACTGCACGGCGAGCAGCTCGCGCCACGCGCGCGGGGTGGCGCGCCCGCCCGCGGCGACGACGTCGAGCTCCAGCCGGCGCGCCCGCCACGCCAGCTCCGCGACCGGTGCGCCGCTCCACGTCGTCAGGTCGCGCGGGGAGCCCCAGGTCGTGGTCGTCCGGGCCTCGGTCGGCAGGTCGACGGGGGCGACGTGCGCGGCGACGGCGTCGGCGTGGAGCAGGCCGAGGCCCTGAGCGGCCGCCTCGTCGAGCACCGCCTCCAGCCACCACACGCCCTCGAGCCACCAGTGCCCGAGGAACTCGGTGTCGAGCGCGACGGTGGCCACCCCGCCGCCGGCCAGCCGCTCGCGGGCGGCGGTGACGAAGCGGGCGGCGTCGGCCCGGGCGGCGTTGCGCGCGCGCTCGACCGACCAGACCGCCCCGTCGTTGGCCCACGGCATCAGGTCGAAGGTGCTGCGGCGGTGGGTGTCGCGGTAGGCGGGCCCGGCCGGGTAGGCGCCGTCGGCCCAGACCAGGTCGATCAGGGCGCGGTCGATCGGCAGCAGCGTGGTGCCGGCCGCCGTGCGGTACGGCTGCAGCTGGCGCGGATCGCCGTGGCCCAGTCGGTCGGTCAGGTCGCAGCAGGTGGTCGCCACGCCCGCGTCGCGCAGCGGACCGTCGAGCGCGGGGGCGTACGCGCACTCGGGCGACCAGAATCCGCCGTCCCAGCGTCCCGTCCGTCGGCGGTGGCTGCCGATCCCGCCGACGACCTGAGCGCGGACGCCCGTCTCGGTCGCCAGCAGCGGCAGCACCGCGTGGGTCGCCGACGACGTCCAGGTCGCGTGGCGCCGCAACCCGTCGCCGAGCGTGTCCGCGTCGCCGAGCGCCGCACGCGCCTCGCGGTAGAGCGCTCGCTGCTCGCGCAGCGCGTCCGCCTCGGCGGCGAAGCCGTGCTCGGTGAACCCGGCGATCTCGCGGGCATAGACGTCCTCGCGGACCTGGTCGAGGAACAGCCGGGCACGGTCGCCGACGCCGGGCGCCTCGAGCTGGTCGAGCAGGACGGGAGTCGCCGAGAGCGTGATCGCCGCCCCCGCCGGGTGCCGGTCGAGCAGCGCGACGAGCGGCGCGTAGCTGGTGGCGTGGGCCTCCCACAACCACTCCTCGCCGAACGGCCAGGTGCCGAAGCCCTCGACGTAGGGCAGGTGGGAGTGCAGGACGATCGCCAGCCGGCCTTCGCCGCCCGGCCGGCTCGCCGCCCCCGTCGCCGCGACGCGATCCCGGCCCGCCGCCGTCACGGCCGCAGGACCGCGACGAAGTCGAGCGCGCGGTCGAGGTCCGCGCCGTCGCGCTCCGAGCGCAGCACGAAGTCCGACGCCGCGATCGCGGGGGTGAAGCGGTCGTAGAACGGCTTGGTGATCCGCAGCGCCTTGTGGACCGCGTCCCAGCCGAGATGCTTGATCGCCAGCTCGTGGATCCGCAGCTTGCGCGCGTGGTAGAGCCCGAGGATCTCGACCTGCGCGAAGTGCCGCTGCAGCAGCTCGCGGTACTCGTCCGCGCGGTACTCCTTGACGTGCCACGGGTTCTCGGACTTCTCGGCGCCCTCCGGCGCGAGCGTCAGCAGGTTCGGCGTCGAGACGTAGGCTTCGCCGTTCGGTCCGATCAGCGCCTTGATCCGCTCGAGGATCGCGTCGGGATCCTGGACGTGCTCGATCGTCTGGAGGAAGACGACCACGTCGGTGCGCTCGTCGAAGGTCTCGACCAGCGTCCGCACGAAGCGGACGTTCGGCCGGGCGTAGCGCAGCCGCGCGTGCTCGTAGGCCTCGGGGTTGGCGTCGACGCCGACGGCCTCGATCGCCCGCTGGGCGAGCACGTTGGTGCCGTAGCCCTCGCCGCACGCCAGATCGACGACCCGCCGGGCGCCGACGCGCGCGGCGATCCACTCGTAGACGACGAGGTGCCGCCGGTACCAGTAGTTCTCGGC
>JACYYK010001377.1_pt4 | contig 14146 bp, 10 predicted proteins | sample 8236871 | NCBI WGS metagenome assembly JACYYK01 (sample SAMN14103087, study PRJNA606662) | landfill metagenome | isolation source: landfill solid waste inoculated with endophyte fungus Paravalsa indica | place: India:New Delhi, Okhla landfill site | collected 2017-11-05 | reverse complement strand
TTTTTTATACGTTAGGAAAGCATTCCTGTAATAAAGCAAAATGAGGATTGAATAAAAAATGCCCCCTTGGTATGATACGAGGTGTCCGATCACTGCAGTGTAAAAGGACCCTTAAATTAGAACCAAGGAGGACTATTATGTATTATAAACAAAATGACAAAATAGCACAACTAACGGAACAAACATTAATTATCGGAATTGATATTGCTAAGAACAAACACGTAGCTCGAGCACAAGATTTTCGTGGTATCCAGTTTGGAAAAGCTTTATACTTTGATAACTCATGGGAAGGCTTTGAATCCCTCATGTGTTGGAAAGATGAACTATGCGTTCAGCATGGAAAAATAAACATCATCATTGGGATGGAACCAACGGGACATTATTGGTTACCTTTAGCTCATTGGTTGAGAGAAAAGCAGATAAAAGTCGTCGTTGTCAACCCGGCGCATGTCAAGAAATCAAAAGAGTTGGATGACAATTCACCAACTAAAAATGATGTGAAAGATGCGAGAGTGATATCCCGTCTCATCCAAGATGGCCGTTATTCGGAACCGAATTTGCCAGAAGGCATCTATGCAGAACTTCGAGAAGGTATGAATTTGTATGAGCAATTAATGAAGGATTTTCAGACGATAAAAGGTCGTGTCCATCAATGGATTGACCGGTATTTCCCCGAATATACAACAGTCTTTTCCAAATGGGAAGGAAAAGCCTCTTTGGAAGTCCTGAAGATGGGATTGTTTCCGGATGAAATCGCCGAAACAGAGGACATAACCATCTTGAATGCAATCCGTAAAGCAGTTAAAAGAGGGGTGGGACTGAAAAAGGTTCGACAATTACAAGAAGTTGCAGGCCATTCTGTTGGCATACAAGAAGGAAAAATCCTAGCTAGGTTTAAACTGAAAACGCTAATGGAACAATATATGCTGATTCAAGAGAAAATAGAAGAGGCATGGGCAATGATAGAGCAATTTCTAGATACCATTCCAGGCGTAAACGAAATGGATGATATTGAAGGGATTGGCAAGGTAACAATAGCTGCATTCTATGCAGAAGTAGGTGATTTAGAAAACTATACACATCCAGAACAAATCACTAAATTGTCAGGATTAAATTTGAAACTGGCTACGTCTGGTAAATGGAAAGGCAGAACCATCATCACGAAGAGAGGGCGCCCTAAATTACGTGCTCTGTTGTTTAAAGTCATTCTGCCGTTAGTTAATCACAATCGTGCATTTAAGGCATTACATGAATATTTTACGACAAGAAAAGAAAATCCATTGAAGAAAAAACAATCCTTAATTGCATTATGTTGCAAGTTAATTCGAGTATTGTTTGCCATTGGAAAGAAACAAGTAGCATTTAGTCCAGAGAAGATGTTACAAGATATCCCGCATTTTCGTTTAAAAGATGCCGTTTAACAAAGGTTTGGTAATGTTCTCTTCATTGAGTGACATTTATACCTAAGTGGCTTGACATGGAGCCTCTATGGGCATGATCTCCTCGCCAAGGAACCAAATGGTAAAAAATTGGCTCAGTTGGATCAGGGTATCATGCCCACCTCTCCACATCAAGCCGTGCAATGAATAGAGTGTAGTGGAAGACTATTGACGATGGTAACGTATGAATAAAAGAATATCTTAATTAGAAGCTCATGTATTTCATCAAGAAAACAAACACAACATCTGAAGCACGGAGCAGCCGGCAAATTTATATACGATCGGGCAATGACCCTGTAGGAAAGCATCGCCGGCCCCACTTCATGGATAGACCGAACGAAGGAATGTATGCGCATCGGACGCTGTGAGATATGGGAGGGTTTGTCGCCATGAGTATTGTGGGAAAAGAGTGCGATCATAGCACAGTTAGTTACCATTTTTTTCAAAAATAAAGAAATGGCTTATTAAGTAAACCCTTTTTCACCATTATTTCATCCATCATTCGGTTGACCTAATTAAAGTTGTGAAATTACACTTGATATTTATATAATATTCTAAGAAAAATAGAGTAATCAAGAGAATTCGTTAGTATATAGAGGGAGTATAAAATTTCTACACAGTAGCTTTTCGACGTAGCTGGAATTTTAAGGTACCAAGTATAAGCAAAACTAGGCATTCGCCAAAGGACGAGCGAATGCGAGTTTTTCTAAAAAGCTAACCAGCTAATAGTAGCTCGTTATCTTGTTCCACTTTTGGGGCGAATGTTTAACAAGGGTATTCGTCTTTCCTTAATATTATTTGTTAGCTGTATCGAGATAATATTTTGCATTTGCTTTTGTTGCGATTTCAAGCTTCACAATATGATCGTCTACTTGACCACTTTGCTCTTCCAGCATATAATCTGTAACCTTCTGTAAGGTAATAGTAGCTTGTGCCATTGGATCCTGACAAATCGTTGCTGTCACCACACCTTTTTTCATCGAATCATAAATGGCTTGATTAATATCATGGCCGATTATGATATGCTTTGTAGACCATGACCAATAGTTCTTGATTTCACCTAGAATACCACTCGCAACATAAATGGCATCCGTCCTTTTTAACGTATCCGCTTCCTTTTCCATTACCTCTTTTATATGCTGACTATTCGTGTACGCACTTTGGCTAAAATATAGTGTTTGGATCTCAACATCTAGATCATGATCCTGAAAAAAGGCGAGAAAGCCCCTTTCCTTATGTTTCATTTGAAACGTATCTTCTAGATCTCTAATTAGAATGACACTTGTTAGATTTTCCTTGAAAAGATAAATAAGCTCCGCTGCTAAATAGCCTGCATCGAAATAATTACTCCCAACATAGGCAATTCGTTTACTGTTAGGAACGTCTGTATTGACAGTAAAGACTGGTATATTTGCTTCAATAGCTTGGTTTATTAGCTCTTCAAATGGACCAGCATCATGAGGAGCAATTGCAAATGCATCATACTTTCCCTTTTCGATCAGCTTTTCTAAATATTGAACTTGTTCATTGTTAGGAATTGTATGAATACGATGCACTTCAATATTAAAGCCAAAATCCTCATACATATAAGCGGCTTTTTTGATTTCTTTGTCTAATTCTCCCCAGAAATAATCTGGAACGACTGGTAATATAAAAGCAATATGAATCAATCGCTGTGTTGACAAAAACTTCGCTGCTCGGTTTGGTCGATAGCCTAATTCTTTTGCTTTTGCACGGACTTTGCGAACCGTTTTTTCACTAACACCTTTTCGGTTATTCAAAACACGGTCCACAGTTGCTGTTGACATACCTAATTGTTCTGCAATCATTTTTGCTGTGACTTTCATTTGAGTTCACCTGCTTTTTACTGTTTGTCTTAGCACATATTATACTCCATACAAGAATGACTATTGCAAGTAAAATCAGTATCGTTAACCTAAAACGAAGTAAGCAACTAAAATCCCAACAGTACCAAAAATCAAGGAATAGATTAAGTTATAGTAGGTGATCAAGTAAGGACTTTGCCTTAGACTCATAGATGTAATCGTAACAACAAGTCCATAAGTTCCAATTGGTACGGTAGAAACCCCTGCTGTCACCAAAATAATCGCAAGACTGAGCGGATTTAGAATATCAATAAGCATTGTGCTAATACCACCTATAACCCCCATTGTAGCGACAGGATGTACACCGAACATGCTCATCAACATAAATAATACTTGAATCATGATTAATAGAACAATTGGATAGTCAGCTACTAGAATAATAGGTCTTTGAATCAAGTTTAATGCAGGTGAATCATTTAAACTACCAGTAAAAAAAGCGAGAGTAACGAATAGGACAATGAAATTATGCATGTTGTTCATACTATATTTCCACTTATTCCACCCAATTGTCCAAAAGCTTTTGCTCCTTCTGATAGCAAATGCCCAGCATGCTGCAAACGGTAAAACCAGTATCGTAACAATAAAAATAAATTCTAAATGAAACCAGTTGCCTAATAGAATAACAAGTGCTAAGAAGCTTCCCAATGCAATGATTAATTGGATTATTTTTGGTCGAATTTCACTGTTTTGCTTTTCTTTTATTGTTTGATTATCTTTAGGGTAGTCTATTTTACCAAAATATAACCTTCCCCAAACATTATCAAGAATGAACATAAAAACCGTGATCATAATCATCCACGGTAGAAGCTCCGCATATTTAACCCCTGTAATAAAAATAGATAAAGCTAGTAAGACTTCCAATGGACTCCACGGCAATGCAAGGGAATAACCACGCATTGTTGTCATCATAATAAATTTATCTGCTACTTTTTTATGGATTGGCTTCAAGTTTTCTACTAAAACATCTTGTGCAATCGTAGCAGATGAGACGTTTAAAAAGGCTGTTAGAGACATCATTGCTGTAGTGCTCCGCTGATAGAGAGCACCAAGATTCTGAACGTTTCCCCGTAATAAATTTTGTATCAGTTTATCAAATCTACCAGCTGTTACAACACTATTCATCCATGGAAGAACCGCTAATAGTGTTAGGATCGAGAGGTTTGCTTCTAGCATTGGTGGTATATCTAATAAGGCTAGGTCAGTTGTCGCAAAAAAGATTGCCCCTACGATTACAAAGGAAATACCAAGGATTTTAAAGAGTCTGGAAGCAGATCCAAAGCTTAACATAAGCATAGTAAAAGCAAGAATTCCTAGCATATAAGAAAATGTTTCACTCGGAAAAAAGACAGAAATAATATGTAAAATAAATACGAATGAAAAATAGATATAGCTATATCTCAAGTTAGATACCTTCCTTCTAGTCTGCTTCCTCTTATCATAGCAGAATAACAAGGAAGATAGCATTTAACTTGATTATCGATTCTAGTTTTATATGAAAAACATCCTAATAGATTCCGTTAACTGCCCCCTGAAGGTTTATGGTATATTGTAAATGAGAATCATTTTCAATAAAGGGAGGGTTTAGTGTGTATGAAATAAAACAGCTTGATCTGTTACCGGTGTTCGTAACACTAAAACGAGTGGAATCTATGAACTCTAACAAGCACTATCAGCTTACGCATACATGGAATCGGGATTATCTACTACTTTATTTTCCAAAGGGGAGTGGCTGGATTTCGATAAATGGGGAAAAAACAAAGATAAGCAAAAGGGAAGCATATCTTTGTAAGCCTGAAGAGACATATGCACTAACGCTAAAACCGGATATACATGCCTTTTTGTTTCATTTCAACATGAATGGGGAATTACCGCTAGAAGCCGAGAGGAAAATGGTTGTCCAGCCTGAGCAAGTCCAGAGATATTGCTATCAGTTGAACAGTATGGACCCAAACGATAATCCAATATTAGCATTACAATTACAAATACAATTTCAAAAAATGATCTATTCTATTTTAACGATGAAAAGAAAGCTATCTATTTCTTTAGAGGATAGATTGATAGAAGCAAAAAAATATATTGACGAACATTTTTCAAAAAATATTCAGATTGAACATTTAGCTAGAATGGCTCAGGTGAGTGAGCATTATTTTGTTGATCGTTTCAAAAGGCAGTTTGGCCTGAGTCCTATCAAATACTTACATCATCAGAGACTAAAAAAGGCAAAAGAACTACTGATAACATTAGATTTTAAGCTGCGAGACATTGCCTCACATGTAGGGATTCAGGACGAATATTATTTCAGTAGATGGTTTAAGAAGAAGACAGGCTACGCCCCTAGTGAGTATAGACTTCGATATAAAAGAAAAATAGCAGTGAGTCAGCGGAATTATATCGGACAATTACTAGCCTTAGATATTATTCCTTATGCGGCACCATTACATCCAAAGTGGACACCTTACTATTACGAAAATTATCGAGTCGATATCCCTGTCCATTTAAGTGCTTATAAAATCAATGAAAGAAAGGATTCGAATCTCGATACACTGATTGATCTCTCTCCAGACATCATTATTTCAGATCGAAGGGATCAATTAGAAATTAGTGAAAAGCTTTCTGATCAAACGAAGGTGTTAAGCATGTATTATGGAAAGCAAACTTGGCGGGAACAACTAATGTTCATCGCAAAATATTTAGACGAGGAAAAGAAGGCAGTTGATTGGCTCAATCAATTTAATAGAAAAGTGGCCAATGTAAGAGAACAACTGCAAACTAAATACAAATCGACAACTTTTTTGTTCATTAGAAAGTTTAAACAGTCTCTTTATGTGAATTGCAATCGAACGATGTCAGAATTATTCTATGGCGAATTAGGTTTACTATCAGCGCTCGGGACAACGATCTGTGATCATGAGATATCATTAGAGGAAATTGATCAAGCAAATCCTGATCATATTCTGTTCATGATTTGCCATGAGCAAGAAACCCTACAGGACTGGCAGGAGGTAAGGATATCAGCTGAGTGGAATAGATTGAAAGCAGTCAAACATCAACATGTACACCTGATACCAACAGACCCTTGGTTTGAATATTCAGCGATTGCACATGACCGTATTCTCGATCAGTTAACAGAATGGTTATCATCGTACTAAGCGTCCTTTTACCTTAGAGGAATTTTGTCCAAATAGGAACAGGTAGATTGTCCATGGATTGGATTTCTTTTTTGTATTACCATTGAGAATGATTATTAATATCGTTATTCGAAGGGGGAAATAGATAGATGTTAAAAAAATGGATCAGTCTCATGCTACTAACACTACTTTTCACAATATTAGTGGCCTGTGGACAAGAAGAGACGCAAGAAGCAAATTCTAGTAGCGGAAAAGAAGAAGCAGAGGATACTAGTCAATCAACTGAAATAAATTATTTAGGAGAGACCTATGAAGTGCCAAAAGACCCTTCCATTGTTATTACAGGAAGTTTAGAAGCAATGGAGGATGCCTTAATGTTAGGGATAGAGCCAATCGGTGCCATTTCCGTTGGTGGTGAGTTTCCAGAATTATATCAAGAGATTGTTGGTTCAGCTGAATCGATCGGAGAAAAGCAACAGCCAAACCTAGAGAAGATTTTGGAGTTAAACCCTGACGTTATACTAAGCACAACCAAATTCCCTGAGGATGTAAGTTCAAAGCTTAATGAAATAGCAACCGTCATACCAGTATCCCACCTATCTACTGATTGGAAGGACAACCTCTTGTTAATGGGCGAGCTATCTGGAGACAAGGAAAAAGCAGAGCAAATTCTAGCTGACTATGACGAACAATTAGAAGAGATTCAAGCAAAAGCATCCGAGCAGCTACAGGATAAGACAGCGGTAGTTGTTCGAATTAGGAGTGGGAATATTATGATTTATTCTCAGAATACATTCTTTAATCCTTCCTTGTATGAGGATTTTGGTCTGGCGGTTCCATCTGTAGTCGAAGCAGCGGAAGCACAAGAAGCTATTTCGCTAGAAAAGTTTAGTGAAGTAAACCCAGACTATATTTTTGTTCAATATGCCGAGTCAGAAAATGCAGATAATCCAGAAGCACTGTCTGACTTAGAGGTCAATCCAATTTGGCAAAGCCTACAAGCAGTACAGAACGATCAAGTCTATGTGAATGTGGTAGATCCGCTTGCACAGGGCGGCACAGCTTGGAGTAAAATCGAATTTTTAAAAGCATTCAAAGAGAATGTGTTAGCAGAGTAAAAAGGGGTAGGAGCTATGCGAAAAATCAAAACCTTCATACCATTCGTCATTTTCATCATAGCTCCAGTCGTCATCATAGGCACGATGTTTTGCTCCATATTACTTGGTGCAAAAGCCATTCCAGTGGATGTGATTTGGGAGGCGATTTTCCAATTTGATGAAAAAAATGTCGATCATCAAATTATCCGTTTCTCTCGCATTCCACGAGCATTAGGTGCACTTCTTATTGGTTGTTTTTTGGCGATATCTGGTTCGATCATGCAGGGGATGACAAGAAATTATCTTGCGTCTCCTTCTATTATGGGGGTGTCTGATGGCTCCATTCTTATGATCACCTGTTGTATGATCTTTTTTCCGAATCAATCCAATATAACAATGGTGCTGTTTTCTTTCCTTGGTTCGGCAATAGCAGCAGGGGTGGTTTTTTTACTTGCATCCTCTTTGCCTGATGGCCTTAAGCCAGTGAAAATGGCCATCATCGGTACGATTATTGGAACATTTTTAAGTAGTGTAGCTACCGCGTTGGCCACCTATTTTCAAACCTCACAAAATATTAGCTTTTGGTATAATGCAAGACTCCACCAATTGGAGCCTACTTTATTAAAGGTCGTCTTGCCTTTTGCTTGTATTGGACTTTTCCTTGCGATTGCCATTTCAAAGCAAATGACGGTGTTATCCTTAGGGACAGATGTGGCCAAAGGTTTAGGACAAAGAGATCGACTGATCAAACTATTGGCAGGTTTAGCTGTAGTAATTTTGACAGGGTGTTCAGTATCACTTGCAGGAAATATCGGATTTGTCGGTTTGATCATTCCACATATTAGCCGGTTTCTTGTTGGCGTAGATTTCAAATGGACTATTCCGTTTGCCGGGTTGTTAGGCAGCGTTTTTCTTGCTTTTGCGGATATAGGAAGTCGGTTCTTAAATTATCCATTTGAGACACCAATAAGTGTAGTTACTGCCACAATAGGTGTTCCATTCTTTCTCTATCTAATTAAAAGTAGAGGAGGGGGCTCATATGCAGCAAAATCAAGCTAAAGGCCGGAAGTTTATTCGAATAAGCACCATTTTGATTCTTGGCTTTTTACTTGTTTTTTATTTTAGCTTAACCTACGGAGAGTTTTCGATGACCTTAACAGATGTAGTTCGCACTTTATTAAGGATGGATGAAAGTGATGACAATCAACTAGTCATTTTCACCTTTCGCTTGCCTCGTATTGTCATCGGTATATTAGTTGGTTTGGGACTAGGGATAGCTGGTGCCATCCTTCAAGCATTAACCCGTAATGAATTAGCAGATCCAGGAATACTAGGGATCAATGCTGGTGCGGGTGCTTCGATTGTTCTGTATATGTATACGATAAGCAAGCTCGGTATGGAAGCAGGATTCATGGCAACTTTTGCGATGCCTATATTTGGCCTGATTGGTGGGATTTTCACCGCAATATTTATTTATAGTTTTTCATGGACAAACGGGAGATTAGATTCAAATCGATTATTATTAGTTGGAATTGCAGCAGGTTCGGGATTAGGTGCCTTAACCTTATACCTTTCCTTAAAAATGGATCCACAAGATTTTGAAGCTGCAACAATGTGGATGACAGGGACAATTTGGAATGCAGACTGGCAAAAAATAATAGCCATATTGCCATGGTTTTGTCTTCTTTTACCTATTATTTTTATTCGATCAGCTAACCTAGACTTATTCTATTTAGGGGAGGATTCTGCCAAGAACGTAGGACTTGCTACAGAATGGGAGAAAAGTATTTGGCTATTCTGTAGTATTGGTTTGATCAGTGCATGTGTGGCTGTTTCTGGTAGTATCGGCTTTATCGGTCTTCTCGCACCACATATGGCAAGACGTTTGATCGGGTTACATCATAACTATGTATTAGTCATCTCTGGCTTAATTGGTATTGTCTTAGTTACCTTGGCCGATTTCATCGCAAAGACGATTTTTTCACCAGTTGAATTACCTGTAGGGGTTGTCATTGCTATTATAGGAATCCCTTATTTCATCTATTTATTAAAAAGAAGAACAGTGAGGTGAGCAAAATGAAGCAAGTCATGCTACAGGATACAGAACAATTTTGCTTAATTGCAACCAATCGTGACCAACAGACATATCAAATCTCGGTCTATGTGCCGAAGCAAATTGCGCCAGATGAAGGTTTTCCTGTTCTCTATTTATTGGATGGGAACGCTGTTTTTGGGACAGCTGTTGAAGCGGTAAGAATTCAATCACAGCGAACAGAAAAAACAAATGTGCAACCAGCAATCGTTGTCGGAATCGGTTATGAAATAGCGGATGCCTTCTCTTCGCGTCGATTTTATGATTATACAATGAACCCACCAGAGATAGATATAAGCTCACGCTGGAAAAAACACCCCCCGCCTCAGCATGGTGGTGCAGACCATTTCCTAGCTTTTATCGAAGAAGATTTAAAGCCATTTTTGTTCCGTCGTTACAATATCAATCAACAAAGGAAAACCATCTTTGGTCATTCCTTAGGAGGATTATTTGTATTACATACGTTGTTTACGAAGAATCATGCCTTTCAAAACTATATTGCTGGTAGTCCGTCCATTCACTGGAATAAAACACGTCTCAGTAAGGAGAAGAAGGCATTTTTAAAAAATGACCAACAACGATCGCTTTCCTTATTGATAGCTGTTGGTGAGCTTGAGGCGAATCATTCCACCAATATGTCAGAAAATGCACGGCAATTAGCCGAGGAATTATCGAAGGTGCCTCTTCTAGAGGTACAGTTTGAGGAGCTAGAAGAGGAGAATCATATATCTGTATTGCCTGTTTTATTGAATAAAGCGATAAAGCTAGGATTAAAAGCAAAATAGAGTAGAAAACGAGCTGTCTTATGACAGCTTCTTTTTTGTGCGTTAGGAAAGCATAAAAATTTTTACACAATAGGGTTTCAATATACTGAAAAATTTTAAAGTACCAAGGTGCCTAGTTTTCCTAAACGAATAGAGTGTCTATGATGAATAGCAGATGATTTATTTGAAATAATATCCTTGATTGTCGCAATTTGTAGCAGTAACCAAATCATAGTGCAAAAGAATCAGAACGATTTTGGTTGTTTGTGATCGTTATTGATTGACTATGATTGAAAATGATTGTATAATCTCTGTAAGCGATTAATTCATGAATTGAGGGATACCTATAATGTTAACGATCGAGCGTCAGGAGTTCATCATAGGACTATTGAAAGAGAAGGAAATCGTTTCTGTTCGTCAAATATGCGAATCAACAGGAGCATCTGAATCAACTATACGTCGCGACTTAACCGAATTAGAAAATAGACAATTAATCAAAAGGGTGCACGGCGGTGCTTCTTTATTAAAGAAAAAACGAGCAGAACCCACACTTCTAGAAAAAACCGCACAATATCAAGCGGAAAAAGAGGCGATTGCGAAAAAGGCAGTTACTTTTGTAGAGGATGGGGATTCGATTTATTTAGATGCAGGTACCTCTACCATGCAAATGATCCCGCTACTAAAAGAAAAATCCGTTGTCGTAGTTACAAATGGCATTCCACATGTTCAGCTCCTTATGGAGTATGGGATTGAGACATATGTCATTGCAGGAAAAGCAAAAAAGGGGACTGCTGCTCTGATTGGAACGAAGGCAGTTGATGCTATTAAGGAATTTCGTTTCGACAAATGCTTTCTAGGCATAAATGGCATTCATGCAAGTCAAGGGTTCACCACACCAGATCCTGAAGAGGCCAATGTTAAACAAGCTGCAATCGAGCAATCACAAGCAAGTTATATATTAGCAGATCCAACAAAATTCGGAGAAGTATCCTTTGCAAGTGTAGCAAATATTGAAATGGCCACGATCATCACAACAGATGAGATATCGACAGAACAACAAGAAAAGATAGCAAAATTAACAACTTTAGAGGTGGTGTCACTATGATTTATACTATAACCTTAAATCCTGCCATTGACTATGTCGTCAAGCTTGATGTATTAGAGCAAGGAACGATTAACAGAAGTCAAGGCGATTATAAAGAAGCAGGTGGAAAAGGTATTAACGTATCCCGCGTATTAGATCGCTTAGGCACAACAAGCACGGCTTTAGGTTTTATTGGCGGTTTTACTGGAAAATTTATCACAAATTATTTAGAAAAGGTGGGCATTGCACATGACTTTGTCTCCTTACAAGAGGACACCAGAATTAATGTAAAGCTCAAAGCTGGAAATGAAGAAACAGAAGTGAATGGAAAATCACCAGCCATTACAGAAGAAAACTATGAATCTTTTGTTAATAAGCTCAGAGGATTAACGAGTGAAGACATGGTTGTACTAGCAGGAAGTTTACCGGCCTCTCTTCCTGAGGATACTTACCATTCCATTGTAACTATGTTGAATGCCCAAGGTGTTTCCGTCATTTTAGATACAAGTGGATCGGCATTAGAGCAAGCAATCAAAGCAAGTCCGGCCTTTATAAAACCGAACAATCATGAACTAGCCGACCTATTTTCAGAAAAAATAAAAACTGATTTGGACATTGTAAGGCTTGCTAAGAGATTACATGTGGAGAATCGAATAGATCATGTCTTAGTATCCATGGCAAAAGAAGGAGCTATTTACGTAGGAGAAGCAGGAACCTTTAAGCTAAGTGCCCCAACAGGACGAGCTGTACACTCCGTAGGTGCAGGAGACTCGTCTGTCGCAGGCTTCCTTTATAAATGGCAGGAATCTAACCATGCTGAAGAAGCTGCAAAATATGCGGTAGCTTCAGGAAGTGCCACAGCATTTTCTAAAACATTGTGTACAAAAGATGAGGTCGAGAAGTTATTAGAAGAAGTGCAAGTAACAAAGCTTTAGTTTTTAAACAGACATCTTAAGAAAGGATGAGGGGCTATGAATATCACAGAATTATTAAAAAAAGATATTATGATTTTGGATGTAGACGCAAGCTCAAAAGAAGATGTTATTCAAGCAATGGCTAATCGCTTAGACCAAGCTGGGAGATTGAATGACAAAAAATCGTTTATCCAAGCAATTTGGGAGAGAGAAAGTGGGAGTAGTACAGGGATTGGGGAAGGTGTTGCCATTCCTCATGCCAAAACAAGTGCAGTAAAAACACCTGCCATTGCCTTCGCTCGTTCGAAGGCTGGAGTAGATTTTGATTCATTAGATGCGCAGCCTGCCCATTTATTTTTTATGATTGCGGCAAGCGAAGGGGCAAATAATGATCATCTTCAAACATTGTCGAGATTATCCACTTTATTAATGGATGAAGATTTCCGCCAAAGATTGATGGAGGTAGAAACAGAGGAGCAAATCATCGAGATCATTGATGAGAAGGAAAAAGAGAAGCTAGGAAAAGAAGAAGTGTCTACTTCCACAAGTGGTGGTCCTGAAATACTAGCTGTCACTGGTTGTCCAACAGGAATTGCTCATACGTATATGGCAGCAGATGCCTTAAAGGATAAAGCGAAAGAGCTTGGTGTAACGATCAAGGTAGAAACAAATGGCTCGGATGGAGTGAAAAATCGTTTAACAGAAGAGGATATAGCGAATGCGAAGGCGATTATCGTTGCCGCCGATACTAAGGTAGAGCTGGAACGTTTTAGTGGGAAGCAAGTGTTACAACGAGGAGTAACGGACGGTATTCGCAAGCCCGAGGAATTAATTAACACAGCAATAAACGGCGAGGCTCCTGTTTACCAAGGAGATGGAGACAGCTCCCAAGCTAGCTCAAGTGGAGCAGGAAAAGGCTTCTACAAGCACTTAATGAATGGTGTATCAAATATGCTACCATTCGTTGTCGGAGGTGGGGTATTAATCGCGATTTCCTTCTTCTTTGGTATCCACTCCGCTGAACCAGACCATGCTTCGTATAATGAATTTGCTGCTGCATTAAAAGCAATCGGTGGCGATTATGCCTTTGGTTTAATGGTAGCAGTACTAGCAGGTTTTATTGGAATGAGTATCGCAGACAGACCAGGCTTTGCTCCAGCGATGATTGGTGGTTTTATGGCCTCCATGGGTGGTGCCGGCTTTCTTGGTGGTTTAATTGCCGGTTTCTTAGGTGGTTATGTCGTGGTTCTCGTGAAAAAGCTACTAGCAGGCTTACCGAAATCATTTGATGGAATAAAGACGATTCTCTTCTATCCTGTAATCAGTGTTTTTGTTACAGGCTTACTCATGTATTTCGTTATTATTGAGCCAATTGCTTGGATTATGTCTGGGTTAGAAGGCTGGCTAGGTAGTATGACTGGTGTGAATGCCATGCTATTAGGTCTTATTCTCGGTGGGATGATGGCTGTTGATATGGGAGGCCCAATAAACAAAACAGCCTTCACATTTGGTATAGCTATGATTGAAGCAGGAAACTTTGGCCCACATGCAGCCGTAATGGCTGGTGGTATGGTGCCGCCTCTAGCATTAGCGCTAGCGACAACCTTTTTCCGCAATAAATTTACGCGAGAGGAAAGAGATGCAGGGAAGACAAACTATGCGCTAGGTGCTTTCTTTATTACAGAAGGTGCGATCCCATTCGCGGCAGCCGATCCTGGAAGAGTGATTCCTTCTCTAGTAGT
>JACYYK010000631.1_pt1 | contig 14196 bp, 15 predicted proteins | sample 8236871 | NCBI WGS metagenome assembly JACYYK01 (sample SAMN14103087, study PRJNA606662) | landfill metagenome | isolation source: landfill solid waste inoculated with endophyte fungus Paravalsa indica | place: India:New Delhi, Okhla landfill site | collected 2017-11-05 | reverse complement strand
CAGCTGAAGGGAATTGGCCGATATGGCTGGCGTGGTAAGACTTGAGAGGGTTACTAGGCAAAAGAGCAGTTTAATCGCATTTGGCATCTCGAGGTCTCCGTATCGCTTCTTGCCGTAAGACGATGGATGCCCTCAAAGTCTTGGTCGACGCGGACCGATTTTCGTGCAGTGTGGCCGCGCCAATCGGTCCGAACGGATATTCGAGGGCCTTTCGATCCGTCACGCTGGACGCAGCATGGTAATGCTGCATGGATCATTGCACCGACTGGGCAAGGCCAGCGAACTCGTCGGTCGGAACGGAAATGCCGTTCTCTTAGCCAGTGATACTGCGGCGCTCGGGATAGAACAGACCGTTGGGCGAAACCCTTTTGGTGTGTTCGATGAACCCGTCAAAGGCACGCGGCACAGCTATCAGATACGGCGTTTCGATGCGCTAGGCATCGGCACAATTGCGGATCAGTTCCGGGCTGACCTGAAAACGCACATCCCCGCCCTCCCCAACGAAAACAGGCCTTTCCCCACACTTTAAAGGAGCGCACGGTGAAAAGACGGCCGTCAGCCAGAAGTGTCGAGAGCAACGCCCGCCCCGCCCCCGTGCGTCAGTTCCCCCAATGCATCGACAGCATCGACCTCGGATCCGTTGATGACCGTGTCGGCACCGAATTCCTTGGCTCGCTGCAGCCGTTCGCTCGACGGATCAAGAGCAGCCTAGCGCTCACTAGTCTCCACCGGAAATAATTACCTTCTTGCCGCTCCATGCGAACTTCACATTAGAACCCATAGCCTCGCTGATGGATCGAATATAATCGATCACCTCCTCACCCCTGGGTGTGCCCTGCTCGACCACTTCGGGCTGTTCTTCGGTGTTGATCCAGCATGGGATAAAGCCGGCCGATGTTATGCCCTGTTTGGTCACGTCGAGGCTGACGATCATGGTGTTGCGGGCGTCGGCGCTGTAGCGGAAGTTGCTGTGGGGATCGCGGTCGTTGGGGGGAGGTTCGCGCCACGCCTTGCGGAAGGAGTGGCGGTCGTGCATGTTGATTCCCGTGCCTTGGGCGATGGTCGCATTGTTGGGATCGGCGTAGACAATCACGAAGTGATTGATGCCGTGATAGATCGGCTTGCCTTTGTAAAATTCGATGCCCCTCAGGATGTGGGCGTGATGGCCGACGATCGCATCGGCACCCTCATCGATGGCGGCCCGCGACACGATCCGCTCGTATTCGGCGATTTTAGCAGGGATGCGCAGCATTCCCTTGTGCAACACCACAATGACGATATCGACCGATTTGCGCAGGTCCCGAATGTCCTGCCGCATCTGTTCGAGGTGGTNNGTAATGGGTCATGATCTGGATATATGCCGAACCGGCCTTGAGCGGCGTCGCCCAGGATTCGCGCGGCCCCACGCAGTTATAGGCGAGCACCCCGATCCGGACGTCGCCGCGCGTGACGATGGCAGGCTTCCTCGCCTCGAGCAGATTCAGCCCCGCTCCGGCGGTCTCGATCCCCCGGCTCTTCAGCCCGGCCAACGTATCCTCGACCCCATTGGGTCCCTGATCGAAGATATGGTTGCTAGCCACCGTGGCCAGCGCGATCCCGGCCCGCTTTACCGCATCGAGATGTTCGGGCCTGGCGGCCGGCGCCGGCATTTCGATGGCGCATACCTGCCCGCGGTCGGTGTGCGGCCACTCCACCTGCCCGATGGCCAGGTCGGCCTCGTTTAGCGTGTCCCTCACTTTGTCGAAATAGAAGTCCGCCTCGGGAGCGCCCAACAGGAGGTCTCCCACGATCATGACGTTGGTCTGTTGTTCGGTCACGCTTGCTGTTCCTCAATATTCGGATTCGATGGTTGCGGGCGGCGCCAGGACAGATCCCGGCGCCGCCCAGTCATACGCAGGAGGTCACTCGCCCCATACAAATCCGGTATTGGTCTTGAAGGTCTCCCAGATAGTCCTGTCGTTCATGATGTATTGCTGAGACCCTTCGACTGTGGATGTGGTCACATCGAAGCCGCGTACGCTGAGGTAGTCGGTGGTTTTTTCCATTTCATTGACGGCGTTAAAGGCCGCATTGAGCGCCTCAAGCACTTCGGGCGGCGTCCCGTTGGGCGCGATCATCATGTAATAGGTGTAGGGATCGAGCGCGGAAAGCTCGGGATTGCCGAGTTCGGAAAGCGAAGGAACATCGGGCAATAGAACCGAGCGGCGCGATCCGGTAATGGCCAGCGCCTTGACGTTGCCCCCTTCGATGGAGGGCAAGGACGCTTCGATTGGGCCGATGCCGATGTGGACCTCGCCCTGGATAAGGGCGGTGTTGATCTGTCCCGCCCCTTCATAGGGGATATGGGCGATATCAACATCGACAATCGATTTCAACAGTTCCATCTGCAAGTGGCTCGACGAGCCGACACCTGACGATCCGTAGTTGAGGCTGCCTGGATTTTGTCTCGCGTGTTCGATGAAGTCGGGCAGAGTGTCCTGCTCGATCGACGTCGTCGCCGTGAAGACTCCGGGGGCCGTCGCGACGAGGGAAAATGGAACGAAATCCGTCAACGGATCATAAGGCAAATCGTCCCGCAGCACCGGTCCGGACGACAGAGCGCTTGCCGCCGCCAACATGATCGTGTGGCCATCGGGTCGGGCATTCATCAACTGGCTTATCGCCACATATTGCGATGCGCCGGGGCTATTGATGACGATGACCGGCGTGCCCAGCGCTTCCGTCAATTCAGCGCCGTAGTAACGGGCGAGCAGATCGGAGCTGCTTCCGGCAGCAAATCCGATGATCAACTCGATCGGCCTGGCGGAAAAATCCTGAGCCGAAGCCTGAGAGGCCACCGCCAATGAGGTCACGGCCAAGGCGTACGTAAGCACACGTCTTCTCGAAATCATTAGTCTCTCCTCCCTTTGCCCGTTTCGGGCGTTGGCGGCAGATCGACTTCTCGAGCGGGGTCTGCAACTGCCGCAGCAGCATCGTAGCGCATGGCAAATAAAAATGAAACTCATTTCATTGAGTGATCCCACCATTTACCTAAGCTGCGAGCCAAGACGTGTCAAAGCCCCCACGGAGGGGGCCGGGGCTGGTCAAGGGTTTAAATGGAAAGGCCGTTGGCCCAGGCGCGCGCCCGGGCCTAAAAGAGCAGTTTGCCGCTGCTACATGCGATCGGTACGACCGCCGTCCACGAACAATGTCTGGCCCGTCACGTAACTGGAGTCGTCCGAAGCGAAAAACAGGATAGAGCCGCACAGCTCTTCAAGCGTGCCCAGGCGCCCAAGCACCACGGTCCGCTTGCGATGCTCGAGGTGCTCCTGCACTTCCTCGGGACTACGGGTCGTCGATGAAATTCCGGTCAGGAACGTTCCGGGGGCGACACAATTGGCGGTCACGTCATAAGGACCGAGTTCGCGCGCGAGCGTCTTGGTCAGCATGATGACGCCCGCCTTGGCGGCGGCATAAGCGGCGCTGCCGCCTGGCGAACCGCCGGTTCCATGTGGGGCCGCTCCGGTTCCCAAGGCCGACGAAATGTTGACGATACGGCCGGAACGCCTGTCCTTCATGTACGCCGCAGCCGCTTGAGCACAGCAAAACACGCCCTTGAGGTCGACATTGAGAACCGGGTCCCAATCCTCGCCAGTCATGGACGGAAACGGACGGTAGCGGGAAATGCCGGCATTGTTGATAAGGATGTCGAGCTGGCCATGGGCCTCCACGATCTTGGCGACGACCTCCTGGACCTGATCGCGATTGGAGACGTCCATGACCCGGCCGACCGCGTGACCATCCGCGGTCTGGATCTCATCTACGGTCGCGCCAATTCGATCTTCGTTCAGATCGGCGATCACCACCAGGGCACCCTCCCGGGCGAACCGCTCCGCCGCCGCCTTGCCAATTCCCGATGCCGCCCCTGTAACCAGCGCCACCCTATCCCTTAAACGCATGTAATCCTCCTCAAAATTCGCGCGATGAGCCTCGGAGCCCAGCCAACGCCCTACCCGCCCCCGAATGCGAGGCAGACGCTGGCGGGGAGGATAAGCGATACAGTCCCGATGTAAAGAGAAAGTTTCGACTATCAGAACTTTGATCATTGATCGAAACCATCGCTTCGAATTGCAAAATCGTGTCAATGAATGAAATGTGTTCCATTTTCTATATATCGTGTTATCGTGGCTACGCGGGGAGAATTGCCGCAAGCTGTTGCTGCCTATGCAACAGCCAATTTCGAAAGGGAGAGGAAAGAATGACAAAGAAGCCACTGCTACTGCTGGCCGCGCTGGTCACGGGCCTCGCTGCGACCCCGACGGCCGCAACGGCGCAGAGCTATCCGGAACGCCCCATTGACCTTGTGCTGGGCTTTGCCGCCGGCAGCGCCACGGACACGATTGCGCGCTATTATGCGATGCAGCTGGAAAGCGAGCTTGGACAGCCCGTGGTGGTGAAAAACGCTCCCGGAGCCTCGCAATACGTGGCGATCAGCCAGCTTACGAGTGCGCGGCCCGACGGTTACACCCTGATGGTCGCGACGGCCAGCGCTCTTTCGCAGGGTCCCGGCGTCCGCGACGACCTTCCCTATGACCCCTTGACCGATTTCCAGCCCGTGGCGCTGCTCGCCACCACGCCGGGCATATTCGTGACGACGCCCGGCCTGCCGGTGAGCACGATGGAAGAATTTATCAGCTACGCCGAGGAACATCCCAACGAGCTGAATTACGGATCTTCCGGCCTGGGCTCGGCCAGCAATTTGCAGATCGAACTTTTGAAGTCGCGTGTCGGGATCGATATGGTCCATATCCCCTACGAAGGATCGACGCAGATCATGACAGCTATCATCCAGGGCGAGGCACAGTTCGGCGTCGGCCCGATCGATGGCGCCCTGCCCTCGATCCAGGGTGGACAAGTGCGCGGCCTGGCCCTCAGCGGCGACACACGCTCACCGCTACTGCCGGACGTGCCGACCCTCTCCGAACTCGGGGGTTACGATCTGGATGCCCTCGATCCCTATACCTATTATGTCATCGTGGCCCCTAACGGCACGCCCCAGGAGATCGTCGACCAGGTCAATGAAGCCCTGAACAGGATTTCGTCCTCCGACGCGGCACAGGAATATTTGGGTAGCAAGGGCTTTATTCCCGAAACCCGGACGGCGGCCGAAGCGCTGGACTTCATGCGGAACGACACCCAAACCTGGATCGACTTCCGCGAGGCCACGGGCTTTACCTTCGCGAACTAAGAGAGCGATAAATGACGAGCGGCGGGGCGAGACATCGCCCCGTTTTTTCGTGCGGCCGACTTAGCGATGTAGTGCGAAGGAAGCCATGCCGCCATCGACGCGTATGGTTTCGCCGGTCACAAATCCGGCCTGCGTGGAGGCGACAAAACACACGACGCCTGCCAGCTCGGCATGCGTGCCCAGCCGTCCAAGCGCCGTCATCCCCAAACGGCGGGTCGCCTCCTGGGGCGTGTAGGCTGTCTTTCCCTGACGATGGGATGAATCGATAAGCGCCGGCGCGATGCAGTTGACGGTGATGCCGTCGGCGCCGACTTCGCTCGATAAATGCCGCATGAACGCCTCGACGCCCGACCGGAACACTGTCGAAAGAGCGTGGTGAGGCATGGGCAGCGACACCGACGCGGAGGTGATCGCTACGACCCTGCCCCAACCGTTGCGGGCCATCAGCGGGCAGGCCATTTGGCTGACCTGAACGACACCGGCCAGCAGCGTTTCGTAGGATTGGTCCCAGCGGGCCTTTTCGTCTTCGCCTAACGCGGAGCGCAAGGGAGCGGGCGGGCGCCCGGTGTTGAGAACCACCACATCGAGCCGGCCGAAAGTGGCGTCGATATCCTGGAACAAGCCAATGACATCGACCCGTTCGGTCATATTACCGGCCACCGCCAGCACCCGCACGCCGGTCTCGGCACGCAAGCTGTCTGCGAGCGCGGCAAGCTTGTCAGCGGAACGCGCGAACAGAACGATGTCTGACCCTTCGTGTGCCAGCGCACTGGCGACGCTAAGGCCGATGCCGCCGCTCGAGGCGGTCACCAGAGACACCCTTCCGGCCAGACCCAAATCCATTTACCTTCCCCCCTACGTCTGCGAAAGCGACGTCGCTTACGCCGTGACTATAACTTCATCGCCTTCCACGCTGAAGGCATGTGGCAAGTCGACGGAGGCCCATTCGATGTAGTCGAGCACTTCCTTGAACAGCGGTTCGCTGGCCTGGAGCGCCCTGGGACGGTACTGGCCATCGATATAAATCGGCAGGAACGACACGCGCTCGATGCCCGTGGCGCCGAACGTCGCCTTGGCCAGCAAGGCATATTTGGTATCTGTGCCATAAGGCATGAAGGGATAATCGGGATCGAGATCCATGTGGTTGCGGATCGCGCCGTGAGCCCAGGCCGGCTCGCGCCAGCCATCAGCGGCGTTGGGCTTGGTCATGGCGAACACGCCGAGGCTGTAAAATATGGCCTTGCCGTTATAGACCTCGATGCCCTTGGGGATATGGGGGGCGTGGCAGACGATCATGTCGGCACCGGCGTCGATCAGCGCATGCGTCACGGCAATCTGATAATCGGCAATGACACGCGGAAGCCGGATCACGCCGGAATGATAGGCCACGACCAGATGATCGACCTCGGCGCGCACCTTGCGCACCGTTTCGAGCAGCCGATCCAGACCCTGCTGCTCGGGCGCGGTGCGGATGCGGACCGGGGCGTGGGCGCCACGGTGCTCGTAGATAACATCTACCTTCACGTTGAAGACGCCGGGCTTTCCGTCGCCAGCGTCCGCCTTGCCGACCGATGTGCACCCAAGATAGCCGATGCGCATGCCATCCTTTTCCAGAATGACCGGACGGGACGCATCCAGAAAATCCCGTCCGGCACCGGTCACCTGAATGCCGCGCGAACGAAACAAATCGACCGTATCGACCATGGCTTCGGGACCACTATCATAGGCGTGGTTATTGGCCATGGTCACGCCGTCAAAACCGGCGTTGGTATAGAGATCGGCCATGCCGATGGGCTGCGCCACCTGCGGTGAATCGGTATCGTCCGTGGTCTTGGGCGAATAGGTGCGCATGCAATTGACGAGGCGAAAATCGGCTTGCCGCAGCGTGGGAACGATCAGTTCGGTATAGCTTTCGACCGGGAAACCGTCATTGGGGCCATGAGCCGGGCCGCAATCCCCACCAATCAATACAGTCGCAGCCATCGGCGCCTCCATAAGATGAATATTCGAAATGGAAATGGTCGGGCGGCACCCGTTGGGTGCCACCGATGTCAGGAAAGAGCTTCAACCGGACGGCTGCGCCTGGACTTGATGAACGAGGTCAGAGTCCAGATCAAAATCACTGAGGTGACCAGCAGGATGCCGAGGCTGATCGGGCGCTCGATGAAGGTCGCGAGATCGCCGCGCGAGAGCAGCATGGCCCGCCGGAAATTCTGCTCGAGCAGCGGTCCCAGAACGAGGCCCAGGAGCAGCGGGGCAGGCTCGAAGCGCAGCAGATACATTCCGTATCCCATCAGGCCAACCAGGGCCACGAGCAGCACGTCCATCTCGTTGTTATGAACGCTGTACACACCGAAAAGGATAAACACGAGGATGGCCGGGAACAGCACAGCGGGCGGAATCCGCAGCATGGAGACCCAGATACCGATCATGGGGATGTTGAGGATCACCAGCAGGATATTGCCGATGAGGAAGCTCATCACCAGTCCCCAGAAAATCGCCGGCTCCTGGGTCATCATCATCGGGCCGGGCTGGATGCCGTGAATGATCAGTGCCCCCATCATGACGGCCATGGTGGCGCTGCCCGGAACACCCAAAGTCAGGGTGGGAATAAAGGCTGACTGGGCCGCGGCGTTGTTGGAGGCTTCCGGCGAGGCAATGCCCTCGATCGCCCCCTTGCCGAAGCGAGAAGGGTCCTTGGAGACACGCTTTTCGACGGCATAGGAGAGATAAGAAGCCAGGGTGGGCCCGACGCCTGGAAGCGCACCCAGGACGACGCCGATCGCCGAGCCGCGCGCCATCGGCATACCGCTGCGCCGCACGTCGTCCTTGGTGGGGATCATTGATCTGAGCGTGATCTTGTCATTGGGTGTGGCGTGCTCGGAGGAAGAAATATGCTTCATCACTTCTGTGACGCCGAATACACCCACCGCGATCACCACAAGGCTGATCCCGTCGTAGAGGAAGATATGGCCAAAATCGAAACGGGCAATGCCTGTATTGGTGTCGATGCCGACCGTGGACAAAAGCAGGCCGAAGACCACCATGGAAAGTCCCTTGAGCGGCGACCCCACCGTGACGGCAGAGGAAGCGACCAGGCCGAAGACCATGAGCGCGCAATATTCGGCGGCGCCAAAGCTCAGGGCGACCGAAACGATGATCGGGGCGCACAGGATGAGCGCTATAAGGCTCACCAGCCCTCCAACCAACGAACCCGCGGCGGTGGTAAAGAGGGCAACGCCAGCACGGCCCTGCTGCGTCATCGGATAACCATCGAGGCACGTAACCGCGTTGGCTGTGGAGCCTGGCATATTGAGCAGGATCGACGCCGTCGAGCCCCCGTATTCGGACCCATAATACACCCCGGCGAGCATCACGATCGCGGATGTAGGGTCGATATGGTAGGTGATCGGCAGCAGCATCGAGATTGCCGCCAGCGGGCCGATGCCCGGCAGGACGCCGATGGCGGTGCCCAGGAACACACCCAGTAGGCAGTAGAGCAGAACGGTCGGCTGAAGACTGGTGGCCAGACCGAGAACAAGATTATCGAGGATTTCCATGTGAGGTCGCCTTAGATTTCGTTCACCGGCCGCATCAATAGAGGCGGGGCCAGACGGGGATATTCATTCCCAGAAGCCGCACGAAGAGCACATAGGTGAAGGCGGCGACGACAAGAGCGAGAACCACTCTCCAGAGCCAGTTGAGCTTGACCGCCAAGCTGGCGATGAGAATGGACAATATGACCGCGAGCACGACGCCGACATAATCGAGCACGAGCGCGAAGGCGACGATGCTGGCCGTGACGATGGCTGGGTCCCTCAGCTTCACCTCGATAGCGTCGCCGGCCCGCAAGAAGGCAGGGATCAGGATCGCCACCCCCAGAATCACGAAGCATACAGAAAGGATGAGCGGAAACATGCCCGCTCCCATATTTTGCAGCGTGCCCAGGCTGTAATTGGTACTGTTGAACGCGAAAAATGCGCCCGTCAGAATCACCGCGATTCCGCCGATTATGTCGCGCAAATCATATCTATCCATGTTTCCTCCCTCGCGGCGGGGCCGCAGTCATCAGGCAATTTTGCCTGAAGGCACTCATGATTTCTGCCAAGCCCACCGTCCGATCCCGCTAGCGAGATTTTTCCGAGGACGACTGGCTTTCCCGAACCCATGCCGACGGATCGAACCCTCCAAGCTCAACCCGGTAAACTGCACAATTCGGTAACACTATCAGTTCCGATAATCAATACCGGTTCCATTTTTATGAGAAGCGCTGTTAGGATTGAAGTGTGCTTGGTCTGTTGAAAAGATTTGGATGCAGCATGCTGGCCATGACCGAAACCACGAAAAACCGAGCGCAAACGCTGGCATAGCCGATCACAACATCGTATCTCTAGTCGAGGAGGATATCGAAAGTGCCGGACATTTAAGCCCTATATCGGCGGCTCACGCGCCGCCGGATTGCAAAGCCGATCATTGATTCTACCCCTACGCTCGCGGGGAAATAACGAAAGATACTACGCCTTGCGCAACGACATGATGAGATCCGTTCAACGAATTCTGGCTATTTTCGAAAGCTTCAGCGCCGACCGCCCAAGCCTTACCCTACAGGAAATCGCCAACCGAATAGACCTGCCGAAATCCACCACGTTTCGGATCGTGCACAGTCTCGAAAAAGCCGGCTACATCGTGAAGCTGGAAAATCTCAGTTACTGCCTCTCGTTCCGTTTTGTGCGTCTAGCGGGACTGGTGATGAGCACTATGGGCATCCGCGACATCGCAGGACCGGTGCTGACCGAACTGGCTGAATCAACGGGCGAAACCTGCTCCATCCACATGATTGTGGGCAAGGAACGCGTTTGCCTCGACTCGGTCACAGCCTCGTCTCCCCTGCGCAGCGTAGTTCAACCGGGTGAACATGTGCCACTTAATGCCGGCTCGGCGACCAAGGTGCTGATCGCCAACATGCCCGAAACCCAGGCTCAGCCGCTGGTCGAGGAAGTCGCCAAAACCAGCGGGCGCACCGCAAAGCTAATCAACGAGGAACTGGCCCGCATCCGGGAAGTGGGCTACGCGACGTCGCATGGTGAGCGCCTTCCGGGCGTCTCTGCGATCTCTGCTCCCATCTACGACATCAAGGACGAAGTTCATTATTGCCTGTCGGTGGGCGGACCCAGCTTCCGCGTACAGGCAAAGGAAGCCGAACTGATCGGCAAGGCCGTCGCTGCCGCCGGCGCCATTTCTTTCCAGTTGGGCGGCGAAATGAACCTGCTCCAGACGACAGACGCAAGCGAAGACGATCTGGGCTAAAGACGTAAGCGCCTATGGCCATGCGCCGTGGCGCCCCTCGGCCTCTCCATTCCGGAAAAGTTCGGCCAGGAAATCGATAAAAGCACGACTCTTGCGGGTAATACCCCTGGCGTGGGGATAGACAGCGTAGACCCCGGTGTCCATTTCGGTCGGACTGACTTCATATTCGTGAAGTACACGTTCCAGCGTGCCATCGGCGAGCGCCGCCCGCACCGTATATTCCTGCAAGACCGCCAGCCCCATGCCTCCCGTTACCGATGAGAGCAGAACCAAGCTTGAATTGGTGCGCAAATTTCCGCTCACCGTGACGTCGATCTGCTCGTCGTCCCGAGTAAAGCGCCAGAAGTCTTCGTAGATGGAACCCTGGTACAGAAGGCAGTTGTGATCAGCCAGATCCTGTGGGTTGTTAGGCATGCCATGCTTGGCCAAATACGCGGGAGTCGCGCAGACTACACGTCTGCTCGGGGTCAGCCGGCGGGCGACCGTGCGAGAATCCTCAAGGTGTCCAAGCCAGACGGCCACATCAATTTTGTTGGCAACCAGATCGAGCCGCTCGTCGCTGAGCATGATCTCGATGACCAGCCCCGGATGGTCTTCCAGGAACTTTGGAATGGCCGGCAGGATTATCCGGCTGGGGGAAACGCGGAGACAGACCCGCAACAGACCCTTTACGGTCGTCTGGAAGGACGAAGCTTCCTGCTTGGCCGAGCGAAGTTCGGCCACCAGGAACCGCGCTCGCTCATAAAAGTTTTCGCCGGCTTCGGTGAGCGAATTGCTCCGCGTCGTCCGGTTGAGGAGCCTGACGCCAAGGTCGTCTTCCAGCGCCTTGACCTGCCGGGCTACGGAGCTGACTGTAGTGTCCTTGCGCCGGGCGGCGGCGGAAAAGCTGCCGCATTCGATAACGTCGATGAAGGTCTTGATATTGGCCAGCTCATCCATCAGGAACACGCTCCTTCATTGCGCCAAATGCCATAATACAGGGCTCAACGCGGAATTCTTTGCATATTCACTCGATATACGGCAAGGACTTTTGCGTTCTGCGCAACAATAACGACCTTTGTTCGATTGAAGCCGCGATCACCTCCCCTTAGTATGAAAGGCTAAGCTACGCCTTGTGCGACATTGAGCGAGGATGGGAGGAAAAATGCTAAAGCCGCTGGACGTTCTGAATCTCTATCCCGCGCACCAGAACACTCTGTGGTCGCTGTTTGAAAGCCGCGTTTCAGTCGATCCAAGCCGGCCACTGCTGCGATTTGGCGACCGGCACTATTCCTGGGTCGGTTTCGCAGAAGAAGTCGAGCGGGTAGAGGCGCTACTGCACATGCGAGGCGTCGGCCAAGGCGACCGTGTCGCCATTGTTGCGGCCAACAGCGATGCCCATGTGGTGCTCCTTTTTGCGCTCGCCCGGCTGGGCGCCGCCATGGTCCCTTTAAATCCAAGTTTCGGCGTTTCCGAGTTGACCTACATTCTCGGCCATGCCGCGGTAAGCGGCGTGGTCGTCGCCGAAGTAAATCTGGAGACGGTTGGCGCCGCGCTGAAGGCCGCTGACCTCGAGCCTTGGCTGCTGCAAACGGACGGATCGCCCGATCCCGCCATGGCGTTCGATGCCGAGGCGAAGGCAGATGCCCGGCGGGAGCCTGCAGGAACGCCCGACGACACCTGCCTCATCATCTATACGTCCGGGACGACCGGATTGCCCAAAGGGGTGATGCACTCCCAACGCACCTATGTGACTTGCGCCGAAGTGTCGTCGGGCCGCGCCGGCTTGCAACCCGACGACAAGGTCCTGACCATTCTGCCGTTCTTCCACGTAAATGCGCTTTTTTATTCCATAGGATCGATCTTTGCCGCCGGCGCGAGCGGCACGATTCTCCCGCGCTTTTCGGCAAGCACATTCTGGGACAGCGTGGTCGAAACGCAGTCCACCCAAGTCAACATCATCGAAGCGGTCGGCAACATCCTTCAGAAGCGCCCGCGCTCCGAATTCCGGTCAGATCACAAATTGCGGGTGGTCTATGGCGTTCGCGAGGCCTTTACGCGCACGTTCCGAGAAGAGTTCGAGGTGCCCCAACTGGTCACGGGGTTCGGCATGACCGAGTGTCCTGGCGTGATCTGCAATCCCTTGGACGGCCCCAAAAAGCCCGGCAGCATCGGCGTTCCTGCAACCCATCCCGACGCGTCCCGTCCGTGGACGCAGGCGCGGGTGGTCGATGACGATGGCAACGACCTGCCCAGCGGCGAAGTCGGCGAGCTCTGGCTCAAGACCCCTACCCTCATGCAGGGCTATTTCAAGGACCCCGAGCACACCGCCGCCGCATTCCGGGACGGCTGGTTCACCACCGGCGATCTGGTGCGCCGGGACCATGACGGCTTTTTCTATTTCGTCTCGCGCAAGAAGGACATCATCCGCCGGCGCGGCGAAAACATCTCCGGGGCAGAACTCGACCGGGTCATCGGCGAACATCCAGCGGTCTATGAAGCGGCTGCCATCGCCGTTCCGGCCGAACTGGGCGAGGACGAAATCCTGGTCGCCATCGTCCGCAAGGCAGGCGCGACGGTGGAAGCTGAAGAGATCGCCGATTGGTGCCGCCAGCGGCTGGCCGCGATGAAGGTGCCGCGCTTCATCGCGTTTGTCCCCGAATTGCCCTATACGCCGACCCACAAGGTTTCCAAGGCGGCATTGCGGACCGATCAATCGCTTCGCAATCGCGCAACGGACCTCGAAAAGGTCCACTGAATCCGGGGACACGACTGCCTTCGAAATGAGAACCCCCCAAGCGCTACAGCCCTTCAGGCATTCGATCTTTCGATCCGTATGGCTGGCGAACCTGGCGTCGAATTTCGGTGGCCTGATCCAGACTGTCGGTGCGGGCTGGATGATGGCGGTCATTGCCGGAACGGCGGACATGGTGACGCTGGTGCAGGCGGCGGCCACCCTGCCCATCATGCTGTTCTCGCTGCTTTCGGGCGCGATCGCCGACAATTTCAACCGGCGGACGGTGATGCTGCTCGCCCAGCTGTTCATGTTCGTGGTGTCCGCGCTGCTGGCCGTCGCCACCTATGGGGGCCTCATGACGCCCTGGCTGCTGCTGGCCTTCACGTTCCTCATCGGCTGCGGTCTGGCGTTGAACAATCCGTCTTGGCAGGCTTCTCTGGCCGAGATGGTTCCGAAATCTGATTTACCGGCGGCAATCGCCCTCAACGGCCTGGGCTTCAACATCACCCGTGGCGTTGGCCCGGCTGTCGGTGGTGCGATCGTGGCAGGCTTTGGCGCGGCCATGGCGTTCATGATCAACGCGTTGAGCTATATCCCGCTGTTTTTCGTGCTCTGGCGCTGGAAAGCGCCGGAGCGGGCCACGGCGCTGCCGCGTGAAGCCCTGCTGCCGGCAATGACCGCCGGGCTCCGCTACGTGGCCATGTCGCCCAATATCCAGGCGATATTGCTGCGGTCATTCGTTTTCGGTTTCTCGGTCATTTCGGTGCTGGCACTATTGCCGATCGTGGCTCGGGACATGCTCGATGGCGACGCATTGCTGTATGGGCTTCTTTTTGCCGCTTTCGGCATCGGCGCCGTGTGCGGCGCACTGGTCAGCGGCCATCTGCGCGCCCGATATTCGACCGAATGGTCGGCGCGGCTCGCCTTTCTGGGCTTTGCCGCCTGC
>JACYYK010000541.1_pt3 | contig 14239 bp, 11 predicted proteins | sample 8236871 | NCBI WGS metagenome assembly JACYYK01 (sample SAMN14103087, study PRJNA606662) | landfill metagenome | isolation source: landfill solid waste inoculated with endophyte fungus Paravalsa indica | place: India:New Delhi, Okhla landfill site | collected 2017-11-05 | reverse complement strand
TGACCATGAACTCCATGAGGGGCTCCTTCTACCAAAGGTTTCCGTTGGGGATCCAGCGAATTGGTGCGCACACTGCTTTCGAAAGCGAGATCAAGATTTCCATCGAATGCATCTCGCTGTCAAAGATCGAGAAGTGCGAGCGGAGCCGTTGGTGAAATCCTCTCAGTCTAAACACGTACCCCTTTCGGGTTTTGCACAGGGGCCGGATTGTGTCGACTGTCGTGACCAATCGTGTTCGCCCGACCGGGTCGATCTGCTGCGAGTCGGCGCCGTGGGACGGAGGTTGTAGCTGTGCCACTCCGCCGAGTGAGCAACTGTACACGCAGAGTGAAGATCGCAATGCCACCCGGTCGGGTGAACACTTCTGCTGTTCAGGCGCGCGCGAACGTCAGCGTCTCGCCCTCGACGCCACGCAACCACAGGTCCTGCGCGGCCGCTGCCATGTCCTCCAGCCCCTCCGTGATCGTCGCGAAGACGTTGCCGGGAACCCATCCGGCGTCGCCGTTGATCAGGAGATTGTTGCGGCCGTAGAAAATGGCGAGATCGGTCGCGCCTTTCGCGCTGTGCGCCTCACTGTCCTCGTCGTACCCGTACGCCGGGTTGCCGATCTCCCACGGCTCGAATCCGAAGTACACGACGTCGCCGGGAATGGGCGTCACCGTGGGATTCTCGCGGCCCGGCTTCGGGTCGGCGAATGGGGGAACGAGGGTGTAGACCTCGTTGCGGGCGTATTTCGCGTGGTAGGCCGAGCCGCTCTGCGGCAGGGCGTCCCACACCGCCTGGCAGGTCCTCGGCGCCTCGTCGTCGAGCAGCCGGGCGCGGCACGACACGCCGCGCTTGTCGAGCGTGATGGTGATGTAGCGAGCCAACGAAAACTCCTCGGCAGGTCGGTGGAGGCGCGGATCAGGACCCGGTGACCGAGGCGACGACGTCGGTCCAGATCTCCAACGCCTCGTCGATCTGCTCGCTGGTCACCACCAGGGGCGGAATCATGCGCACGACGTTCATGAACGCCCCGCAGGTGAGCAGCAACAGCCCCTTCTCGGCGGCGGCCTTCTGCACCGCCTGCGCCGTCGCGCCGTCGGGCTTGCCGTCGGCCGTGACGAACTCCGACCCGACGAGCAGGCCGAGGCCGCGCACGTCGCCGATCCCCGGCGTCTTCTCGCCGACCGCCTTCGCGCCCTCCAGCAGCTGCCGGCCCCGCGCTGCGGCGTTCTCCACGAGGTTCTCCTCCTGGATGACGTCCAGGGTGGCCAGCGCCGCCGCGCACGACACCGCGTTGCCGCCGTACGTGCCGCCCTGCGAGCCCGGCCAGGCCTTGCTCATGAGTTCCTGCGACGCCGCGATGCCCGAGAGCGGGAAACCGCTCGCGAGTCCCTTCGCGATGAGTACGACATCGGGGCGGACGTCGAAGTGGTCGTGGCCCCAGAACCTGCCCGTGCGCCCGAACCCGGTCTGGATCTCGTCGACGACCAGCAGGATGCCGTGCTCGTCGGCGCGGCGGCGCAAGCCCGCCAGGAACTCGCTGTTCGCGGGCACGTAGCCGCCCTCGCCCAGCATCGGTTCCACGAAGAACGCCGCCGTCTCCTGCGGGGAGGTCTGCGTGGCGAACAGGTAGTCCAGCTCGCGCAGGGCGAACTCCGTGGTGGTCTTCTCGTCCCACCCGTAGTGGTAGGCGTACGGGAACGGCGCGACGTGCACGCCGCTCATCAACGGCGAGAAGCCCGCGCTGAACCGCGTGCCGGACGTGGTCATCGACGCCGCGGCCACCGTGCGGCCGTGGAAGCCGCCCTGGAACACGACGACGTTCGGCCGTCCCGTCGCCTGCCGGGTGAGGCGCAACGCCGCTTCGACGGCCTCGCTGCCGGAGTTGGCGAAGAACAGGGAGTCGAGCCCCTGCGGCAGCACCTCGCTGAGCCGCTCGGTCAGGTCGAGCAGGGGCTTGTGCATCACGGTGGTGTACTGCCCGTGGATCAGCTTGCCGATCTGCTCCTGAGCGGCGGCCACCACGCGCGGGTGGCAGTGTCCGGTGCTCGTCACCCCAATGCCCGCGGTGAAGTCGAGGTGGCGGCGTCCGCTGGTGTCGTAGAGGTAGGTGCCCTCTCCGTGGTCGACGACGACCGGAGTGGCCTGCTTGAGGATCGGGGAAAGCCGGGCCATGTCAGCGTGCTCCTTTGCAACGGCTGGGTGACGTCGGTGGACGTCGTTCGCGTGGCGGATCGGTGTGGCGAGCTGGGCGAGGGACGCTCGTCGCATGTGGCGCGATGTCCGCGTCCCCCGAGGTCGGGGAGAGTGTCCTCCGGGGTTGTAGATTGTCGACAATATTCGTAGCATGGCACTCGCAGTGGCGCAATCAGCGACAGCGAGGAGTCTTCATGAGCGCGGTCACCGAGTCGAGCGTGGTGGAAGCCGTCACCAAGGAGTTGTTCATCGGCGGCAAGTGGACGCCCGCCGGCAGCGGCGCGACGTTCCCCGTGTCCGACCCGGCGACCGGGGCGGTGCTCTGCGAGGTGGCCGACGCTTCCGCCGCGGACGGCCTGGCGGCGCTCGACGCCGCCGTCTCCGCGCAGGCGGACTGGGCGGCCCACCCGCCCCGGGAGCGCGGGGAGATCCTGCGCCGGGCCTACGACGCGCTGCTCGCGCGGCAGGAGGAACTGGCCCTGCTGATGACGCTGGAGATGGGCAAGCCGCTCGCGGAGTCGCGGGGCGAGGTCGCGTACGCGGCCGAGTTCTTCCGCTGGTTCGCCGAGGAGGCCGTGCGGATCGACGGCGGGTACGCCGTGGCACCGAACGGCACCGGGCGGTTCCTCGTGACCAAGCAGCCCGTCGGCCCGTCGCTGCTCATCACGCCCTGGAACTTCCCGATGGCGATGGGCACCCGCAAGATCGGTCCGGCCGTCGCGGCGGGTTGCACGATGGTGGTCAAGCCCGCCGAGCAGACGCCGTTGTCGATGCTGGCGCTCGCGCAGATCCTGGCGGACGCGGGACTGCCCGACGGCGTGCTCAACGTCATCACGACGTCCGACGCGGGCGGGGTCATGGAGCCCGTCATCCGCGACGGGCGGGCTCGCAAGCTGTCGTTCACGGGGTCGACGGCGGTGGGGCGCCTGTTGCTGGAGCAGTGCGCCGACAAGGTGTTGCGCACGTCCATGGAGCTGGGCGGCAACGCGCCGTTCCTGGTGTTCGACGACGCCGACCTCGACGCGGCGGTCGAGGGCGCCATGCAGGCGAAGATGCGCAACATCGGCGAGGCGTGCACGGCGGCCAACCGCTTCTACGTGCAACGCGGCATCGCCGACGAGTTCGCCCGCAGGCTCACCGAGCGCATGTCGGCGCTGCCCATCGGCCGTGGTACGGAGGACGGTGTCGTGGTCGGACCACTCATCGACTCCGCGGCGGTGGCGAAGGTCGACGAGCTCGTCGAGGACGCCACCCGGCGCGGCGCGGAGGTGCTGACCGGGGGTGCGACCGTGGACGGGCCGGGCAACTTCTACCAGCCGACCGTGCTCACCCGCGTGCCCGCGGACGCCCGCCTGTCGCGGGAGGAGATTTTCGGCCCGGTGGCGCCCATCTCGGTGTTCGACACCGAGGACGAGGCGCTGGCGGCGGCCAACGACACCGAGTACGGCCTCGTCGGATACGTCTACACCAACGACGTCAAGCGGGCCCTGCGCGTCAGCGAGCGGTTGGAGACCGGCATGGTCGGGCTCAACCAGGGCATCGTGTCGAACCCCGCGGCGCCGTTCGGCGGCGTCAAGCAGTCGGGCCTCGGCCGGGAGGGCGGCACCGTCGGCATCGAGGAATTCCTGGAGACCAAGTACGTCGCGGTGAGCCTGTGAGCGCGCCGGGGAGGACCTACGACATCGCGACCATTCCCGGCGACGGCATCGGTGTCGACGTCACCCTGGAGGCGCGCAGGGTGCTCGACGCCGCCGCGGAACGCCACGGTTTCGCACTGCGCTGGACCGAGTTCGACTACAGCTGCGAGCGCTACAGCACGACGGGCGCGATGATGCCCGAGGACGGTGTGGCGACGCTGTCCCGGTTCGACTCGATCCTGCTGGGTGCCGTCGGGTTTCCCGGGGTGCCGGACCACGTGTCGCTGTGGGGGCTGCTCATCCCGTTGCGGCGCGCGTTCTCGCAGTACGTCAACCTCCGGCCGGTGCGGCTGCTTCCCGGCACCACATCCGTGCTCGCGGGGCGGACGGCCGACGAGCTGGAGATGGTGATCGTCCGCGAGAACTCGGAGGGCGAGTACTCCACTCTCGGCGGCAGGCACAACCAGGGACAACCCGGCGAGTTCGTGCTGCAGGAGTCGGTGTTCACCCGCGTCGGGGTGGAGCGCATCATCCGGTACGCGTTCGAGCTGGCCCGTACCCGTTCGCGTCGCGTGTGCTCGGCGACGAAGTCCAACGGCATCATCCACACGATGCCGTTCTGGGACGAGATCTTCGAGCTCGTCGCGGCCGAGTATCCCGACGTGGCCGCGGAGCAGTGCCACATCGACGCCCTCGCCGCCAGGATGGTGCAGCAGCCCGACCGGCTCGACGTCGTCGTGGCGTCGAACCTGTTCGGCGACATCCTGAGCGACCTCGCCGCCGCCGTCACGGGTGGGCTGGGCATGGCGCCGTCCGGCAACATCAACCCGGAACGCACCCACCCGTCGATGTTCGAGGCCGTGCACGGCAGTGCCCCGGACATCGCCGGCAAGGGCATCGCGAATCCGGTGGCGCAGATCCTGGCGGGCGCGATGATGCTCGACCATCTCGGTGAGTCGGAGGCCGCCCGATCGGTCGACGGCGCCGTCGAGAAGGTGCTGTCCGAGGGGCGGGTGGCGACTCCCGACCTCGGTGGCACGGCGACCACGGAGGACCTCGGCACGGCGATCTCCGAGGCGCTCTGAGAGCGGCCGACAGCCCCCGCCGCAGTGCGTAGAACACCACGTGGCGGGGCATTCCGGCTCCATGAACCTGCTCGGTCTGCCGATCCCCGGCCCGCTGTCCCTCGTCGGTACCGCCGTCGGCACAGCGCAGGGGCTGGCGTCACTGGTCGCCAGCCCGCGGCGGTACGTCGCAACCAGCCCTCGCCGGTTCTACGTCGAGGTGCAGGGAGTGCAGGGCAAGGGCCGTGCCAAGGTGGCCCGCAGGGTCGAGGAGGCGGTCGAGTCCCATCCGCGGGTGGAGTGGGCGCGCGTGAACGGGCCGACGTCGCGGCTCGTCGTCACCGTGGCCGATCCACCACCCCGGGTCCGGGACATCGTGAAGCTCGTCCGGCGGGCGGAGTCCGAGCCGTTGACGATCGAGGACGAGGCCGCCGAGGACGAGACCCACCACCCGGCCGAGGGGGTCAGGGGCACCCAGGTGCTGCCGACGTTGGCCGTCGACGCGCTCGGGCTCCTCCTCTCGGTCGTCACCCGGCTCGGACGGTGGGCGCCGCTCCCGTCGGAGGTGGCGGGGTTGCTGGCCGCCGTGGACCACCACCCGTGGCTCAAGGACCTGGTCACACCGGGGTCCCAGGGGCCGACGCGCGCCGACTCGCGGATGTCGATGGCGGGAGCGCTGACCCAGGGCCTCGCGGCGGGTAACGAGAGCATCATCCTCGACGTCGTGCAGCGCGCCGGGGAGTGGCGGGAGGCCAGAGCCATCGAGCGGGCCTGGGCGGCGGTCGAGGACCGGATCGTGACGGGCCCGGACGCCGTCGCCGCGAAGACGCGGCCGAGCGCGCGCCCCGCGCCCGCCCCGAGGGGTGAGGGCGAGCGCTACCAGAGCAGGGCGCTGGGCCTCGGCGCCGTCGTGGGCGCGTCGGCGACACCGTTCCTGGGGTTGCGCAACGGGGTGGCGCTCGGGCTCGCGACCCTGCCGAAGTCCGTCGAGACGAGCAGGGCGGCCTTCGGCAGTGCGCTCGGCACGGCGATCGCCCGGCGTGGCGCGATCGTCATGGAACGCTCGGCATTGCGGAAGATGGACACCATCGACGTCGTCGTCGTCGACACGAAGGGGTTGCGGACCGGCTCGTGGGCGATGTCGGCTCTGGTGCCCGTGGGCGGAGCCGACAGGAAGACGATCGCCGAGGTGGCGTGGCGGCTGTTCTCGTCGGCCGACCCCGACGGCACGGCGGAGGAGGGCGAGTGGTGGCTCGGGCCGATCGACGGCCGCGAGCTCACGGGGCCGCACGGTGCGGAGGAGGTCGCCGCGGTCCGCCGCCAGGGTGTGGACCAGGTGCTGGGACTCGGTCGTGGCCGGCGGTTGCAGGCGGTGGCCGGGCTGAGCCCGGAGTCGCTGCCGAACACCGAACTGCTCTCCGTGACCGCGCAGCGCAGCGGCGTTCCCGTCCACGAGACCGACGATCCCCGCACGACCGTGCGCGAGTTGCAGGAGAGCGGCCACCGGGTGCTGGTGGTCTCGAACTCCCGGCGAGCGTTGTCCGTGGCCGACTGCGGTGTGGGGGTGTACGCGCACGGGGAGCGGCCGCCGTGGGGCGCGCACGTCCTGGTGGGGGCCGATCTCGTCACCGCCGCGGTGCTGATCGAGGCCGTCGGGGTCATGAAGACGGTGACGACCCACAGCATCCGCATCGCCCAGGCGTCGTCCGCGGTGGGCATGATCTCGGTGCTGCGGGGCGGGGTCACGAACCCGACCGCGCGTGCGCAACGGCCGTTGAACGCGGGTGCGGCCATCGCGTTGTTCAACGCGCGGCGCCACGCGTTGCGCCTGAGGGAGCCGAGCCGTGCGGAGGCGGTCGGATCCAGGGCGATGCCGTGGCACATGATGCCCGTGTCCGCGGTGCGCGACCGGCTCGGCTGCGGTGAGTCCGGACTGAGCGAGGCGGAGGTCCGGCGCCGAGCCGCCGCGGTGAGGAAGCCGAGCTCCGGTGGGACGACCCTGGGCAGCGCGTTCATGGCCGAGTTGGCGAACCCCCTCACGCCGGTCATGGCCGGAGGCGCGGCGGTCGCCGCGGCGGTGGGCTCGCCCGTGGACGCGGCACTCGTCGTGGCCGTCGTCGGGCTCTCCGCGTTGATCGGCGGTCTGCAGCAGGTGCGCGCGGAGCGGGAGCTGGCCGAGCTGTTGAGCCGGTCGGCGGTGGGTGCCGTGGTCGTGCGGGAGGGCCAGGAGCGCACCCTCACCGCCGACGAACTCGTGCCCGGCGACCTGGTGGTGCTGACGGCGGGCGACGTGGTGCCCGCGGACTGCAGGCTCGTGGAGTCCTCGGGGCTGGAGGTCGACGAGTCGTCGCTGACCGGAGAGTCGCTGCCCGTGGCCAAGGACGCCGCACCCGTCGTGGCGTCGGAGGTCGCGGAGCGGTCGTCGATGGTCTACGAGGGCACGACCGTGGCCGCGGGCCGGGCCACCGCGGCGGTGGTGGCCGTCGGCGACGACACCGAGGCCGGGCGCAGCATGGCCATCGCGCGCGAGGGTGCCCCCACCACCGGTGTGGAGTCACGGCTGACCGAGCTGACCGAGAAGAGCCTGCCCCTCGCCGCGGGGTCGGCGGCGGCGGTGGCGGGAGCCGGGCTCCTGCGGGGCGTCCCCCTGCGCGACAGCCTGGGCGCGGCGGTCAACCTCGCGATCGCGTCGGTCCCGGAGGGACTGCCGTTCATGGTCAACGCCGCGCAACTGGCGGCGGCGCGGAGGCTGGCCGAACACCGCGCTCTGGTGCGCAATCCGCGCAGCATCGAGGCGCTCGGCCGCGTCGACGTCCTCTGCTTCGACAAGACGGGAACGCTCACGGAGGGGCGGCTCACCGTCAGCGAGATCGACGACGGGCGCGCGGCGTCCCAGCCGAAGTCCTTCGAGCGGGACACGTCGTTGCGCACCGTGCTCGCGGCGGCGTTGCGTGCCACGCCGCACGCCGACTCGCCCGAGGAACTGCGGCATGCCACCGACCGGGCGGTCGCCGAAGCCGGGGCGCGGTGGGGCGTGGCCCGCAACGCCACCGCCACGGGTGCCTCCGGGTGGGAGGAGCTCGCCACCATGCCGTTCGAGTCGTCGCGCGGCCTGCACGCGACTCTCGGCCGCACCCACGAGGGTCTGCTGCTCAGCGTCAAAGGTGCTCCGGAAGAGGTGCTGTCCCGCTGCGAGGTCGGGGGCAAGGCACGCAAACGCCTCGCCGGGCGGGTTCGCGAGCTGGCCGGTTCCGGCCGGCGCGTGCTCGCCGTCGCGGAACGACCGCTGGACGAGCCGATCGACCTGGAGAACCTCGACGAGGTGCAGGGGCTGACGTTCCGGGGTTTCCTCGCGATCGCCGATCCGGTCCGCGACAGCGCCGCCCCGGCCGCGGCCAAGCTCCGTGAAGCGGGCGTGCAGATCGTGATGCTCACCGGCGATCACCCCGCGACGGGCGGCGCGATCGCCGCGGAGATCAACGGGCACCACGACCTCAAGATCGTCACCGGTGCGGACCTCGACGAGCTGGACGACGACGGGCTGCGCGCGCTGCTTCCCGGTGTCGACGTGATCGCCCGCTGCACGCCGGCCCACAAGGTGCGCATCGTCGAGGCGTATCGGGCGCTGGGCAAGACGGTGGCGATGACGGGTGACGGGGCCAACGACGCGCCCGCCATCCGGCTGGCCGACGTCGGGATCGCGCTGGGAGGGCGCGGCACACCCGCCGCGCGCGCCGCCGCCGACCTCGTCGTCACCGACGACCGCCTCGAAACGATCATCGCGGCGCTGGTGGAGGGCCGCGCGATGTGGGCGTCGGTGCGCCTGGCCCTGGGGGTGCTGCTCGGCGGCAACCTCGGCGAGATGGCCTTCACGATCCTCGGCTCGGTCGTGACCGGACGCTCGCCGCTCAACGCCCGCCAGCTGCTGCTCGTGAACATGCTGACCGACCTCGCGCCGTCGATGGCGATCGCGCTGCGCCGACCCGACGACAGCAGCGTGGAGGACTCGTTGCGGGAAGGTCCGGAGAGTTCGCTGGGCAGGCGGCTCTACCGGGACATCGGGGTGCGCGCGGGCACGACCGCGGTGGGCGCGACGGCGGCGTGGACCCTGGCCCGGTTCACCGGACGCCGGCGCAGGGCGGGAACCGTGGGGCTCGCCGCGCTCGTGGCGACCCAGCTCGGGCAGACGCTCGTCACCGGCCGCCGCAATCCCTCGGTGGTGCTCGCCGGGGTCGGCTCCGCCGCCGTGCTGGCGGCGGTGATCCAGACACCCGGGCTGAGCCACTTCTTCGGGTGCACGCCGTTGGGGCCGCTGGGGTGGGGCATCGCGTTGGGCAGCGCCACCGCCGCGACGGCGACCGGTGCGATCGCGGGGCTCAACTAGGCCGGATCGCGCGCGGTGTCCGGCCGCCGAGACGTGCTCACTCCTGCGTCGACGGCTTCGTCACCAGGGTCCTGTCGGGCGCCAGCCGGCGTACGGCGTCCTCCATGTGCGCTTCCAACAGTGTGATCAGCAGCTCTTCGTCGCCGCGTCGCAGGGCCTCGATGATGCGGTTGTGTTCGGCGACCCGCTCGTCCGCACGCTGGGAGTTGCGCCGGTACGTGTGCTGCAGCGCCGACAGGCACATCCGCGTCTCGATGAGCAACGTGCTGGCCATGCGCACGAGACGCCTGCTGCCGGAGGCCTCGATGAGCGTCTCGTGGAACGTCAGATCGGCTTCGATGAGCGCGGTCGGATCGTTCTGCTCGTCGGCCTCGGCCATGGTGGTGACCGCCTTCGCCAGCTCGTCGGCGACCTGCTCGCGGTGCGGACCGCGCACCACGCGTTGGGCCGCCGCCCGCTCGATGGCCGACCGCGCCCAGTAGATGTCGTGGACGTCGTCGGGTTCGAGGTTGATCACGAACAGGCCGCGGTGGGGCTCGCTGCGCAGCAGCCCCTCCGACACCAGCCGCTGCATGGCCTCCCGCAGCGGCCCGCGCGACACCTCGAAACGCGATGCCAGCTCCGTCTCCCCGAGTTGCGTCCCCGGCGGAAGGGCGCCGTTCATGATCGCGTCTCGGAGCTGTCGGGCGATGATCGACGCCGTCGACTCCCTGCTGACGGGTGCGATGTCGGCCAGCATGGCTACATGCCTTTCCTTCGGAACAGGGTGCCCAGGCCGGGCACGGCGGGGGAGGTGTCGAGCGCTCCGACGAGCCGGAGCCCCTCCCACACGGTCACCTGGTTGGCGGTCAGGACGGGTTTGCCGAGGCGGTGTTCGAGCGCGTCGATCAGAGCGAGGGTGCGCATGGCCGTGTCGGGGACGAGCACCGCGTCGGCGTCGTCGTGGTCGCGGCTCGCGATCAGCTCCACCACGTCGTCGGGGGAGAGCCGACCCACCTCGGCCGCCGTGACGATATCGGCACTCGACAGGCCGACGACCTCCACGCCACCGCGGCCGAGGAAGTCGGCGAAGAGTGTGGCGACGTCGTCGGGGTAGCTCGCGGCGACGGCCACCGTGCGCACGCCCAGAGCCTCGGCGGCGCGGACGAATGCGAAGGACGTGCTGGAGGCGGGGCGTCCGCCGGCCGACGCGGAGAGCGCGGCCACCTGCTCGTGAGCGCCGTCCCAGCCGTACACGAAGCTGCCGCTCGTGCAGGCCCACACGACCGCCGCGGGGTCGTGGAAAGCGAGTTTGCCCGCGCCTTCCGCGAGGCGGGCCGGGCTGCCGAGGTCGAGCAGCTCGGGCACCGCGTGCAGGTCGGTGCCGTAGATGTGTTCCACCGCGAGTCGGGCCGTGCCGCCGAGCAGTTTCTCGGCGTAGGGGTAGTCGTCCTCGGCGGCGTGGTCCGGGTAGATGAAACCGACCGACACCGCCGCGTCCTGCTGGCTGGGTGACAACGGGCACCTCCTGACGCGGATTGTTGACAATCCTACTGGAAGAATCAGGACACTTCGCGCAACCATCGGCCGGGGCCCACGATCGGCAGGCCCATCCGCCGCAGGCAGGCCCACATCGTGAGCTGGTTCGCGGTGAGGACCGGCTTCTGCAGCGCGGCCTCCAACGGCTCGATGACGTCGTAGGTGGGGAGATTCGTGCAACTGATGAAGATCGCCTCGGCGGCGGAGTGATCCGCGGCGAGAATGTGCTCGACGATCGTCCGGTAGCCGACCTTCCAGATGCCACCGCCGAGGCCGAGGTGGTCGCTGGCCACGGTGTCGACGTCCAGCTCCTGCAGGAAGTCGTGCAGTCGCGCGGTGAGATCGGCGTCGTAGGGCGTGAGCACGGAGATCCGGCGCAGGTCAAGCTGCCGCAGCACCTCGGCGAGTGCTCCGGACGTGGTGACGGCCTCGGCCGCACCCGCGTCGCAGATGACCTTGCGCAGTGACCGCTCGGCGTCGACCCCGTTCACGAAGCTGCCCGACGTGCACAGGTAGGCGACGACCTCGGGCTCGACGTGGAGGACGTCGCGGGTGGCGGCCGCGAGGTGCGCCGAGTTGCTGACCAGGTGCGCCATCTCCATGCTGACGGGCACCGGCTCGTACGGGGTACGGGCGAGGTGAAGCGAGACCTCCATGGGTACCCAGCGCCAGAGCTCCCGTTCGAGTGCGAGGTCGAACGGGGCGATCACGCCGATACCGCGCTGCGCGAGTGGGCCGTCGAAGGAGGGGAAGTCCAGTGCTGCGAAATCCAAGGGTCGACCTCCGACGGCGTCATTGCATGAAGGGGTCTCCGGGGGGACTCCTCGGATTGTTGACAATCATACGACTGCCTCATACCGTGTCAACGTGAGTGGCACGGATCGTCCGGTTCTCGCCGTTTTGTGCGGCGACCAGCGTCCCCCGGACATGGAACCCATCGAACGGGCGGCAACGGTTCGTTACGCCGCCGCCGCCGACCTTCCCGACGCCCTACGCGGTGCGGACGCGCTGTTCGTCTACGACTTCCTCTCCCGGGCGTTGCCCTCGGCGTGGCCCGCGGCCGACACGCTCGGCTGGGTGCACATCGCCAGCGCGGGCGTGGACCCGGTGATGTTCCCGGAACTGCGCGACAGCGACGTCGTGCTCACCAACTCGCGAGGGGTCTTCGACGCCGCGATCGCGGAGTACGTCCTCGGCCTGGTCATCGCGTTCGCCAAGGACTTCGCCGGTTCGCTGCGCCTGCAACAGCAACGCACGTGGCGGCATCGCGAGACCGAACGCGTCGCCGGCACCTCGGCGCTCGTCGTCGGAACCGGGCCGATCGGCCGGGCCGTCGCCCGCCTGCTGCGGGCCGTGGGCATGTCGGTCGCCGGGGCGGGACGTCGAGCCCGGCGGGACGACCCGGACTTCGGCACCGTGGTCTCCTCGGCGGAGCTCACCGACCACGTCGCCGACGTCGACGTCGTGGTGGCCGTGGCACCGCTGACGGAGCAGACCAAGGGCATGTTCGACGCGCGCGCGTTCGCCGCCATGAAGCCGGGGTCCCGGTTCGTCAATGTCGGACGGGGCGAGCTGATGGTGACCGACGACCTCGTGTCGGCGTTGCGCAGCGGCCACCTCTCCGCGGCGGCGCTCGACGTGTTCGAGCAGGAGCCACTGCCGCCTGAAAGTCCGCTGTGGACGATGGAGAACGTCCTGATCTCCGCGCACATGTCCGGCGACGTCGTGGGCTGGCGGGACGCGCTCGTCGAGGTCTTCGCCGACAACTTCGCTCGGTGGTGCGAGGGCAGACCGCTGCGCAACGTCGTCGACAAGCGCCTCGGCTATGTACCCTCGATGAGCTGAGGCGCCGTCGCCGACGAGGACGAGGAGAGTCATGTCGAGCATGTCGATGCTGACCGCGAGCGAACTCGTCGCGGCCTACTCGTCCCGGGAACTGTCACCTGTGGAGGCCACTCGCGCCTCCCTCGACGTGATCGCCGAACGCGACACCGACTACCGCGCCTTCACGCTCGTCGATCCCGAGGTCGCGCTCGACGCTGCCCGCAGCTCCGAGGAACGGTGGCTCCAGGGCAACCCGATCGGCTGGCTAGACGGTGTCCCGTCGTCGCTCAAGGACCTGTTCCTCACCCAGGGCTGGCCCACGCTGCGCGGCTCGCTGTGCATCGACCGCGACCAGGCGTGGCAGGTCGACAGCCCCGTCACCGCGCGCATGCGCGAGCACGGTCTGGTGCTGCTCGGCAAGACCACCACCCCGGAACTGGGATGGAAGGCCGTGACCGACAGCCCGCTCGACGGCATCACGCGCAATCCGTGGAACCCCGCGTTGACGCCCGGCGGGTCGAGCGGCGGAAGTGCCGTGGCGCTCGCGACCGGCATGGGCGAGCTGTCCGTCGGCACCGACGGAGGTGGATCGGTGCGCATTCCCGCGTCGTTCTGCGGCGTCGTCGGCTTCAAACCCACCGGAGGCCGCATCCCGCTGTACCCGGCGAGTCCTTTCGGTGCCCTCGCGCACGCGGGACCGATGGCCCGCTCCGTGGACGACGTGGCGCTGCTGCTCGACGTGCTCGCCGCACCCGACCACCGCGACCCGGCCGCGCTGCCGCCCCCACCCGGCACCTACCGCGAGGCGGTGCGTCGCGACGTGCGCGGCCTGCGCGTGGCGTACTCGGCCGACCTCGGCTACGTCGACGTCGACCCGGAGATCGCGCAGATCGTGGTGTCGGTCGTCGCGAAGCTGAGTGAGGCCGGACTGACGGTCGAGGACGCCGACCCCGGTTTCACCGACCCGGCCGACGCGTTCGAGGTGCTGTGGTCGACGGGAGCCGCGAAATGGCTCGACTCGTTCCCCCCGGACTCCGAGGACCGCGTCGACCCGGGTCTGCGCGAGGTGTGGGCACGGGGACGCACCTACTCCGCGAGCGACTACCTCGACGCGACCGCCGAACGGGCCACGCTGGGCATCCACATGGGAGAGTTCCACACGCGCTACGACCTGCTGATCACGCCCACGATGCCGATCAAACCCTTCGAGGTGGGGCACGACGTGCCGCCGGGCAGCGGCTACGAGAGCTGGCCGCAGTGGACGCGCTTCACGTACCCGTTCAACCTCACCCAGCAGCCCGCGATCACCGTGCCCGCGGGCTTCACGTCGGACCGCCTGCCCGTGGGGTTGCAGATCGTGGGGCCGCGTCACTCCGACGACCTCGTGCTGGCGGTGGCGAGGTTGGTCGAGGAGATCAACCCGTGGCCGACCGATCGACCGGCGGGTCTTCGGGGCTGACCCGGCGCTCCAGTGACCGCACGTCACGGCTGAGGAGCGCGAGGCCCGTGGTCAGCACGAGGAGGACGGCGCCGCCGATCAACGTGGCCTGCTCGCCGAACCGCTCGGCGAGCGGCCCGGCCGCCACCTGCCCCAAGGGGAGCGCGACGAACCCGGCGAGCATGTCGTAGGA
>JACYYK010031300.1_pt1 | contig 14339 bp, 12 predicted proteins | sample 8236871 | NCBI WGS metagenome assembly JACYYK01 (sample SAMN14103087, study PRJNA606662) | landfill metagenome | isolation source: landfill solid waste inoculated with endophyte fungus Paravalsa indica | place: India:New Delhi, Okhla landfill site | collected 2017-11-05 | reverse complement strand
GGCAGGGTGTAATTCCCGACCGGCGGTAATTTCGTTTTGACGAAAAAGTCCGCGACCCACAGTTTTGTGGTTGATATGGTGTGAATCCATAACCGACAGTAAAGTCTGGTATGCAGAAGAATTAATGAATTTGACTGATAGAGTCGGTTTTATTTGTGTCGCCCTGGCATAAATAAAACCGTCTTTTTTTCAGTGCGGAGGATTAGGTAGTAACATGAATAAAACGCGTCACTTAACGATCATTGCTTTATTGTCGGCAATATCATTTGTTTTAATGATTTTCCCACAATTTCCAATCTTGCCCGGAGCAAGCTTTTTGAAAATTGACTTTTCGATTGTTCCTGTATTGCTGGGAACTTTACTCTTAGGATTGAAACAGGGCTATACGATTTTAATTCTAAGGTCAGTTTTGAAATTACTGCTTAATAATGAGGGCCCCGGCGATTTGATTGGTATACCAATGAATATTATGGGGATGGCTGTCTTTATGACGATAATCGTGCTAGTCATGCGACGTACGAAATTGTCAAAAGGACAATTTATGTGGGGGATCGTATTAGGAACAATAGGCTTAACCATTGTGATGGTCATTTTAAACTATATTTATGCGGTGCCACTATATGCCATATTTGCAAATTTTGATATTAAAGCAACGATTGGTATGGGACGTTATCTTCTTTGGATGGTCGTGCCTTTCAACTTAATTGAAGGGATTATTCTGGGTGTGGTCTCAGGTGCTGTCTTTTTCTCATTCCAACGTGTATTAAGTAATATGCATTCACAATTAAATTAAAGCATGTGGCTTGCACTTATAACGCTATTTTCTTAAACTAGTCATTAGTAATAGCGAGAGGTGGACCATGTTGTGATAACTGATTTTTTGATTACCCTATTTTCGCCAGTACAACCACGGCGACATCGGGTAATTTTTGGTTTATTAAGGCGTCGTTTAACAGTGTCAACAGAATACTGGGGATTACGCTACCAATTGTTGTCATTTGTTGGTCTGTTTCCTCAATTAGAAAAGACAACTTTTGATGAACAAATTGCAAAGCTCATCAAGAATGGTTTGCTTATTGAACAGCAGCCAAATTCTGGTCAGTTATTGTTGACAGATAAGGGGGTAGTTGCCCAGCAGGAATATCATAAGCATCACTATCAATTGCAGTATATGCCATTAACAACGCAACCTTTAGCAAATGTTCGTCAGTTTCGGGAAGCATTCTGGTTGGCAAATCAAATTATTTCGGAAACAGCTTATCATAATAAGCGCTACTATCCGTTACAAATTGATGTTAAAACCAAAATGTTAGTGAAAAAATGGTATCGTCAGACTGATAAATCGCATTTGATCGATAACTGGCTGATGGCTCTAACCCAATTTTTAAAACAATTAGATCAGCAAACAGCCAATCAATTTGTGGCGACTTGGGTTGGCCATCAAGTGCCAGGGCGGAATGCTGATCAATTAGGGTTACCAGCAACATGGACGGCTACCGACTTTTATCTGTGGGAATTTGATTTATTTATTTTTTGGAGTCAAACCTTACTTCAGTCCGATAGTAACAGTGAACTAAAAAAATTGTGGCAACTGACACAACAGCAACAGAATTTGTCGCCAAGTGTGCAACTAACATGTCAACAGGTTCACCAGGGATTATCAATAGCAACAATTAGTCAGCAACGGCGCTTGAAAATCGGTACGGTACGAGAACATTTGTTAACGGCAGCGGTGTGGTTACCTAAAACAGATTTTCCGTATGACTTATTTTTAACACCGGAAACGTTGCGATATTTACAGGAACATTTAGCTGGTAATATTGATGATTGGCAGTTTGCTGATATTCGAACATCAGATAATCCGGATGAATTTTTCGTTTTTCGATTATATGAAATTTATTTGACCAAACAGGGAGCGTAAACCATGGCAATGATTAACTTAGATAAAATTTTACAAGCTAAGTTTGGTTTCAAAACTTTTAAAACTGGTCAAAAGGAAATTTTAACTGCCTTGTTAGCCAAGCAATCGACGCTAGCAATTTTACCAACTGGTGGTGGTAAAACACTGATTTATCAAATGATGGGTGCTGTTCGAGACGGTTTAGTGATCATCGTGACACCATTGCTGTCTTTAATGCAGGACCAAGTGGCTCGTTTGAATTACCTTGGTGAAAAAAATGTGATTGCTTTGAACTCAACATTGACATTTGAAAATAAAAAGAATGTCCTAAAGCACTTAAAACAATACCATTTCTTGTTCATTTCACCTGAAATGTTAAACCAAGAGCAGGTGCAAATATCATTAAAACAAGTGCCAATTAATTTGATGGTTATTGACGAGGTTCATACCATGGTGACATGGGGACAAGATTTTCGACCGGACTATCTCGCGTTACCAACCATTCATAAGCAACTTGATCAACCGCAGTTACTGTTACTAACGGCAACGGCAACGCCAAGTATGATAACTGCAATTATTGAAAATTTTCGTTCTGTACCGGAAAAGTGGTTTGTCTATCAACAACCTGTTGATCGGCCAAATATATTTTTGCATACTGAGAAATTGGCAAATGAGTTTGAGAAAAAACAACGATTAAAGTATTTGCTACAGACAACGAGTGGACCAGGGGTCGTTTATTTTACTTCACGTAAGCTAGCAACAAGTATGGCTGAATGGTTAACTAGTGAAACTGGGCAGCGTGTTGTTGCCTATCATGCGGGGATGAGCGCGATGGCTAGATACCGTGTACAACAACAGTTTATGCAAGGTGAAATCGATGTTATTACAGCGACTTCAGCATTTGGTATGGGGATCGATAAAGAAAATATTCGCTTTGTCATTCATTATCATTTGAGTAATGATCTTTCAAATTATTTGCAAGAAATTGGTCGTGCGGGTCGTGATGGTCAACAATCGGTGGCAATTCTATTATATGTTCCTGGCGATGAAAGCATTCAGTTTAATTTGATTGATCAAACGATTCCAGATTCATATGCAATCAAAAGTTATGTTGAACAGTCTGAGGTGACCATATTAAACCATGAACAGATAAGGCTATTAGATTTTTATAAATCTAATCAGCTCACAACGGTTGAAATTAGTCGGATTTTTGATAATCGGCGGCGCATCAGACAGAATAATTTGTTATCAATGATCAATTATGCAAAATCTGACGGTCAGTTGCGTCATCAAATCAGCGACTATTTTGGTAATGAAACAGATGGTTTATCGCAAACTGACGAAAGTGTGGGTGTGACAGACTGGCATCCAAAAGAATTGCACTTAGAAAGAAAAGAAGATGGCAAACATCAGTTAAAGGTGTTAAATTGGTCTGAACAGCTAAAAAAACTATTTAATTTACAGTAAAGATTAGGTGTGACACTAACTATTTTAAGGCGGTTAGTGTATTATTAAAGATAGTAAAAAAAGATAGTAAGGAGAGCCACCAATCATGACCGAAAAAAAGGATAAACAACAGCCATGGGAGGCATCTTTTAAAGATGATACAACCAAGCAGTATTCAAGAACGCAAAACCGGCGTAAATCGAAACGTGTTAGTATGGTTGTCGGGATTTTGGTATTGATTGTTATTGTGTTGTCTTTTGTTCCTGTATATAAATATCTACAAGAACTAAATAAGCCTGCTGATAACACAACAAATACTGAGCTGCCAGTTGCTTCATCAACAAAAACAACAACATCAACGAATAAAGTAACCGATACAGCGAAGTCAGAATCAAAGGCTAAGGTTGCCGCATCTAAGTCATCGAGTGAGGCAGCAGCTAAATCTTCATCCGAAGCAGCGGCTGCAAAGTCTTCATCCGAAGCGGCCGAGGCAGCATCATCGAGTGAGGCGGCAGCAGCCAAATCTTCATCAGAGGCAGAAGCAGCAGCAAAGTCTTCATCCGAAGCAGCGGCATCATCTGAAGAAGAAGGGCAAACAGTATCATTTGATTCTGGTACCTTATATAGCTTTGCCCGTGCCAATAATACAACTCCTGAAGAGTTATATAGTTTGAATCCCGGGTTAACATCAAGCAATTATGCGACTTTCTACGGTAAGGGCTTGAAGGTCAAGTAGAAGTTTTCAAGTACAATAATAAATTTTAAATATAATCGAGTTGGGACATAGTAAATGTCGCAACTTTTTTTATTAAATATGCCTAGTGTTTCCACCGAATTAGGCGTAAAATAGAATAGTAATAAATTGAATAAGGATGTGAATCATGAACCCAATTCAGATTGCAATTGATGGACCAGCTTCGGCTGGCAAGTCAACGATTGCTAAAATCTTGGCTACTGACTTGAATTTTGTATATGTTGATACAGGAGCGATGTATAGAACTGTTACCCTTGCTGCCATTAGAGCAGGTATTAAGTTGACCGATGAGGCAGCGGTCGTCGCATTATTGCCAGAGATCGATATTTCATTTAAGCCAGCTAACCCAGTACAGCGTGTCTTCTTAAATGATGAAGAAGTAACCGATGATATTCGATCAGTTGAAGTGACAGCAAATGTCTCAGCTGTTTCAGCCTATGGGGATGTCCGTACGGCAATGACAGACTTACAGCGTGATATAGCGGCCGCTGGTGGTGTTGTCATGGATGGTCGTGATATTGGTACAACGGTATTGCCGGATGCTGAAGTGAAGATTTTCTTAATTGCTTCTGTCCATGAGCGAGCAGTTCGTCGCTTTAAGGAAAATCAAGCAAAAGGGATGGCTACCACATTAGAAGAATTGGAAACGGCGATTGAGAAAAGAGATTATTTAGATTCTCATCGCGAAATATCGCCGTTGCAGAAAGCATCTGATGCGACAGAATTAGATACTACTGGATTGTCAATCCAAGAAGTAGTAGCTGAAGTAAAGCGCATTATTGAAAATAAATTACGAAATTAATAATCACAACTCAAAAAGATGTAAAAAACACTGGTAATATATATCAAGATTAGGTATAATAACCATTAGAGTCGTGTGACCAGGAGGATATATTGTAATGAACGAAGAGAACAACGAGCTATTGGCAGCTCTTGACAGCGTAGCCGAAGTTAAAGTTGGCGATGTAGTTAAGGGTGAAGTCTTGGCAATTGATGATAATCGTCAAGTTATCGTAGGTATTGAAGGTGCCGGTGTTGAAGGTGTAATTCCTTTGCGCGAATTGACAACTGACCGCGATGCGGACGTAAATGACCTTGTCAAGGTCGGAGACGTGTTGGATTTGGTAGTAGTATCTACTATCGGTTCTGACAAGGAAGGTGGATCATACCTATTGTCAAAGCGTCGTCTTGAAGCTCGTCGTGCTTGGGAAGAAATCGCAAGCAAGCACAGTGTTGACGACATTGTGGAAGCACCAGTAACGCAAGCCGTTAAGGGTGGTTTGGTTGTTGATGTTGAAGGTGTACGTGGATTCGTACCTGCTTCAATGATTGAGAACCGTTTCGTGCAAGATTTGAACCAATACAAGGGTCAAACTATCCGTGCAAAGATTATTGAAATCAACGCAGCAGATAGCCGTTTGATCTTGTCACGTCGTGAAGTTTTGAATGAAGAGCGTTCAGCTGCTTTGGCACGCATCTTTGATGAACTTTCAGTTGGTGATGTAATTGAAGGTAAAGTTGCTCGTATGACTAACTTTGGTGCATTTATTGACCTTGGTGGTGTTGATGGATTGGTACACGTATCTGAAATCTCACACGAACGCGTTTCACAACCTTCAGACGTTTTGTCAGTTGGTGAAGAAGTTAAGGTTAAGGTTTTGGGCTTGGATCCAGAACGTGAGCGTATCTCATTGTCAATTAAGGCTACTCAACCAGGACCTTGGGATACAGCAGCTGAAAAAGCACCAGCTGGTACAGTTCTAGAGGGAACTGTTAAGCGTGTGGTTGACTTTGGTGCATTCGTTGAAGTGTTCCCAGGCGTTGAAGGTTTGGTTCACGTTTCACAAATCTCACACAAGCACATTGCTAACCCTAGTGATGTATTGACAGCCGGTGACAAGGTTCAAGTTAAGGTTTTGGATGTTAACCCAGAACGTCAACGTTTGTCATTGTCAATCAAGGCTTTGGAAGAAGCACCTGCACGCGAGGAAAATGATCGCCCTCGTCGTTCACGTCGCCCTCGCCAATCAGCACCAACTAACTACTCAACTTCTGAAGAAGAAGGTTCAGCAACGTTAGGTGATGCATTTGGTGACATCTTCAAAGATTTCGACTAAGCATTAGAATAGTTTAAAACAGTTAGAGGCTGGGACAGATGTTGTCTCAGCCTCTAATTTTTGTTTCGTATTAATTCATGTTAATATTAAACATAGAGTATACAAATTAACGCGAATTACAATAAATTATGTAATTCAGAAAAGAGGATAATATGGGATTTCCTGTTGTGGCTGTTGTTGGTCGTCCAAATGTTGGTAAATCAACAATTTTTAACCGCATCGCGGGTGACCGAATTTCAATTGTCGAGGATACGCCAGGTATTACACGTGATCGTATTTATACACGTGCGGAATGGTTGACTAATGAATTTCGGTTAATTGATACCGGTGGAATTGACATGGGCGATGAACCATTTATGTCACAAATTGTTCAACAAGCTGAAATTGCGATTGATGAAGCAGATGTTATTGTTTTCATGGTTTCGGCTCGCGAAGGATTAACTGAAGCTGATGAACGTGTGGCTAAAATGTTGTATCGATCAAAAAAGCCAGTTGTTTTGGCAGTTAATAAGGTTGATAATATTGAACAGCGTTCAGAAATTTATGAGTTTTACGCATTAGGATTTGGTGATCCATATCCAATTTCTGGTGCACATGGTACCGGATTAGGTGATTTGTTGGATCAAGTTGTGGCTAATTTCCCAGATGTAGAAGCACCAGAAGAAGATGATGCGGTACGCTTTTCATTTATTGGTCGTCCAAATGTCGGGAAGTCATCATTAGTGAATGCGATGTTAGGTGAGGAACGGGTCATCGTGTCAGATATTTCTGGTACAACGCGTGATGCCATCGATACCCGATTTACTTCAGAAGATGGTGACGAATTTGTTATGGTCGATACGGCAGGAATTCGTAAACGTGGGAAGGTTTACGAATCTACTGAAAAGTACTCAGTCATGCGTGCAATGCGGGCAATTGACGATTCAAATGTCGTGTTAGTTGTCTTAAATGCGGAAGAAGGTATCCGTGAGCAAGATAAGCACGTGGCCGGCTATGCGCATGAAGCGGGTCGAGCCGTTATTATTGTTGTAAATAAGTGGGATACGCTTGAAAAAGATAATCACACAATGACGGATTTTGAAAATCAAATTCGTCAAGAATTCCAATATCTATCATATGCACCGATTGTCTTTGTGTCAGCTTTGACAAAGCAACGTTTGAATAAATTACCAGCACTAATTAAGCAAGTAAATGATAACCATCGAAAGAGAATTCAATCGGCTACGTTGAACGAAGTTATTTCAGATGCTTTGGCATTAAATCCAACATCAACAGTTAATGGTAAGCGTTTGCGTGTTTATTATGCAACGCAAGTAGCTATCCAACCGCCAACTTTTGTTGTTTTTGTCAATAATCCTGAGTTAATGCATTTTTCATATGAACGTTTCTTAGAGAATCAAATCCGTAAATCATTTGACTTTACTGGAACGCCAATTCACTTGATTAAAAGAGCACGTAAATAAAAATAAACTTAATATTGCATACTTTGCCTTAAATTTTATAAAAATATTTAAGGATATGACAAAAACCTTGCTATATCAACGTTTAAAGGCATTTTTTACTTGTAAGAACCACATAATTATGATATTCTAAGTATCGAAATCTAATTACAGATTCAATTTTAATTTATTGGCAAAATGCCAATATACCTATGCAGGAGGAAAACTAAATGGCTAACAAGCAAGAATTAGTAACTGATGTTGCAACTGCAACTGGTTTGACAAAGAAGGATGCAACTGCTGCAGTTGATGCAGTATTCGCTTCAATCCAAGATACTTTGGCAAAGGGTGAAAAGGTCCAATTAATTGGCTTTGGTAACTTTGAAGTACGTTCTCGTGCAGCTCGTAAGGGTCGCAACCCACAAACTGGTGAGGAAATCGAGATTGCTGCATCAAAGATTCCTGCATTCAAGCCTGGTAAGGCATTGAAGGATGCAATCAAATAAGTTGTATTGAAAAAGAAGTGGTGTTTAACACTACTTCTTTTTTTGTCGTTTTTAGATCAAATCCTCAGTTATTTGAAACACGTTTATGCTCTCAAATAAAGCTACGCATTCAATATGTATGTGTTTACCGTCGTTAATTTGTGCTAAACTTAAATTTAATTAATTATTGTAAAAGAGGTATTGCGATGGGAGTAGGGAAAATTATAACAATCGCTGGTTCGGATATTTTAGCTGGTGGTGGGGTCCAAGCTGATTTAGCAACATTTAATGAATATGGGTTGTTTGGTTTAAGTGCCATTACAAGTATTGTGACAGTTAATCAAGCTGATTTTGATATTTATGATGTGCCAGTGTCTGTGTTGGCCAAACAATTAACATCTCTGAGTCAATTTACAGATATTAAGGGTATCAAAGTGGGATTGTTACCGTCTGTTGATCATATTGATCTAGTCAGCCAATTTATCAAACAATATGCTGGCCAAGTACCGGTCGTTATTGATCCGGTGATGGCGTTTAAAGAAACTGATTCAGTTAATGCGGCAAAATTAGCCACTGCTATCAAGCAAAAATTATTACCACTGGCAACAGTCGTGACACCCAATTTGATTGAAGCTGAGTTATTAACGGAACAATCAATTCGTTCTGAAGAAGATTTATTAACGGCTGCTAAGATGCTCCATACAATGGGACCACAAACCGTGGTGGTCAAGGGTGGTGTGCGTTTACTTGGTGATATGGCAATCGATGCGGTTGTTTCCGATAATACGGAAAAGATGATGCAATTACCAAAAATTGCGCAACCGTATAATAATGGGGCTGGCTGTACATTTTCAGCAGCCATTGCCAGTCAGATATCGCAAGATGTACCAGTAATAACGGCAATTGACGATGCCAAGGATTTTGTACATGATGGTATTTTGCACGGAGTTCGTTTGAATGATGATTTTAAAGTAGGTAATGTTTGGCAGGCAGCGCGCCGCCATAAGGGGTAGATGAAATGAAAACAAAGCAAATTACTATCGGAGCGGTGTTGATTGCTATCAACATTGTATTAAGTTATGTCGCCAAATTACCAACGCCAACAGGATTCGTTTCTTTAGTAGAAACTGGTATTTTTATTGGTGCTTGGCATTTTGGTCCTAAAATGGGATTAGCCGTTGGTGGGTTAACTGGATTTTTACTAGACTTATTTGCTGGCTATCCACAATGGATGCTTTTTTCATTACTTATCCATGGTGGAGAAGGTTGGGTAATTGGACATTATAACGTTGATAAAACAGTGGGTATCCGTGTTTTAGGTAACATTTTAGGTGGTATTACCATGGTTGTGGGTTACTGGTTAGCTGGTAGTTTCTTACTATGGGTCACTGGTGGGTCAAAAATGTCATTACAGGCTGCAACGTTGGCTGGCCTTACAGATGTGCCAGCAAATATTTTCCAGGTTTTGGTTGGATTTATCTTAGCACTTATTGTAAGCGTACCATTACGAAAGTGGATACGTTAATTTAATTATTAAGCGTAATAGGCTGGGTTATTTCCCAGTCTGTTTTTGTTTTCGACAAAATAGTCATTAATTGTTAGATTAGAGGGAATTTTGATTATGAAATTTTTACATACAGCCGATTGGCATATTGGTAAAGAGTTAGGGGGCTATTCACTATTAGCCGAACAGCAAGTTGCTTATCAACAAATTAGGGATTTAGCAATTCAAGAAAAAGTTGATGGTGTGATTATTGCTGGTGACTTATATGACCGCGGTATTGCGCCAATTTCAGCAGTTAATAGTTTAGAGAGCATGCTGAAAGATTTAAATATAACATTTAAAATGCCGGTCTATGCTGTTTCCGGAAATCATGATGGTGCCACACGATTGGGTGCTGGGCGAGAATGGCGGGAAAAGAGTCAATTATATTTAAATACAACGCTGGCTGATTCTTTTACACCTATTGAAACCAAAGATACACAAGTATTCTTGTTACCATTTATTGAGCCTTCAACGGCTCGGGTGCATTACGGCATAACAGAAGATGAAACAGCACATTATCAAACAATCAATCAAGTCATGCCCCGTATTGTTAACGAAATGGTTGCCAAATTTAAACCAGCAATGAATCATGTGCTGGTGACCCATTATTATGTTGTGGGTAGTAAAAATCAGGATTATGAATTCACTAGTGAAACTAACTCACAAGTTGGTGGTTTACGTGGCTTGGATGATCAATTATTTAAGGATTTTGACTATGTTGCATTGGGTCATCTACATTTAAAACAAGCGAGTCCTAGTGATGTTGTGCAATATTCGGGTTCACCAATCAAATTTAATACGAAAGAAGCCCAATCAGAAAAGGGCGTTTATCTTGTTGAAATCAACGATCATCAAGTGAAAACAAAGTGGGAACCATTAGTCCCTAAGAAGGATTTGATTTTACTGACTGGAACCTTTGATGAATTAGTGACACCAAGTTTTTATCAACAGTATGAACGAGCACATAAAAACTACTTTAGTATTAAGATTCAAGGGACGGTCACATCGCCCAATGCGCGGGCAATGCTGGCTGAAATTTATGGTGATGTTGTCGAAGTGCAATATGACTTACCTAAGTTAATGCAGAGTGAAACAAGTATTCCAGAAATTAGTGATGGTAATGAAGCTGATGATAAAATGATTGCTAATTTTTATGAGTTTGTGACTGGTGAACAACTGAATGATAATCAAAAGAAGCTTATTGATGAGACCTTGAGTGACTTACACCAACAGGAGGAAGATAATTAATATGCGTCCTATCAAATTACAATTGAACAATTTCGGACCTTATGATCATGCCACGATTGATTTTTCAAATTTCACTGAATCTAAACTATTTTTAATTACTGGCGATACGGGTGCTGGTAAGACAACTATTTTTGACGGTATGACCTATGCCTTGTTTGGTGAAGGAACTGGTGAACGACGTCCGGAAGATATGCGTAGTGAATTTGCTGATACGAATTCAGAAACTAAGGTCGTTTTTTGGTTTGAACATAATGGCCGTTTCTATGAAATTAAGCGTACGCCCACACAGTCATTAAAAAAGAAGCGCGGTGCAAAATCAGATTTTGATTTAACCGAACATAAAGCAACGGTTTCATTGATGGAAGTTGATGATGTCCTCGCAACACCAATTGCTGCACTCGGCGACAAAGCAACCGTTGTTAATGACCACGTCAAAGAATTACTACACTTAAATGCTGAACAGTTTCGTAAAATAATTTTATTACCACAAGATAAATTTCGAGAATTTTTAAGTGCCCAAAGTGATGATAAAAAGGTCATTTTACGTCAACTATTTGGAACGGCAATCTTTGACCAGTTTACGGATAAATTGAAACAACAACAAAAAACATCTGATAGTCAACTGGAACAACTTGCTTTCCAACGTGACGATAAGTTAAAACAAATTGACTGGCAACAGGATGATATTGAGACTATTGCACCAACTGCAGCAGAAAAGTTGACGCTTTTATCTCAGATGAATCAAGCAATGCGCATTGATTTAACTGAACAAGAGAACGACTTGACGAAAGCACGTGAGCAATTAAAAGTTTTACAGCAACGGCAACAAGAAGGTCAACGCGTTGAAAATTTATATACACAATTAACGCAAAAGAATCAGTTATTGCAAGAAAAATATACACAGAAACCGGTCATTGAAAAAAAGAAAACTTGGTGGCAAACTTTGCGTTGGGCCGAATCGCAACGTGAAATCGTTGATAAGCAACAACGACTTGCTAAACAATTAGCTGATGAATCAGATAGTAAGCAACAAGTGACAACAGCAAGCAATCAGCTAAAACATAGCCAAACTGTATTGGTAGATCAACAAACAACACTGTATAAACAAAAGGAAAGTATCGCTAACAAGCGCATTGTTTTACAACAAATTCAAAATGATTTACTACCTAAATCTCGTCAATTGACTAAAGCTCAAGATAAGCAAGCACAAGTTATTGCGAAAATTGCATCAGCTGAACAAACTAATCAAAAATTAAATGATCAATTACAGATCACTGAAAATGAATTAACAGATAAACAAAAGCAGTTGGCTGATAAACAGCAAATTATCATTAATGAAATTAGTCTGACAAAGCTAACTTCGCAGATACAAAATATGGCAGAGCGGGTCAGTGACTATGAGTCACGGCAATCAGCCTTAGAGTCAGCAGAATTACAAGCAGCAAAATTAGCAGAACAAGTTACAAAATCAAAAGAGCATCAATCCTTAAAATGGCAAAAATTAAAAGAGCAAGAATCATTACGTCGTGATATCTTGATTCAGCAATTAAAACAAGAGTTAAAGGTCGGTGAGCCTTGCTTGATTTGTGGTCAAATTTATCAAGGTCAGCAGCATGAGCATAATCAAGCAGCAACGACAACCTACGCAGATTTAAAAACGGCTATTCAAGCGGTTGAACAGACAGAGCGTTCAGTTAGAGATGCTGCTGCAGATCTATCTAAAGTAATGACGGCTTATGAAACGAAATTGGCTGATATTAAAAGTGAAAAGGAATGGTTAGATTCACGACAAAGTAAAATTAATCAGACTTATGAACAGATAAAGGCCGATTGGGAATCAGTGTTCGCTTCTTTTAATGAAACTTTTAGTGAATTGCCAACGATATTTGATAAAGTACAGGTTAACAAAAAAACACAACTAGCTTTAGCTTTCATGCGTGATACTAAAAAGCAAGTGACATCCTTAGAAAAAGAAGTTGTCAATAAACAACAACAGCTGCAAGCAGCTAAAGAAGATTTGGTAGAAAATAAGCAAATTCTTGTATCGCAACAACAAAATAAGCAAGAATTGACTGATGAAATTACGCAATTAACAGCATCGACCGGGCAATTATTGTCAGTGACCGAGTATGAGCAGAAAGTTCAGCAACTTCAGCATGAGATTAAAAAATATGAAGAAACTGACAATGAGCTACGTGAGCAATTGTTAAGAAATGAAAATAGTCAACAGGAGAAACAGCAACAGTTAGCAAGTATCCAACAAAAATTGGCGCAAATTCAAGCTGATTTAACGCAAGAACAGCAACGTTTAGCAACGGTTATTAGTGAGGGACCAGTTGCAGACCAAGCTGGATTTGATGAATTAATGGGACGTTTAGACCAAGATCCCGATGAAATCAATCAGTTGCATAATGCCGTTATGGCTTACCAGACAAGTATCAAAAGCTTAACGGCAGAAGTCGACGATTTGAAAAAACAAATTGGTAATAAAACCTTGCCGGATTTAGAGAAGTTGCAAATGCTGGTTAATGAACAGCAAGCTTCTGTTGAACAACAAGTGGCTGACTATACGGCAAAGGAAGCTCAGTTAACGCAACAGGTACAGATTGAATATTCTGTACAAACACTACAAGAGCAATGGGCAGCTCAACAATCTGCAGGTAGAGATTTGTTTACCTTAAAAGAAGCCGTTGATGGTAATAATGATAAACGGCTACGCCTTGAAACCTTTATTTTGCGACGCTTTTTATATGACGTATTAGAGTATGCTAATGCCCATTATATAGGTGTCTTGTCGGCTGGAAGATATCAATTTATTTTGTCAAATCGACAGGCTGGCCGAGCCAATCAAAACGGTTTGGATATTGATATTTATGACCAAGATGGTGGCCAAATTAGGGCAACAAGTACGCTATCAGGTGGTGAATCATTCATTGCCGCACTTTCGATTGCACTTTCGATGGCTGAAATCGTGCAGCATCGTGCGGGTGGTGCCAAAATCGATGCACTCTTTATTGATGAAGGGTTCGGCTCATTGGATGAACAGACACTTTCGCAAGCGTTGGAAGCCTTAAGTATGGTTGAGCAAAGTGGCCGATTGGTAGGAATTATTTCTCATGTTAGTTCCATGAAACAGCAGATACCACAACAATTATCAGTTAAGAAACTTGGTAATGGTCGTAGTAAATTAACATTGCATATTCTTTAATTAAATTGTAGTTATACAAAAGGTGGTTGAGACAAGATAAATGTCTCAACCACCTTTTGTGCTAAAAATACCAACCATAGGGGACTTCTTTACGAATTTGGTCAATTGCTAATTGGTGTTGCTGATTGTACATTTTAGGTTGTTTAGCTAGTGGTACGAACTCTAATGATAGTGTTTCGTCGCCATCACCGCGTTG
>JACYYK010005287.1_pt2 | contig 14383 bp, 11 predicted proteins | sample 8236871 | NCBI WGS metagenome assembly JACYYK01 (sample SAMN14103087, study PRJNA606662) | landfill metagenome | isolation source: landfill solid waste inoculated with endophyte fungus Paravalsa indica | place: India:New Delhi, Okhla landfill site | collected 2017-11-05 | reverse complement strand
GCGATCCTGCACCTGCTGTACTCGCGTTTCCTGGTGAAGGCCCTGGCCGACCTCGGTCACCTGCCGGTGCAGGAACCGTTCGGTGCACTGTTCACCCAGGGCATGATCACCCGAAACGGCGCGAAGATGTCGAAGTCCAAGGGGAACACGGTGTCCCCTCGGGAGATCATCGACAGGTACGGCGCCGACACCGCCCGCTGCTACGTGCTGTTCATGGGACCGCCCGACCAGGGCGCGGACTGGTCTGACACCGGCGTGGAGGGCGTGTACCGGTTCCTGCGACGGCTGTTCCGCTTCACGGTGCAGGTCGCAGGCACCGACGCGGCGGTCATCGGAGCGTCCCCGGACCCGGACCGCGACCTGGCGTTGCGGCGCAAGATCGCGTGGGCGATCCGGAAGGTCACCGACGACATGTCGGGCAAGTTCGCCTTCAACACCGCGATCGCCGCCCTGATGGAGCTCACCAACGACGTCAGCAAGGCGTTGCAGGACGGCATCGACCGCGAGACGGCGGCGTTCGCGCTGAGCACCACCGCGTCACTGCTGCTGCCGTTCGCTCCTCACATGGCGAGCGAGTGCTACCACCGGCTCACCGGGGAACACGTCTGGAAGCAGCCGTGGCCGGAGCCGGACGAGGAGTTGCTGCGCACCGAGACCGTGGAGCTGGCCTGCCAGATCAACGGCAAGGTCCGGGCCCGGATCACCGTCCCGCAGGACGCCTCCGAGGAGGTCGTCCGCGAGACGGCGCTGGGCCTGGACGAGATCCGGGCGGTGGTGGGCGACCGGTCGGTCAAGCGTGTCGTGGTGGTGCCGGGGCGCCTGGTCAACATCGTCGTTGGCTGATCCTCCCGCCTTCGGGGGCAGTCCAACCGGCTTGCGGCACTGCGGACGACACGCTGGGCACCCCGTGGACTTCCCGGCCTCGCGCTGGCGGAAGACTCGGATGCCGTCTTGTGGAGACGGCCGGAACGACCATGCTTGGTGCGCATGGGAACTCGCGGTTGGCAGCGTGGTGATCGCCTGCTCGACACCTACGACGTGCTGGACGTGGTGCACAGCGGCGGCATGGGACTCGTCCACCGGGTGCGGCACCTGAACTGGCAGATCGATCTCGCGGTGAAGACACCGCGCCCGCAACTGATGGCGACCGCGTCGGGGCGGAGCCGTTTCGAGGCCGAGGCGAACACGTGGGTCGGGCTGGGCCTGCACCCGCACGTCGTGAGTTGCGTCTACGTGCGTCGAATCGACGAGCTCCCGTGCGTGTTCGCGGAGTGGGTCGGGGGCGGCAGCCTCGCGGCCGCGGTTCGGGCCGGCCGGTTCTACGCCGACGACCCCGTGGAGTCGGTGATCACCATTCTCGACATCGCCGTGCAGGCGGCGTGGGGCCTCGCGCACGCCCACGAACACGCCGTCGTCCACCAGGACGTCAAGCCCGCGAACATCATGATCGAGGTCGACGGCACCGCCAAGATCACCGACTTCGGCTTGGCGAAGGCGCGTGTCGCCGCGGGTGAGGACGTCCGGGACCGCCCCGCTGACGCGGTGCTGGCCAGCTACGGCGGGCTGACACCGGCCTACTGCTCCCCGGAACAGGCCGAAGCCGCCGCCGGGAGGCCGCTGCGCCTCACCCCGGCCACCGACGTGTGGTCATGGGGGTTGTGCGTGCTCGAGATGTTCGTCGGTCGCCCACCGTGCCGCTACGGACAGAGCGCGCCCGAGGTGTTCCAGGAGTTCCTCGCCGCCGGGCCGGCCGATTCCCGGCTTCCGCCCATGCCGCCGGGTGTGGTCGAGCTCCTGTGGAGGTGCTTCACACCGTCACCGGAGTCCCGGCCGTCGCGGATCGCCGAGCTCGCCGACGTGGTCGCGGAGGTCTACGCCGAGGTGGCCGGGTCGGCTTACCCGAGAACCCGGCCGAGCGCGGCGAGTCTGCTGGCGGACAACCTGTCGAACCAGGCGCTGTCCCTGCTCGACCTGGGACGGGACGAGGAGGCAGCCGGGCTGTGGCGGCGCGCCGCCGACGTCGACCCCCAGAACCCGCACGTCGTCTACAACTGGGGCCTCCGCGGATGGCGGACGGGAGGGAAGACCGACGAGGAACTGGTGGCCGACCTCGAACGCGCCCGAGCGTTGCGGGGTGATGCCTGGCACCACGACCACCTCCTCGGCTTCGTCCACCTGGAACGAGGCGACGAGGCGGCGGCTCGCGACGCGCTTGCGGACACACCCGACCAGCCGGAAGTCGTGCAGGCGAGGACGGCGCTGGACCACCGGGCGCCCGTGCCGTCGCCGCTCGTGCTCGACGGTTTCCCCGGCGAGCCGAGCGCACTCGCGCTGGACGCGAAGGGCGCCGTGGCGCTCGTGGGCTCGGACGGGGGAGCCGTGGTGGTCTGGTCCGCGACGCACGGAACCCGGCGACTTCCCGGAGGCTTCTCCGCGGTGACGGCGGTCGCCGTCAGCGCGGACGGACGGCGAGGCCTCGTAGTGCACGCGGACGCCACGGTGGCCGTGTGGGACACGGTGTCCGGCGACCTGCTGCACCAGTTCCGGCTGGAGGTGACGGATGTGGGATCCGCCGCGCTGGACGCCACCGGCCGGACCGCTGCGGTCGCCTCCCGGGAAGGCACCGTCCTCGTCCTGGACCTCCACACTGGCGAATGGTTGCTGGACGTCACCGTCGATCCGGAGCCCAGGGCGGTGGTGCTGGACGACGAGGGAACCACCGTGGTGGTCGCGGCAGGTGGATCGATGGACCACCACCTGTTCACGTGGGACGTGGCCACCGGTCGGCCTGGTCCGTGTCTCGTGCGTCGCCGGAGCGGAGAGCTGACCGGGATCGACCGGATGGTGTTGAGCCGGGACGGAAGCCGCGCGTTGCTGGCCTACTGGCAGGGCCCGCTACGGGTGTGGGACGCGCACACGGGCCACGTCGTGTCCGAAGCTCCCAACACGATCCCGTCCCACGAGCTGCTCTCGCTGAGCCGGGACGGCACCGTCGTCGTCTCGGCGGCCAGGACGCTCCGGATCTGGGAGACCGGCTCCGGACGATGCCTGCGGTCGATCGATGTCGCTCCCGACGAGCTGTGGACCTCCTGTAGGGCCGTTGCCGTCAGCGACGACGCCCACGGCGTCGTCGTGCTGTCGGAGTGGGATCGGCGGATCCGGGTGTTGCGGCTTCCCGCGCGGGACTACCGGGCACCGTGGAGCTACGCTCGCCCGACCGGCATCGACGAACTCAAGCGACGGGAACAGGACTTCCGCGGACTGCTCGACCGAGCCGCCACCCTCCTGGAACGACGGCAGCCCGCGGCAGCGGCCGAAGTCCTGCGACGAGCGCGTTCGGTGCCCGGCTTCGACGAGCACCCCGACTTGCGCCACCTGTCGGCCGTGGTCGGGGAGCACGGCACGAGGACCGATCTGCTCTCGGTCTGGCATCGGTGGAACCTCACCGGCACGTGGCTGTTCACCCCACGGTTCAGCGCGGCCCTCAGCGGCGACGGTGAAATCGCCGTGACCGGCGGTGCGGACGGAAAACTGAGGATATGGGAGCTCGCCATGGGCGAGTGTCTCGGCGTGTTCGGCGAAGCCTGTCCCGGGCATGTCCACACGATCGAGATGACCGAGGACGCCCGGTACGTCGTCACGGCCGACTACGGCGGTGGCGCCTTCCTGTGGGACCTTTCCGAAGGCACCCGCCAGGTGCTGCTCGGTGATGCCAGTCGCGCGCGGTCGCTCGCGACGAACCAGGAGTACGCTGCCGTCGGCCACGAGAGCGGAGCGGTGTGCGTGTGGGAGTTCCGCCGGGCTCGTCATCGCCGGACCGTGCTCGCCCACGACTGTCCTGTGCGTTCGGTGGCCCTGAGCCGCGACGGCCGGCTTCTGGCGACCCAGGGCGCGGAGGACGGGGTGGCGCGGTTGTGGGAACGGGCCACGGGGCGGAAGCTACTCGATCTGCCCGCCGCGTACCCGCCGGGCATTCTGCGGTTCGGTGCCGAAGGCCGCATACTCTTCGTGTCCGGAGAAGCGGGTCTGACCGCGTGGAACCCCCGTACCGGCCGCGAAGTGTTCTCCGTGGAGTCGTGGCGGTACGACACCTTCGCGGTGAGCGCGGACGGTACTACGGCCGCCACCTGTGGGGCACTTCGTGAGCTGGTGGTCTGGGACACGGCCACCGGTCGGACACTGCGGAGACTCCCCGTCGGGGAACGGACGTTCGTGCTGGGTGACACGGAGACCACGCTGGCCTCCACGGGAGACGCCATCGCCCTCAACAGCAACGGCCGGTACGTCGTCGCGGCGGTCAGGGAGACGATCGAGGTGTGGAACGTGCGGACGGGGCAGCGCGTGCACGTACTCGAAGGACACCTCGACGACGTGGCCTGGCTGCGCTTCACCGAGGACGACCGACGCCTGTTGTCCGCCGACCTCGGGAGGGTCCTGCGGCTCTGGGAACTCGACTGGGACTACGAGTTCGAGGCGGACGCATGACCGTGACGGTGTCCGTGCACGATCACGACGCCACGCACGAGTACCACTACCCGGAACCCGCACGCTGCCTGGTGGGGCGGGGCGAGGACTGTGACATCCGTGTTCCGCACCGCCGGGTGTCCCGGCGGCACTGCCTGCTGGAGATCGACCCGCCCATGGTGTGGTTGCGGGACCTCGGCAGCAGGAACGGGACGTTCGTGGGAGGTCGGCGGGTGGACCCGCTGGCGGACCGGCTGCTCGGTGACGGGGACGAGTTGTCCCTCGGTGGTGTCCGAGGCCTCGTCGTGCGGCTGACGATCCCGCGTCCGTTCCGGGCGCCGCTGCCCGAGACGTTCGCCGGGTACGACCTGGTCCGAGAGCTCGGACGAGGGGCACAGGGCATCGTGCACCTCGCCCGGCATCGCGGCACGGGAGAATGCGTGGCCGTCAAGCGCATGCCGACGCATCCGGCCGCGGACGACTCCACCCGGTTCGCTTTCCTGCGGGAGTACGAGACTCTTCGAGCACTGCGACATCCTCACGTCGTCGCGTTCCACAGTGGCGTGCTCGCCGACGACGAGTTCTGCTTCGCCTGCGAGTACTGCCGTGGCGGCAGTCTCGACCGGTGGGTCGCCCGCCGGGGAGGCCGGTTGCCAGTCGGCAACGCGCTGTCGATCACACTGCAGGTGCTCGACGCGCTCGCGTACGCGCACGACGCACCGGTGCCCGCTCTCGGTGAGCGCGGTGTCTCGTCGGCTCGGGGAGTGGTGCACCGCGACGTCAAGCCCCACAACATCCTGCTGTCCGATCAGGACGGTGGGGTGGCGAAACTGGGCGACTTCGGCCTCGCCAAGGCGTTCGAGTACGCTGGGCTCTCGGGCCACACGCGAACCGGTGCGTTCGGCGGGAGCGTTCCGTTCACGCCGCGCACCCAGCTCCTCGGGTACCGGGACGCCGGTCCGGAGGTGGACGTGTGGGCGGCCGCCGCGTGCCTGTACTGGATGCTCACGGGTGCCACGCCCCGCGATTTCCCGGCCGGGTCCGACCCGGTGGCTATCGGACTGCGCGCGCCCGTGGTGCCGGTGCGCCGACGACTGCCGTCGCTCGACACCCGGCTCGCCGACGTGCTCGACGAGGCACTCGTCGACCGGCCCGCTCACCGGATCACCAACGCCGAGGAGTTCGCGTCCGCCCTTCGCGCGATGTGACCGTCAGTGGGGGTCCTGTACTCGCGCGGACCCTAGCCACGTGGTGAAACCGTGCCGACCCAGGGGATCGATCGTCTGGCCGGTGTACGCGACCGTGCGGACGGCGTCGTCGTGGGCTTTCCGCTGCCCGCGGCTGCACCGGCGCCGGTCGAGCTGAATCGTCGGGATGACGGGCAGGATGAGGTCCGCCCACTCGTCGGGCACACTCGCGACCTTCGAGTCGTAGTCGGGGTCCTCGGGAAAGCCCAACCGCAGCGACAGGGGCGGTTCCTTCCCCGTACGCATCCGTGTGGCGTCGAGCGTCCGCACCACGAACTCGAGCGCCAGGCGGATGTCGCCACCCGGTCCGGCGTTGTGGGGCGCGGGCTGGGGGATCGGTGGTGCGTCCTCGGGCACGACGAACCGGATCGACACCTTGCTGTGCGGGAGCACCATCAGCAGGCGGGGCCATCGTCCCCCGCCTTCGATCGTGAACTCGGGCCGCTCCGGCTTGACCGACCACCGCAGAGCGGCGAACCGAATGGTCGAGACCACCTCCGACGGCAGGTTCTCCGGCGTGTAGGGGCCGCGACTACGGGTGCGTAGTGCGTCCTCACCCATCACGCCCAGGACGTACGCGCCGTTGCTGTCGGCTTCGAGGACTGAGGGGAAGAGCGTCAGGTCGAGGATCGCGTCGCACGTGGCCTCGAGTATCGAGGCCAGCGGCCTTGTCCGCACGAGTACCTCCGGTGTCAGTCGACCAACGCGACGTAGAGCGGGCTTCCCAACAGGACCCGCATGTCGTCGCGGCCGTCGAGCTCCGGATACGGGCTCGGGCCGTGGAGCAGACGCTTGGCGACGAACTCGACGTTCTGGGCGGGACCCCGCAGGCGGCTGTGGGCGCGGTGCACGGTGGACAAGGCGGCTCGGTCGTCGTCCTGTCCCTGTTCGTCGCCTTCCGGGTCGTGCAACACGTGCAGCAGTGCCGGCAACCAGGAGGGCGACAGGAACTCGGACGGTGCCGCCTGCTGTGTTCCGAGCACGTGTCCGGCGGCGCCGCCCAGACCGACGAGCGTGCGGCCGTCCCGGCCCCCGAAGTACACGGTCGCGGAGCCGGCCGGTTCGCCCACCAGTCCCCACTGCATGGGCAGCAGGCCCCAGAAGAACTGGCCGGGCTCGTCGACGGTACCGACGTCACCGTGCTCGTGCAGATGCCGAACAACCCGTTCCAGCCGGGCGATCCGGTCGGGCCCGGCCGCCTCGACGGTGCGCTTGGCACCGGCAACGGACATTCCGAGGCTGATCTCCGAGGTGCGTTTGCGGGCGAACCCCGGTTCGATCTGCGCGAGCAGCATGTCCACCTTGCTGTCGCTGATGTAGAGGTAGTAACGGAACGACACCGGCCCTCCTCGCCCCAGCTGTCCGGTGGCCACTGCGTTCGTCAAGTCATATCGGATGCACCCGCACCGTGCAACGGTGGCCGAGCTGACCCGTCTCCTCGACCGGGATCACGGAATCCCCGAACATGTGCCGACGCGGCTCGTCCATGTCGTAGCCGGCCCGGAACTCCAGGTCGACGGAGTCCGGAGGGAACCCGGCCACGCTCAGGTCGTCCAGGTAGCCGGTGGTTTCGCCGACACCGTTGGTGCGCGCGACCAGCTGCTCGGCGGCGTCGTGCTGGTAGGTGATCGCTCGGCCGTTGAAGTCCGTTTCCCGGACCAGGTTCCCCGCAGCGTCGTAGTCGTAGCGTCACACCGCGCCGAGTTCGTTGGTGACGCTGACCAAGCGGCGTTCGGTGTCATAACCGAACTCCAGGCGCGTGCCGTCCGGTCGGACTTCCGCCGACGGCAGGTCGAAATGTGTCACCTCGGTGTGGGTTTCCTGCCCCAGGGGTCGACGTGAACTCGAACATTGCCCTCGCCGTCGTACAGCCAGCGCTCGGTCGCGCCGTTCGGCAAGGTCCGCCATGCGGGCTTGCCGTCCACGGTCCAGCCGAAACGCACGACGGTGCCCAGCGGATCGACCATCTCGCCCGCACCCACCTTCCAGCAGAGCGTTCGGCATCGACCATCGCAGCGTTGTCGGTCGTATCGACCGTGGGTATCGGTGTCGGCTATCCGATGACCAGTCTGATCGACCAACTCGTAGGGCTGCGCGCCGCCTACGGGGTTGGATTCCTGCTGTCCGCTGGCGCGCTGGCCATCGCGTGGCGCGCGTTGCCCGCCGAAGCGCCTGGAGTACGGCCCCGGATCGACATAACCGGCGCGTTACTCCTCGCAGGAGGGACGCTCGCGCTTCTGTTGGTCATCGCGGAGCCCGCAGTCTGGGCGACTCCGTGGCTGGGCGGCGGCATCCTCGTCGGTTCCGCCGCGATCCTCGTCGTATGGGCGGTCTTCGAACTCCGTGCCGCCTCGCCACTGGTGAACCTGCGGCTGCTCGGCCAAGGGCCGGCCCCGCGCGCGAACATGGCGATGCTCATCGCCGGGAAGACCTCGCCGCGTCTGATCAACCACCTCACCGAACGGTGGGCATATGCGCTTTCCGTCGCCGTCGCCGTCGCCATCGGTGCCGGGCTGCTGTTCGCCGCCGCCACCCCGACCGGAACCATCCTTCCCACACAAGGCGGCCACATCACCGCCGCGCTCTGGGTGCTACCCCCGCTCGCAGCCAGCGCGGTGATCGTGACACTGCAACGGCCGGCACGGCGTTCGAAGCCCTGACCAGCAAGGTCGAGGACGTCGTTTCACTGCTGAGCCATGGGCGTCGTGCGAGTGCGGTTCTCGAGGGAGAAACACAAGATCGGCCCCTGACTGAGTTGTGCGTGGTGAGGTGCTGTTTCGTGCGACCCGACTCACCGGGCTCCGGCGGGGAGAGCAACTGGCTGCCCATGCCGCGACAGGGAATCCGGTTCGTGGCCCTGCGCATGTATCCCCGCACCAGGAAGCCACCGACACGCGCTGGTAGTGCTCACCGATCAGGTGCACGCGGTAGCGGACGTCCGTCGGGCCGCCGACGTCGGCGCCGTAGCCGTTCGTCCTATTGGGTTACTTTCGGCTGAACTACTTTCTGTCAGATAGACAAAAAACTAATCTCGGGCCCCATGTCCGAGAATCGGTGGGCGCCGCCGCCCGTCCTGCTGGCTGTGGACCTGGTCATCCTGACCCTGCGCGACTCGCGCCTCCATGTCCTGCTCGTCGAGCGGGGCGTCGAGCCGTACCGTGGTGCGCTGGCGCTCCCCGGCGGTTTCCTCAACAATCCCGGTGAGGGACTCGAACAGGCCGCGCACAGGGAACTCTCCGAGGAAGCCGGCTTGGACGCCGCCCGACTGCATCTCGAACAGATCGGTGCCTATGGCGATCCCGACCGGGATCCGCGTGGCCGCATCGTGTCCGTGGCCTACCTGGCGATCGCGCCGGGACTGCCCGAACCGGCACCGGGTACCGACGCTGCCGACGCACACTGGGTTCCTGTCGAGGAGGCGTTGCACCGCGGGCTCACCTTGGCCTTCGACCACGTCGACATCCTCGCCGACGGAGTCGAGCGTGCCAGGGTGAAGCTCGAACACACTGCTCTTGCCACGGCCTTCTGCGAGACGCCGTTCACGATCGCCGAGCTGCAACGGGTTTACGAGGCGGTGTGGGGCGTCCGGCTCGACCCGAGGAACTTCTACCGCAAGGTTCAGGGAGTTCCGGGGTTCATCGTCGCCACGGGCTCGTCACGGCGCACGGCGAGAGGGCGACCCGCACGGCTGTTCCGCGCAGGTTCGCGCACGTTATTGAATCCGCCGATCGTACGTCCGGGTCGGCTGGAAACCGGGGAGGACAGTTGACGAACGACAGCGTGGTGGTGATCCTCACCGCCTTGGACCTGGAATACGAGGCCGTCCGACGGAGGATGGCCGAGCCGAGGGTGCACCGCCATGCGACGGGCACCCGCTTCGAGATCGGCACGTTGCGAGGCACGACGTGCCGCATCGCGTTGGGCTTGGTGGGCAAGGGAAACCATGCCTCCGCTGTGCTCGCCGAGCGGGCGATAGTCGAATTCTCGCCGACCGCGCTCCTCTTCGTCGGAGTGGCCGGTGGTCTGTGGCCGAGCACGGCTCTGGGGGATGTCGTGGTGGCCACCCACGTTTATGCCTACCACGGGGGTACGAGCGAGGACGACGGCCTCAAGGCCCGGCCTCGGGTGTGGGAGATGCCGCATGGCGTGAGCCAGCTCGCCCACCATCTCGCCAGGATCGGGGACTGGCGTCGTGACCTCGCGCAGGGAAGTGATCCGAATATCCACTTCGGAGCTATCGCGGCAGGCGAGGTCGTTCACGACTCACGGATTTCGTACGAGGCCCAATGGATTCGCCGACACTACAACGACGCGCTCGCCATCGAGATGGAGGCTGCGGGGGTGGCGCAGGCGGCTCACCTGAACGGCTCACCGGTCGCCGTGGTGAGAGGCATCAGCGACCGTGCCGACGGCAGCAAGACCACCACGGACAGCGCGCAGTGGCAACCGCGTGCCGCCGACAACGCGGCGGCCTTCGCCGCCCGGCTCGCTCAGGAACTGATTTCGGAAGAAGCGGAGATGCCGAGAATGGAGGCACGTAGCGCGATGAACGGCGGAGGCACGACCAACAACAACGCGATCGGTTCGGTGGGAATCCAGGCCGGACACGTCACCAACAGCACCGTGGTGATGGGCGTCGGTGCCGGCGCCTCGGCGGAGGGCCGTCCAGCGGCCCAGTTGGCCAGTCTCCGCCGCTTGATCGAGCAGGAGCGGGCGAACGGGAGTCTCGACGAGGCCACCTACGAGGCGGCCCAAGCGGAACTGGACCTCGCGGGCGAGGCGCTGGAAGAGGACACTCCCGAAGGCAAGAGCACCTTCGTGCTCGCACTCAAGCGGCTGCGCGGCCTGATCGGTGATGTGGCGGAACTGGCGGCGAAGGTCGCCGCCGTGATCGCAGCCGTCCGGGGTGTGTGATGGCGGACCAGGAGCCGACGGTGTCCAACACGGCCGCGGACAACTCGGCGGTCGGCATCCAAGCGCAACAGGTACACAACTCCACGGTGTACATGTACGTCCCGGATATGTCCGCCGAGCAGAAGTTCCAGAAAGGAGTCAACGCGCTGAAAGGTGGCCTGCCCGGTCGGGCTCTTGACTTCATCAAGGACGCGATCGCCGATGGGCACGACAACGCGCAGGTCCGTTTCCACTGGCTCCTGGCGATGCTCAGCAAACGCTCCTTCCGGGAACTCGGCCGTGGCGAGAGGGAAGAACTACGAGCTGCCCAGGACTCGCTGGGGGAGTATTCCGACGACGGTTGGAAGCAGGGTGCCGAAACCATTTGCGCGCTGCTGAGTCGCATGGACGACGTGGAAGCCGATCCGGAACCCGAACTCAAGGCTCTCCGCGAACTACCGTCACCGCAAAGAGCGTTGATCGGCGACCATCTCGGCATGTTGCTGGACGGGACCGTCAAGGACGCGCTGTGGGCTGACATGCGCGACGCGGCGAAACACGTGCAGCAGGACAACGACCGCCAGGACAAGGTGTGGGCTTTCTTCGAGCCGGAACCCGCGGAACCTCTGGTACGTGATCCCGAGCCGCGCTTCGTAACCGTGCGCGAGAAGATCACCATCGGTGTCTCGGCCACAGCCTTCCTGGTAGCACTCGGTTACCTGTGGTCGGCTGTGCTGTCCAGCGGATCGCCGCTGGTGATTCTCGCGTTTCCGTTGACCGGAGCCGCACTGTATGTCGGCCTGCGTAATGCCGTGGAATGGTGGTTCCGGGCACAGCGCCTGCGTGTCAGGGAGCGCGAGTTGACTGGGATTCCGCGAGTAGCGCGGCCGTTGGAGGGCGCTTTCTCCAAGGGAGTCGACAGACAGTTCGAGCACTACTTCCACAAGTATGCGCCCGAGGCTGGTCGGGACCGGGCAGCCTGGTTGGGCGACACCGTGGGTGTGCGGAGGGCACTTCGGGACGAGATCATCGAGTTGTACCGGGGCAGGGTCAAGCTGAGTGAAGTCACATGGCTGATTCGGTACCTCGTACTCGACGTCCGCAAGCGCTGGCGCGACGGAACGCTGCTGGACCACCGGGAGCGCTACCGTACTTCGATCTCCACGCAGGTCTGGAGTTGCGGTGGAGTACTGGCCGCGGTCGCCGGTGTGGTTACGGTCGTCGAGGCCGCGGTGAGTGCCCGGCCGGTGATGGCCGTGTTGTCCTCCGCCATGGCGCTGGTCGCCGGTTGGCTCGCGGCGCACCGGTTGCTGGGGATCAGGCTGGCACGGCTGCGGTTCGCCGACGACAGCGCGGAAGGCAAGCGGGAGCTCGACAAACGGCGGGAATGGCACAGGAGATGGACCGACAAGGTGCACGAGGCGAGGCCGACGGACGAGGAGATGGAACGTTGGCTCAACGCGGACAAGACGGTGTTCCTCGACGAGGCGCTGCGTGAGTACCAACTCGCCTGGCGCGACATCATCGCCTACACGTTCCTGCAGTCACCGGCGAGATTCTACAGGCGTGCGAGGGTCTCCTACGGTCCCTGGCGCTATTCGCGCTACAAGATCCGGTTGTTCCTGATAACCGTCGAAGGCGTTCGCGAAGTGAGCGCTGAACTCGATTTCAAAAAAGCCGAGTTCAAGGACCACGAACGCACCAACTACCGCTTCGATGCGGTCGCCTCGGTGCACGTGATCACCCGGAGCGGCCTCCCGCACACCCTGGAGCTGACGCTGGTCAACGGAGACCCCAGGAAGATGCGGGTCGTGGACGAGGAGTCGGCATTGCTCGAACCGGAGGACAAGGTGCAGGAGAGGCCCGAGGACATGACCGAGCTGACCCTCGAATCGTTCGGCTTCGGCAACACCCTCCACGTACTCGAAGGTATCGCCGCCGAAGGCAAGCAGTGGATCCACCGGGCTGAGTGACCGTCAGCGGTGATCACTGAGCGGAGATCTGAAGCACCGCCTCGCGCACCAGAGACGCAGGAGAGCGGGCCCGGAACCGGAGAGCGCAAACCGGGCCGAAGGCGTTGGCTCAGGCTTGGGCGAGGTGGGGCGGGAACCCGCCGGTGGCGATCGGTCCCCAGCGGTCGATCTCGATGCGGATCAGCGACTTGTTCTGCCGGGCCATCGCCTCACGATACTCGTCCCAGTCGGGATGCTCACCGGAGATACAGCGGAAGTACTCGACGAGGCCCTCCAGCGCCTCGGGCATGTCCAGTACCTGGGCGTGCCCGTCGACCTGTACGTACGGTCCGTCCCAGTCGTCGGAGAGGACGCAGATCGACACCCTTGGCTCCCGACGGGCGTTGTGGGTCTTGGCCCGCTGTGGATAGGTGGACACGACGATCCGGTCCTGGGAGTCGACACCGCAGGTCACCGGCGACAACTGCGGAAAGCCGTTCGAGCGGGCGGTGACCAGCACACCCCGGTGCCGGAGGCGCAGGAACTGCAGCAGCGTGTCACGGTCGACGTGTTCGGCGGTGGCGATGCGCGGCATGACGGGATTCCTGTTCGGGTCGTGGCCTTCCGTTGGCCGACTCTACCCGGGCGTTGGTCAAGGGGTGTCCGGCCTCTACGCGGTGTTCGGGCCGCCGAACCCGACGACTGGGATCAGCTCTTCAGGGCACACTCCGTGCCGGGCGCGTCGGACACCAGATCGTCGATCCACTGGTAGCCCGCGAGGTTCCAACTGCCGCACGGGTCCACCTCGTGTGTGTCACCAGCACCGGCTGCCGCGTGAAGGCTGCGACGAACCGCTGACGCTTCGACGGTTGCCGTCGTGCTCCTACCGCTGTTCGACGGGGGACGACGTCGCGTAGACGTCCAGCAGTCGTCGTTGTGCGTCGGCGAGGGCCACTCGCACGGCGCCCAACGCGACCGCGTCGTCGCCCAGACGGGAGAGCGCCAGCCGAGGCATGACCAGCGCGCGCCGGGTCAGGTGCCGCCGCATCTCGGCGAGCACCGCACCGCCCGCGAGCGTGATGGTGCCACCGAGGATGATCAGTTCCGGGTCGATCGCCGACACGAAGGAGGCCAGACCTCGTGCCAGCCGGTCACAGGCCTCGTCGAGCACCTGCAACGCCCGCGAATCACCACCGTCCGCGGCGATGAGGACCGTGGCGGCATCCGGGCTCGAGTCCCCGAGGTCACGCGCCCGGCGCAGGATCCAGTCGGTGCCGACCGCCGATTCCAACGGACCGAGCCCGTCGGCCTGCACACCCTGTGGTTCGGTGTCGAGCTCGACGAACCCGATCTCGCCCGCCGCTCCGTGCGCGCCACGGTGCAACTGGCCGTTCACCAGGATTGCCGCACCCACGCGGACACCCCATTGCACGAGGATCAAGTTGTCGGCATCGTCGCCGGCGCCCTTCCACCGTTCGGCCAGGACGGCGAGATTGACGTCGTTCTCGGTGTGCACAGGGCAGGGGGCGATGCGCGAGAACAGGCTGCCGAGTTCGAGTGAGTCCCAGCCGGGGACGGACGGCGCCTGCAGGACGGCTCCGCGCCGGTCGACTATCCCCGGAGTCCCGATGCCCACCGCTGCGAGCGAGGACCTCGGTACCGGCACGGCGTCCAGAACTCGCTGTATGGTCTCCTCGGCCCGGCCGAGCAATTCTGTCGGCGTGTCCGATTCGGTGACCTCACGACGGATCTGCGAAACAACGGTTCCATTGAGGTCGGCGACCGCGCAGTGAATTTTGTGCGGTCCGACGTCGACACCGAGAACGT
>JACYYK010005212.1_pt1 | contig 14385 bp, 9 predicted proteins | sample 8236871 | NCBI WGS metagenome assembly JACYYK01 (sample SAMN14103087, study PRJNA606662) | landfill metagenome | isolation source: landfill solid waste inoculated with endophyte fungus Paravalsa indica | place: India:New Delhi, Okhla landfill site | collected 2017-11-05 | reverse complement strand
TGCCCTGCCGCATGCCCTGCGTGGGGTCGTGCCCCTCCCAGAACACCTTCAGCAACGACTCGTACGACACCTGCGCGGGGTCGAACACGACCAACACCACTTCGGCGTGTCCGGTACGGCCCGTGCAGACCTCCTCGTAGGTCGGGTTGGGCGTGTAACCACCCGCGTACCCGACGGCCGTGGAGTACACGCCCGACGTCTGCCAGAACAGCCGTTCGGCGCCCCAGAAGCAACCGAGGCCGAAGACCGCCGTGCTCATGCCCTCGGGAAACGGCGGTTTGATCCGCCGGTCACCGAACACCGCGTGGAAGTCGGGCGTCACAAGCGCCTCCGCCCGCCCCGGCAGAGCCTCGTCAGGGGACACCAGCTGCGTCTTGCTTCGACCGAACAACACCATGCCGTCGATTCTACCGCCAGAATGTCACGCGAACGGGTGGCGAACTATGGTGTAGCAGCCGCACAGGCCCAGGGGGTTGACGATGTCTTGGCAGGAAGAGTTGCGTCGTCTCGACGCCGAACTGGCCGCGGGCACCATCAGCAGCGGTGAACACCGGCGCCGCCGTGAGGACATCCTCGCCGAGGTGTCCGGCGCGCCCCTGGTGTCGTTCTCGGCCTCACCGACAGCGCCCGGCGAACCCGCCTCCCCCACCGAGGACACCGGACAAAAGCGGGCGGAGCGACCCGAGGAGGCTCCCGGGGGCCCGGCCACCAACGCGGCCGGCGACTCCGGCTGGCAGACCACCAACCCCGCGCAGGCGACGGCCGAACCCACGAGCACCGCATCTCCCACGCCTCCCCCGTCGCCACGACCCGCACCGGTGAACGCGGCCGCGCTGCTGTCCACCACCAGGCCCACCACCGCCCCCAGCCCCGCCGACGAGCGACCGACGGAACTGATCCACTTCTCCCACTTCTCACAGCCCCCGCCCTCGAACGACCCGCCGGTTCCCTCCGAGAGCGACCGCCCGCGCCGGGCGGGACTGACCTGGGTCGCGATCTCGGGCGCGGTGTTCCTCGCACTCGGCGCGGTGATCGGCGGCGTGTGGTGGCTCGGGCAGGACCGCTCGGAGCCGCCGCCTCCGGCAGCGGGTGCGTCCGCCGACGCCGGCGTGACGCCCACGGGCGCTCAGCTCGCGGACCGGCTGCCCACCCTCCCCGGTGAACAGAGCCCGAACAACTCCACGATGTCGGTCGGCCGCGGCGCCGAACTCGGGTTGTACTCCGAGGAGGCGGCCGAGTTCCTCACCACGCACGGCGTCACGGAGGTGATCGCCCGTGGTTCGCTGAACGGCTCGACCGACTACCTGCTGCTGGTGCTGCGCACCGGTTCCCCGGCACAGGCTCAGGAGGTGACCGAGTACCTGTACCGGGTCACACTGCCCGAGAAGGTCGGTCACTCCGAAGGCCCACCGCGTACGGCGAGCGGTGTCGCCGGGCAGCGGCAGGTGAACGGTGCCTGGTACGCCTCGGGCGAGAACGCGGTGGTCCTGATGGTCACGCAGCCGACGGGCGGTGACCAGGAGGTGCTCGCCGACCGGTTGCGGCGCACGCTGGACTCCCTGAAGGAGCTTCTGCCCGTTCGCTGACACCACTGTTTCGACAGATCGCAGTCGGATCACGATTCGACCCTCACAGCCATGTCCGGCTCGTGACGTGCAGAATGGGTCGCGTTCGACATCGCCGTGCTGACCGGCACGTGTCGTGAGTCCGGTTTCGAGATAGGGGGGCCCCACGGTGTCCTGGCAGGAAGAGTTGCGCAAGCTGGACGAGGAACTGGCGTCCGGTCGACTCTCCGCGGACGACTACCGGGTTCGCCGGGACCAGGTGCTGTCGTCAGCGGTGAACCACGGCGACAACCCGGCCGACGCACCCCACGAACAGCCGCAGCAGCCACAGCAGGCCCAACCGGCCCAACCGGCACAGCCGCAGCAACAGGGCTCGAACGCGGACGCCAGCTCCACACAGGTCATCGCCCCGGTCAGCCCGCCGCACGGCACACAGCAGCCGAACCCGCAGCACAACCTCGGTGGCGCGGAGGCCACCCAGGTCGTGTCGCCATGGCAGGCACAGCAGGCACAGCAGGCACAACCACAGCAACCGGCACAGCAGGCGCAGCCACCGCAGTACCCGCACCAGCCCGGGCTCGTCTCACCGGCGGGCGGGTTCCAACAGCCGGGGCCCGCCTCACCGGCGGGTGGCATGCCGCAACCGGCGCAGCCGTGGCACGCCCCCGAGTCCGACCAGAGCCCGCCGTGGGGTGGTTCGGACCTTCCGCCGCTGCCCTCCACCACACACCAGGACGGCTCCGGGCAGGGTCCGGAGACGTTCGAGACGTCCTCCGGCGGTGGCAAGAAGGTGTTCATCGGCATCGCCGCCGTGGTGCTTCTCGCCGCGCTCGGTGTCGGTGGTTGGCTGCTGTTCTTCAACGGCTCCGGCGACGAGGAGAACAAGGCGGCCCCGTCCACGTCGGCGCCCGCCGCGCCCACGTCACCGACCCGGCCCAAGGACGATCTGGAGATCGCACAGCTTCCCGGCACGAGCAGTGAGCGTGCGGACATCACCATGTTCGAGCACGTGGTGAGCAACAAGATGCTCACCGAGGACGAGAACGAGATCTACGAGGAAGCGGGCGCGGGCAAGGCCAGAATGGTCGTCACGAAGCTTCCCTCGGGTGCGGAAGCCGTGATCCTGACGGTGGAGACCTCGTCGACCGGTGCCGCCGCGACCGCGGTCGACGAACTCGTCGAGCTGCAGGAGAAGAACGGCATGGACCCGTACGACGGGACACTCCCGGACGGCGTGCAGGGCACCCAGATCGACAAGACCGAGAACTACCCGGCCGCGGCACGGGCGCACTACGCGCACGGCAGGACGGTCGTGCGGATCCAGGTCTCCGCGCCGGAACTCGCCGAGGTCGGCCCGAGTTTCGAGGAAATCGTCGCCACACAGTTGCAGGCGCTGTCGGCCGATGGCTGACGCCCGTACCCGGTCACCTCGGGTGGCTGCGGGCACGGTCGTCACGCGGCGGCAACTCCCCGCGGCACGCGTGCTGGCACGGTCGTACGTCGAGCACCACCCCGGCCACGACTTCGTCGTTCTCGTCGTGGACCGGGAGGAGTTCCCCGAGGCGGCGGACGGCTACCGCATCGCCGGGTACCGGGAGCTCGACGTCGACCGCGAGGAGTTCCTGCGGCTGGCCACGTGCTTCCCGGCACCCGAACTGGTCGACGTGGTCGCCCCCCTGCTCCTGCGGAAGCTGCTGACGACCGCTGACGTCGCGACGTACCTGGACGCCGAGGCCGAGGTACTGGCTCCGCTGCCGGACGTCGCGCGGCTCGGAGACGAGCACGGCATCGTGCTCGTTCCTCGGCTGCTCTCAGCCCTTCCCCGCGACGGCAGGGAACCCGACACCCTGTCATCCAATTTCGACAGTGGATTTCTCACGGTCGGTCGCGGCGGCCTCCCCTTCCTCGACTTCTGGTTCGAGCAGGCCACACGCGACACCTCCGGCGAGGAAGTCCGGGTGCTGGAGTCGGTGCCCCCGCTGTTCCGGCACACCGTGCTCCGGGATCCCGGTCTCGGCGTGGGGTACTGGAACCTGCACGAGCGTCCACTGACGCGTCGAGCCGACGGCACGATCGACGCCGGGGGCGCCGCGCTGCGGCTCGTGCACTTCACCGGCTACCGGCCCGAGAAACCGTGGCTGCTCACCACCCACTGCCAGCGGCCCAGGGTCCGGCTCTCGCGGGACCGCACACTGCGTGAGCTGTGTGCCGACCACCGCGACAGGCTGCTGGAGGCGGGCTACCGAGAGGCGCCCGAAGGTGCGTCGGACGGCATCGCAGACGGGTTCGCCGAACTTTCCGACGGCACACCGCTCACCGCGGCGATGCGCCGGTTGTTCCACACCACGTGGCTCGAAGCCACCGCACCCGAGCTCGCCGACGACCCGCTCGGCCGCACGGCCGAGGAGATCCCGCCGCACCCGTTCGGTGACGAGGGTGACGCCGCGTTCCGGCGCTGGCTGTCCTCACCGGACTCCCCACTGGAGCGGGCCGCCGGACTGAACCGGCTGGTGATGCGGATCTGGGCCGACCGGGTGGACCTGCAGGCCGTGTTCCCGCACCCCCACCACGCCCACAGCGCGGCGTTCCGGCAGTGGTGCCGCACCCACGGCCTCGCCGAAGGGCTGCTGCCGGCGTGGGCCCTGCCGAGGGAACCCGCGGCCCCGGCGCCGCCGCTCGACGAGTTCGGCGTCAACGTCGCCGGTTACCTCACTGCCGAGCTGGGCCTCGGTGAGATGGGCAGGGTCATCCACCGCGCCGTGCGCGAGTCCGGTGTTCCGGTCGTCTCCGTTGTCGAGGAGCACTCCCTCTCCCGGACCGTCCGCACCGCGCTGGCCGAGCCGGACACGGTGGGCAGACCACGGTTCCCTGTGAGCCTCCTGGCCGTGAACGCCGACTACACCGAACTGCTGCTCGACACCCATCCCGAGGTCGGGCACGAGCGCTACCGGATCGGTCTGTGGGCGTGGGAGCTGGAGGATTTCCCCGAACACCTGCACGAGGGCTTCGCTTTCGTCGACGAGGTGTGGACGGTCAGCGAGTTCTGCGCGCGGACCATCGCGCCGCACTCCCCGGTGCCGGTGAAGGTGATCCCCGTGCCGGTGCTCGATCCCGGGGAGAAGCCCCGCCCTCATCGCGAGCCCGGGGAGCCCGTGCGGTTCCTGTTCGCCTTCGACTTCAACAGCACCGGGCAGCGGAAGAACCCGTGGGGACTGGTGGAGGCCTTCCGGCGCGCGTTCGGCGACCGCGACGACGTGCGCCTGACGGTCAAGGCCACGAACGGGCACCTGCACCCGGCGGCTGAGGAACGGCTCCGCCACGTCATCGGCGACGACCACCGGGTCGAACTGCTCGACCGCTATCTCAGCGTCGAAGAGCTCGACGCGCTCTACGCGAGCAGCGACGCCTACGTCTCGCTGCACCGCAGCGAGGGGTTCGGGTTGACCGTCGCCGAGGCGATGGTGCGCGGCATGCCGGTCATCGCCACCGACTACGGGGGCACCACCGAGTTCTTCGACGCGGCCGTCGGCTGGGCGATCCCCTACGAGCGCACCGAGGTCGGGCCGGGTTGGGAGCCGTACCAGAAGGACGGCGTCTGGGCCGACCCCGACCTGGACGCGGCCGCCGAGGCCATGCGGGCGGTCGCCGACGATCCCGCCGAGGCGCGCCGTCGGGGCAAGGCCGCGCGGGAGCACATCCTGCGCACGCGGTCGATGGCGGCGGCCACGGAGTGGCTGCGCACCGAACTGCGGTCCGCCTACGACACGTGGCGAGCGCGGCAGCACGGTGCCGCTTCCAGCGGCACGCCCGACGTTCTCGTGCCGCTGGAAGCGGCGCGAGAGGCCCTGCACTGGGCCCCCGACCCGGCGGCTCCGCACCGGCTGCCGTTCGCCCCGGCTCTGCGCAGGCTCGTCAACCGCGCGCTGGACCACCACGACGAGCACCAGCGCCGGATCCTGGCAAGGCTCACCGACGGCACCAGGGACGCGCTCTCGGCGCTCGCACGCCGGATTGACCGCGACTCCGAGGCCTCCGAGCAGCGCATCGGCGAGCTGGAAGCGCGGTGGAACCGCCGTGTCGCACAACTGACGGCCCGCGTCGACGCGCTGGAGCGGAATCAGCAAACCGATGCGGGCGAGCGGGCACGATGACGACGGACAACCGGCCGCAGGGGCCGCGGACCCCGCTCCCAGCCGTGCACGAGGCCTGGCTTCCGCGCGAGCACGCCCTGCACCGGCCGCGGCACTCCCGGCGGCAGACGGTCGCACTGGTGTGCGCCGTCGTGTTCTTCGCGACGCCCGCGTTGTCGTTCGCCTTCGGGGCGCGGCCGACCGAGTTCGAAAACCGTGCCCTGACGCCGTTCCCGAGTCCCGGAGACGGGTGGTCCTTCTTCACCGACCTGGCCCCGTGGGCGACGGACCACCTGGTGCTGCGCGAACAGGCGGTGCACGCCGCCGACGCGGTGAGCCGAACCTTGTTCGGTGAGCCCGCACCCTTCGACGGCTCCCGGCAGGGCGGGGTACCCATACAGTCGACTCCGTCGCAACCCGCCGAGGTTCACTACCCCGCCGCGTTCGAGGGCAAGGACGGCTGGCTCTACCTCGGTGAGGAGATCGCCAGCCACTGTGAGCAGGTGCAGCCCATCGAGCAGGTCGTCGCCCAGCTCCGCAGGCTTCGCGAGGGGGTGGAGGCGACCGGGCGCAGGTTCGTCACGGTCATCGCCCCCGACAAGGCGACGGTCGTGCCCGAATACCTGCCCGACCAGTACGTGGGGAAGGAATGCCACCAGCGGATGGTGGACGAGTTCTGGCGCGTCATGAGCGGCGAGGACTACGTGATCGACCTCCGGGCCGGGCTGCGGGACTGGGGCAGGCAGCTCGGTGAACCGGTCTACGGCCCGCAGGACGCGCACTGGTCCGACGAAGGCGGTGTCCTCATGGCTCGGGCGGTGGCCGAGCGGCTGCGGCCCGGCATCTCCGAAAGCTGGAAGGTGACCCCCGCCGGGACCTGGAGCGTTCCGGCCGACATTCCGCCGTTGCTCGGTCGCAGCGGTGAGACCGTCGGCCGCGCCTACGCCGTCGCGCCGGACGGCGAGACGGACCAGACGCTTCGGACACGCACGGACTACCGGACGCCGCTGCCCCTGAACACCGCGTCGGGCCCCGGCACCTACGGGCTCGCCGTCGGGCTGCTCGGCGACTCCTTCACCATCCGAGCCCTGCCGTACCTGGCGGCGGCGTTCGGGAACATGACCGTGCTGCACCACGGCACCGCGGCCGACGACAACGGAGCCGCGGTGGCGGACATGCTCGCCGACAAGGACGTCGTCGTGCTGGAGATCGCGGAACGTTCGCTGGTGCGGGGCGGGGTCGCACTGCTCAACGATCCGGCCCTGTCCAACGTCCTCGACAAGCTGTCCGGATGAGCTGAACCGATGGAAGAACGATGTCTGAAACACGGATAGCGCAGGCGCTGGCCCGCCTCGCCCGGCACCAAGAACTGCACCTGCCGCTGCGGCGCACCGATCTGCTGGGCAGGTTGGTCCTGCGTTTCCTGTGGCGGCGCCAGGTCAAGTGGCAGGTCGAGACCAACCTCGCCGTGCGTGACGCGCTCGAAGGCCTTGCCGAGACCGGGCAGGCGCTGCGGTCCCGGCTCGACCGGTTGGACGATCGCGGGGAGCTGGCCACCACCGATCAGTTGCGGCACGAGGTGGCGGTGCTCCAGCAGCGGGACCAGAACCTGATGGCCGGGCTGAACCAGCGGCTGTACTCCTCGGTGGGGAGGGTGCAGTCCCAGCTCGGTGACCTGCACTTGCGGCTCACCGAGTCGGACGAGCGAAACGACGGCGTCGAGCAACGGCTGAAGGCGCTGGAACAGCAGGTCGAGGTTCTCAACGACGCCGCGCGGCACGACCGGCTGCGGCACGCGCGGCTCGACCTGTTCCTCGACGAACTCCGTACGGCGCTGCCGGGGCCGCCGGACCCCGGGATCACGGACCGGGTTCCCGGCCGGGAGTCGTTCCTCGAACTCGCCGTGTCCGAGCTACTCGACGGTCCCGTCGACCGCGTCCGGGCAGCCAGGCAGCCGTACCTGACCGTGCTCACGGCGGCCAGGGACAGCGGGGCCACGGGCCCCGTGTTCGACATGGCGCCCGCTCGCGGGGAATGGCTGGAAGTCGTCCGCGACGCCGGCCTGCCCTACCGGGCCGCGTCGGACAACCGCGTGATCCGCGAACACAACGAGCGGCTGGGGATCACGGTCGAGGAAGGCGACGCCCTCGACGTGCTCGCGAACACCGCGCCACGGACACTCGGTGCGGTCACGGCGTTCCGGTACGCCGAGCGCGTCCACCCGACGGTGCTGGCCCGGTTCGTCGAGCTGGCGGCGACCACCCTGCAGCCCGGCGGAACGCTGATCGTCGAGACGTCGGCCGGTGACGGCGCTGACGCGGGCGACTTCCACCTCGACCCGTTCGCCGTGCGTCCCGTACACGCCGACTTCCTGCGGTTCCTCGTCGAGGCGGCGGGGTTCTCCCGTGCGGACGTCCGGCAGGCCGATCCGGCGGCGGGGTGGACCGGCCGCTACTCGATGATCGCGTGGCGGTGAGCGGCAGGCCATGAGGTACCGGATGTGGACGCCGCTCCCGCCGGAGCGCAGCGGTATCGCCGACTACAGCTACGAGCTGCTCGAGGGGTTCTCGGGCATCGCCGACGTGACAGCGATCAGCAGGAACCCGGAGAAGGCCGAGGTGCCGCCCGACGTCGCCGTGGCGGGGCCGGACGACGAGGCCCCGCGCGGGGCTCTGAACCTCTACCACATGGGCAACCACGCCGGGGGTCATTCGTGGATCTACCGCGCGGCGCTCACCACGCCCGGTGTCGTGGTGCTGCACGACACCTCTCTCCTCGACTTCCACATCGGCTATTTCGGCGGCCTCGAGACCGAGGAGTTCCGCGAGGAGGTCCGGTACGCACACGGCCCGGTCTGGGGTGATCCGCACGATCCCGCGCTGCTGAACGGCTGGCCCGCCGTGGAGGCGGACGGCGTGCAGCACCTCGACAGGATGCTGACGCTGGAACGGCGGCTGGTTTCGGCCAGCCGGGGCGTGCTCGTCCACGACCCGTTCTCCGCGAGTTGGTTACGCGACCGGTATCCCGGCCTGCCGGTCGGCACCGTGCCGTCCGGGGCGCCCGTCCGCGAGGACACCGACCGTGCCGGGATCCGCGCACGACTCGGCTGGCACGACGAGCACATCGTGTTCGGGATTTTCGGCGGATTCAACCGCATCAAACGGACGACCGTGGCTGTGCTCGCCTTCGCCGACATCAGGCGCCGGTGGCCACAGGCCCGGCTGCTGATCGCGGGACACGCCGACGCCCCGGACGTCGTCGCCGAGGTCCAGCACATGATCGAGGAGCGCGGGATCTCCGACTCGGTGCACTTCTCCCTGGCTCCGGGCAAGGCCGAGTTCGAGGAGCTGATCACCGCCACCGACGTCGTCCTCAACCTGCGCTGGCCGACGGCCGGTGAGACCAGCGCGGTGATGATGCGGGCTTTCGGCGCCGGCAAGGTCGTCATCACCAGCGACCTGCCGCAGCACCGGCACTTCGACCCGGCTTTCTGCTGGCTCGTCCCGATCGAACCCGCGCGGGAGGCGGAGACGCTGTCCACCCTGCTGGAGCGGGTCGTGTGCCGGCCGGAGGAGGCTTGGGAAGCGGGCCGGAAAGCCCGGGAGTACGTCCGGCGGCACGCGTCGTGGCCGGTGGTCGCCGAAGCTTACCGAGACGCCCTCGAAGCCATCAGCGACAAGCCGAGCGCGGCACCCCCGGCCGCCCCGACCCGGCCGGGCGTCAACGTGTTCGCCGACGCCCGAGCCACCACGGGACTGGCCGAAGCGGCCCGGCGACACACGCTGGCGCTGGTGTCCGCCGGTGTCGACGTGACGTTCAACGAGTTCAACACCAGGGCACCCAACCGCTCGCTGACCCCACCGCGCGAACTCACCGACCTCAGGCGCGGCAAGGACCACCCGGTGGACCTGTGGCTGGTCAACGTGAACGAGTTCCAACTGGTGCCGGAACACGCTCTCGACCGGTACACGATCGCGCTGTGGGCGTGGGAGCTTCCCGAGGCCCCGACCTTCGTGTCGGAGCAACTGGCTCGGGTGGACGAACTCTGGGTCGTGTCCTCGTTCGTCGCCGACGCCTTCCGCACCGCGATCGACGTGCCCATCACCGTGATCCCCAACGTCGTGCCGCAGCGGGCGGACGTCCGGGGCGACCGCGCGAGGTTCGGTCTTCCCCGCGACGGGCTCGTCGTGCTCTTCACCTTCAGCGCCTCGTCCAGCGACGCCCGCAAGAACCCGTGGGCGGTGGTCGAGGCGTTCCGCAGGGCGTTCCGACCCGACGAGTGGGGCACCTCGGCGCACCTGGTCATCAAGGCGGTCGACCTCCACCGGTTCCCCGAGCTGGCCGCGGAGCTGGCACAGGCGGTGGCGAGCGTCAACGGCACGCTGCTCGGCCACGACCTCACCAGGGCGGACATGGACTGCCTGCTGGCCACCTGCGACGTCTACGTCTCGCTGCACCGCTCGGAGGGTTTCGGGCTCGGCATGGCCGAGGCGATGGCGCTGGGCAAGCCGGTGATCGCCACCGGCTACGGCGGCAACGTCGACTTCATGCCACCGGGAGCGGCGGCCGTCGTGGGCTACGACATCCGGCCCATCACCGAGAACGACCACCGCTTCGGCGCGGACTTCGGTTTCTGGTACCGGCCGGGGCAGCTCTGGGCCGAACCGGATGTCGAACAGGCCGCCCGCTGGCTGCGCAGGCTCGCCGAGAGCCCGGGGCTGCGGCGCACGATGGGTGCCCGAGGCGCGGAGGCCGTCCAGGCCGTCTGTGGCCCCGAGGCCGTCGGCGCCGCGATGGCCGCGCGGTTGCGCGAGATCGTGCCCTGACCGGGAGAACTTCCCCTCAGACGTAGGCGGACAGGCTCACGTGCGGCGTGGCGAACGACATGCGGCCCGGCTCGGACCGGAGTTCGAAGTGCTCGACGCCGTCGATCCGGGAGAAGTCGGCGGCCAGCAGCATCCGCTCCAGAGCGCAGGCGCTGAACGCCCAGTAGCTCCAGTAGTCGCTTTCGCTGGCCCGGGCCCCGGTGAAGTGGCACACCGGCTGGTCGGTGGTGGCGCTGTCCGCGGTGGCCGCGGAGGCGACGATCAAGCGGTCCTTCGTGACGCTGCGCAGCGCCCGCAGCGCGCCGACCGGGTCCGGCAGGTGCAGCAGCAGCGAGCCGCAGATGACCAGGTCGAACTCACCGAACTCGGAGTCGAGGTCGTAGAGGTCCTTCGGCACGTAGTCGATGCCGAGCGCGAACGTGCGCGCGAGCTGCGCGGGCAGGGCGGTCTCGTCCCAGATGTCGATCGCGGTGACCTTGGCCCCGCGCCGCTCGGCCTCGATGGCGAAGTAGCCGGAAGCCGTTCCCACGTCGAGCACGGTGAGGCCGTCGAGCCGCTCCGGGAGGTGGTAGTAGCTCAGGTACTTCGTCATGTCGTAGTCGCCCTCGATGACGAGGCCGTCGCCGAAGTCGAGCCGGTGATAGGTGCCGCCCTGGCTGTTGACCTGCTCGACGAGCTGCTTGGCCGCTTCGAGGTCGACGGCGTCGGGGTTGGGACTTGAGATCGTCATCGCGAAATCCTGTCGTACGAGTGGGCGTCGGCTATCGGTTCAGTTCGTTCTCGAGCATCGTGATGTACCGCGCGGAACTGTTCGCTGCCGCCTCCAGTTCGGCGATGCGCTTCTCCAGCGCGGAGAAGTACCGGGCCGCCCTGGTCGCGTGCTCCCGCTCGGCCGCGACGGCTTCCTCCAGCTTCGAGACGTAGGCGGTGCGCTGTTCCCGGGCTTCCTGCTCCTTTCGGAGCCGCTGTTCCAGCCGCCGGATGTAGCCGGTCTCCCCGGCTCGCGCCACGGCGAGTTTCTCGGCCTCGGCTCGCATGCGCGCCACTTCGTGTCGTTCGAACTCGTCGAAGACGTTGGCCGGTACGGAAAGGCACTCCAGCGCCTCGGTGTCGTCGGCCTGCGCGTAGAAGCGGTTGAGCCCGTCGAAGAGCGCGCACCGGTATCCGGCGTCCAGCAGGATCGGTTCCCACTGCCCGTGCGTGGGGGCGGGTGAGCCGGGTTCGGTCGCCTCGACGACCAGAACCCTCGGGCGGTGCCGGGTCCAGTCCGCTCCCGCGAACACGTCCCGCTCGGCTCCCTCGACGTCGACCTTGAGGAAGTCGACGTCGCCGGGGCAGGAGTCGAGCACGGCGGCCAGCGTGGTGATCTCGACCTCGACGTCCTCCACCCGCCACCGCTCGTGGTCCCGGTACCGGCGGGCCAGCTCGTCGTCGAGCGTGGCCCTGCCCCAGGCTTCGGGGACGACGTGCAGCGTCGCCCTTCCCGCCTCGGCTCCCAGCGCCACCGGCAGGGTCACGTCGCGTGGCCGCGCCTCCCGCAGCCGATCGACGAGCTCCGGGACCGGCTCGATGTTGACACCCGACCAACCCCGGTCGTAGAAGTGCTTGGTCACCGAGTCCTCGACCGGATCACCGGCCCCGACGTCGACATAGCGTCCCTCGGCCTGTCGCCGGAACAACCGGGCGAGTACGACGTCCTCCGCGTTCTGCGCGTAGGAGATCACGGCTGCTGGATTCCCGCCTTCTTCGCTTCCAGCTTGAGGTCGTGGTCCACCATCATCGCGACCAGCGACTCGAAGTCGACCTCGGGCTTCCAGCCGAGCTCGGTACGGGCCTTCGTGGCGTCACCGACCAGCAGGTCCACCTCGGCCGGACGGAAGAACCGCTCGTCCTGGATGACGTAGCGTTCCCAGTCGTCCAGACCGGCGTGCCGGAACGCGGCGTCCACGAACTCCCGCACGCTGTGCGTGTGTCCGGTCGCGACCACGTAGTCGTCGGGCTCGTCCTGCTGGAGCATGAGCCACATCGCCTTCACGTAGTCACCGGCGAAACCCCAGTCGCGACGCGGTTCGAGGTTGCCCAGTGCCAGCGTGTCCTGCAGACCGAGCTTGATGCGGGCCACCGCGTTGGTCACCTTCCTGGTGACGAACTCCATGCCGCGACGGGGGCTCTCGTGGTTGAACAGGATGCCGGAGCAGGCGAACAGGCCGTAGCTGTCGCGGTAGTTCACCGTGATGTCGTGACCGAAGACCTTCGCACACCCGTACGGCGAGCGCGGGTAGAACGGGGTCGTCTCGACCTGCGGCGACTCCCGCACCTTGCCGAACATCTCCGAGGAGGACGCCTGGTAGAAACGGATCGGGTTGTTCTGGCTGCCACCCACCATGCGGATGGCCTCCAGCAGACGCAGCACGCCGACCCCCGTCACGTTCGCGGTGAGTTCGGCCTGCTTGAAGCTGAGCCCGACGAAGGAGATGGCCCCCAGGTTGTAGACCTCGTCGGGCTGCACCTGCTGGATGATGCGGGTCAGGTTGGAGGAATCGCTGAGATCGCCGTAGTGCAGGACGAAATTCTGGTTCTGGACGTGCGGGTCCTGATAGATGTGGTCCACCCGCTGGGTGTTGAACGACGAGGCACGGCGCTTGATGCCATGAACCTCGTAACCCTTTTCCAGCAGCAGTTCCGCGAGATATGAACCATCCTGGCCGGTAATCCCGGTGATCAACGCTCTTTTCCGTTCCATTTCACGAACTCCTGGTCAATTAAAAAGATGAGAGGGGATTAGTCAGGGTTTGGCGCCTTTGAGCATCAGCTGCAGACGCTCCAGAAAGCCGAAGCAGATGACCGGCAACGACGGGAATTTGTAGAAGAAGCGATAGGTGTCGTACTGCGTACGCGGTGCGCTGAGCGATGCCTCATCGACCTGCGCGGCCTCGATCAGGGCGATGCCCTCGCCTTCCACGTCATGCAGGACGCTGAGCTCCATCGGCTTCATCGACAGGCTGAAGCTGTGCAGGCCCGGCTTGGTCGTGCGGGTCAGTTGCAGGCCGTTGCGGCAATCCTTGCAGCCGTAGAGATTGACGGTGAAATCCAGGTGGGCCAGCTTGCCGTTCAGGCGCTTGATGCTGGCCGGCGACAGCTCGCAGAAGGCGTCGTATACGGCCAGGCTCTCTTGCAGCCGGGCGAAGCGGTAGTCGATGCGCTGCTGCTGGATCGCCACCTGGAAGCGCGACGAGGCGACATAGAAATGCTGCCCCGGATCACCGAAGTTGGTGGTCAGCGAGCGATAGGGATAAACGAAGTACAGGTCCTGGGAGATGATGTAGGCGTTGTGCAGCTTCAGCCAGGACGACTCGGGCCAGCTGCGAATGTCCCCGGGGATGCCCTCGATGGCGCTCACATCGGTGCCCTGCTCCTGCAGCCAGGTGCGGAAGCCCTGCCAGTTGCGACGCGACCAGATCTGCCCCCAGGACGCCGCCAGCTGCATGAAGTGGATATGCGAATCGCCGTTGTCGATGGGCGTGAACGGCAGGTTGGCGGTCTGGTTGAACTGCTGGCTATAGAGGCTGATGCCCGCCACTTTCGGCTCGTCGGCATAGAAGGCGGCGGCTCGCACGCTGTACTCGTAGAAGTGCGGCGAGACGAACAGATCGTCTTCCAGCACCACGATGTCGCCGTACTCCTCGGTCAGGTCGCCGCAGCTCAACACGTGCTGGCGCAGGCCCATGCGCTGCTCGCGGGCGATTACCCGCTTTTCGCCATAGGGCCAGTCGAAATCCCTGGCCACCTGCAGCGGCTCCAGAGTGTCGGATTTGTCCAGGCTGATCACCAGGCGCACGTTGCCGGCCGGATAGTGCGCCTTGC
>JACYYK010016331.1_pt1 | contig 14420 bp, 13 predicted proteins | sample 8236871 | NCBI WGS metagenome assembly JACYYK01 (sample SAMN14103087, study PRJNA606662) | landfill metagenome | isolation source: landfill solid waste inoculated with endophyte fungus Paravalsa indica | place: India:New Delhi, Okhla landfill site | collected 2017-11-05 | reverse complement strand
GTGAATCGTTTCAGCAATTGGTGTAATAATGGCTGAAACAAATGTCCAATCTGGATGCATCATCCGAATCAGCAAATCCCAAAATTGATCCCAACTAAAATTGGCAGTAGCACCGGTATTATAGCCTGATCCAATAAAAATTAAGACAAATAGGAGGACAGATAAAATGCCCTTAACATGCCACTTTTCACTGAATTGGCGTTCAGGTAAAGTTGCGTTCATATCCTACTCCTTATCCCCTGTTTCAGCGTAAATACCATCAAAATCATCAGCACTAACTTCAGAAATGGGTTTGTCATACACTAATTGACCATCGCGCAACCCAACAATCCGCGTTGCATATGCCATCGCCAACTCCACACTGTGCAAATTAACAACAACTGTCATGCCCATATCATTCAAATGCTGCAAGTCATCCATCACCATCTTAGTGGTCTTGGGATCCAATGACGCGATTGGCTCGTCAGCTAACACCACATTGGGTGACTGCATCATCGAGCGGGCGATTGCCACACGTTGTTGTTGCCCACCTGATAATTCATCAGCACGTGTGTAATATTTATCCAACATGTTCACACGCTCTAAATTAGCAGCCGCTTTCTCTTTATCTTCCTTAGAAAATAAGCCAAACGTACTTCTAAACGTCGAATAATAGCCCACTCGACCAGCTAAAACATTGCGAGCAACCGTTGCTCGTTTCACCAGATTAAAGTTTTGGAATATCATGGCAATATTACGACGTTGCTGGCGTAATTCTTTTCCCTTAGCCTTGGTAATATCAACATCATCCAGTAAAATTTCACCTTCACTAACATCGTGTAATCGATTAATTGCCCTAAGCAATGTACTTTTACCAGCCCCAGATAAACCAACTATGACAACAAATTCACCTGATTTTATATCTAAATTGATATGATCTAATCCAACTGTTCCATTAGGATAAATCTTTGATACATCATTAATTTTTATGGTGCCTACACCACTACTCATACTTCTGCCATCCAATCTTATATAGCCTTACAGCAATATATTTTAAAATATGTATAAAACAAGGCTCGCCATAGCATCATTGTATGACAAGCCTCACTTTTAGAAATGCTGTTGTATACGATTACTTAATATCTTCAACCTTGTTTTGGTACTTACGAACCGTATCAAAGTTTGAGTCTGTTGATTTTGTAACACCTGCCCAGCTATAGACATCTTTCATGACCTTCTTACCCTTATCAGTCTTTGAAACTTTGATCATAGCCTTCTGGATAGTCTTTGAGTCAGCTTTTGAAACACCTTTACGTAAAGTAATTGTGTCATTTGGAATCTTGGTTGTGTACTTTAGCACACGAGTATCTTTAAAGACATCTGGATTATCTTCCTTAACTAAGTTACGCGCATCATCAAAAACGAAGGCGGCATCTGTATCACCATTGACAACTGAAATCACACCTTGATCATGCCCTTTAACAGTTACCAAATCCGAATTTTTGACAACATTCATGCCCTTCTTCTTCAAATCAACAACTGGGAAGATGTATCCAGCATCAGAAGTTGGGTTTTGGACGGCAATCTTCTTGCCTTTCAAATCCTTAACATTCTTGATACCCGAGTCCTTCTTTACAACGACTAATGCACGATAATAATCAACGAGCTTATCTGTATCAGAACCGTCATTTTTCTTATCGTTAATACCGTAACGTTGTGATTGCAAAATCACCTTAGCACCGTATTGCTTGTGGGCTTGTACATATGGATCTGGTGGTAAGAATCCCATATCGACTTTGCCTGAACCCATTGCTTCAACAACTGTATTGTAGTCAGTTGAAATTGTTACGTGAACTGGAATGCCTAATTCCTTCTTCAGCAACTTCTCCAATGGCTTTGCTTTAGCTTGAATTGTATCTGCTTGAGATGAAGGTACGAATTGTACATTCAACTCTTTCAAATCAACTTTCTTTGATGCCGCATTAACTGATAGTGCTGGTACAGCTGATACGGCCGTCGTTGCTAACATAGCAACTGTGGCTCCTGCAACAAGTCTCTTAAACATGCCCTATGTACTCCTTAAATGTTTGTCTTGTATACCTGTGCATACGATTTCTTAAAGGTCACTTAAATAATAACAACGAACGATGAATACGTCAATAGTTTTAATTGTTCACTTAATTTTATAAATGAAGAATTAAATTTCATTTTATTTATTTAATGTTCGTTTTTGCAAAAGTTATTTTTTTGGAACTCTCTAGGCGACATACTCGTCCATCTTTTAAATTGACGGCTAAAATTAGAAATTGATGTATATCCTAATGACTCACCAACCTCTAATATTGAATAATTTGGTTTCATTAATAATTTTTTAGCTTCATTGACTTTTAATTTAGATAAATACTCTCGTGGGGAAATTCCATAAGTTTGCTTAAAAACACGGAATCCATATCCATCACTAATTTCTGCATGTGCGATAGCTTCTTGCACCAGATTTCTATCTAAGTTCCCATTTTCAAATCCGTTTTTAGAGTATGAAATAATTTGATCAATCAGATTATTTTTCAAAAATTCAGCAATCATTCTTGCATATTCAGCTTGTGTAGTCGTACTTTTACTAATCTGTTGATCTGCTAATTGATAAAATATTTGTAATATTTTCGATAACTCAATTTGAATAACCATCTTTGTATCAAAATTATAATTCAAATTTCTTGTTAAAGAGTCTAATTTATTCAAGTGCGGCGTTAGTTCCTGGCACAATTGACTATCCTTACCATAAAAATAATCTAACCCTTTAATTAAATGTATTTTTAAATTAGGGTCATCAAGGTCAAAATGAAAACAAAAATATTTTAAAGATGTTTCAGTCCAAACACGATGTGTAAATTCAGGTGGAATGATAATAAAATCACCAGGATTAAGTATGAAACAGTTATCTCGAATTTTCACCAATTCTACTCCCTCCAGACAATAAACACATTCAAATGCGTAGTGTTTTTCAACAGGTACTGTCCAACCACCTTCAACTAATTGTTCATGTCCACCAAAAAAAGTCAAATTCCAGTCAATCGCGGGTAAACGTTTTGCATTCTTTAAAAAATCCATTTCAAATTTCCTTTCACTAAACGCTCGCTATAATTACGATTAGAGTATGTCATATTTGGATAAATCTAAAGTTGATATACCCATGTACATTATTTATTTTGCTTGGCATAATCTAAATAAAGAAAGCGTTTTCAATAAAATTTCGGAGGCTGTTTATGAACTTTAATTCTTTTCTATATGGCGCAGCATATTACTATGAGTATCTTCCCTACGAACGATTAGACCAAGATATTCAAATGATGAAAGATGCTAATATCAATGTCGTGCGGATTGGTGAAAGCACTTGGAGTACTTACGAACCACAAGAGGGCGTTTTTGATTTCTCAAAATTGGATAAAGTAGTCGATTCAATGATAGATGCTAATATACAAGTTATTGTGGGCACTCCTACGTATGCTATTCCAACATGGATGGCAAAAAAATATCCCGAAGTCATGCTAACAAATCAGGATGGCAAACAAAGTTATGGTAGTCGACAATTAATTGATATAACTAACCCCACTTTTAAATTTTTCTCTGAACGCATCATTCGTAAAATGATTGAACGTACTGCTGATAAGCCTGGTGTAATTGGGTTTCAAGTAGATAATGAAACAAAACATTTTAATACTAGCAGCGAAAATGTCTATATTGGCTTTCAAAAATGGTTAAGAGAAAAATTTGACAACAATTTAGATGATCTAAACGCTGCTTATGGTTTAGATTATTGGAGTAATCGCATTAACTCTTGGGAAGATTTTCCTCCAATTAATTCAACCATCAATGGCAGCCTTGGTTCAGCATTTGAAGAATACAAGCGAACTTTAGTAACAGATTTTATAACTTGGCAAACGAATTTAGTGAACGAGTATAAACACCCCAATCAATTTGTAACTAATAATTTTGATATGGAATGGCGAAAATTATCATTTGGTATGAATCCAGATGCAAATCATTATGAAGTTTCCAAGCCACTTGATGTTACTTCTGTAGATATTTATCATCCAACACAAGACTGTTTAACTGGGACAACAATTTCATTTGTTGGCGACATTGCTCGTTCTACTAAAAACCAAAACTACATTGTCATGGAAACTGAAGCCCAAGCTTTTAGACATTGGGTGCCATATCCTGGTCAGTTAAAATTACAAGCATATTCACACATCGCTTCAGGTGCAAACATGATTAGTTATTGGCACTGGTCATCCATTCATAATAGTTATGAAACATATTGGAAGGGCTTACTTAGCCATGATTTTAAACCAAATCCCGTTTACAACGAAGCCAAAATAATTGGCTCAGAATTAAAAGAAATTGGTGCTGAATTTTTAAATACAACTAAAAATAATAATGTTGCATTCATAGTAAGTAACGAAGCCTTAAGTGCTGTCGATTGGTTCCCATACAAAGACACTATTTTTGATAAAACGGCTGAACACCAGTATAACGATGTGCTTCGATCATACTACGATCCACTATATAAGCTAAATATTGAAGCTGATATTTTGCAAGTGGGTGACCCTAAAATTACTAATGAAAACTATGATTTATTAATTGTGCCAATGCTTTATTCAACAACAAATGAACAACTGGAAAACTTAAATGCTTTCGTACAAAAAGGTGGCACAATTTTGTACTCATTTAGATCTGGTTTCTCAGATGAAAACGTAAAAGTTCGAACTGATACTCAACCAGCTATTATTTCTAAATCTATTGGTGCTGAATATTCGTTATTTGTAGAGCCTGATAAGCACTATGGGACTGATTTACCAACAGAAAATATGACTATTTCAAGTTCAGACAAGTTTCTAACCATACAAAATGAACCAGTTCAACATTGGGCAGAATTATTAACTCCTACGACAGGGAATACTTTGGCAAAGTATAACCACCCCTACTGGGGAGATTATGCGGCTATTACCGAAAATAATTTTGGAAAAGGACATGCGTTCTATGTTGGAGCCTATCTAAATGAAAAATCAATTTCTGAATTATATAAATATATCTTAAAGAAAATTGGACTATGGGGACCACCACAAGAACAACATTTCCCTATTATCAATAAACAACTAATCAGTAAAGATGGCAGCTACTTAGATTTTTACTTTAATTACTCTAATTCATCATCTGACGTTATTTTCAATTCAATACATGGGACAGAACTAACAAACCATTTTGAAATAAATGAAGGTGATAAATTTAAACTTCAACCATGGGGACTACAAATATTCAAAGTTAATCAAAAATAGAGGAAAATAATAATGGTTAAAAATAATAACACCACTAGTAATGCAAATTGGACTGCTAGTGTCACTGATACACAACAACCCAAGGTTCCCATTCTAGTTGGAATCGGAGTCGCTATTGGGGCATTTCTTTGGTTAGCACCTTTTATGGGACTCAACTCCGTCTTGAATCCTGCAAAATTAGCCGATATTTTCGGTGGACCAGGTTCTAGAGTTAATAACTTCCTTGCTTTGCTTGGTACGTTAGGTGCTGTCACCTCAACTATTACAACCATAATTATCGGGGCACTTTCCGACCGCACAAGATCTCGTTGGGGTCGACGTACACCTTGGTTACTATGGGGGTCAATTTTGACTGCCGCAGATATGTGTGCGCTTGGGACAATTAATTCTGAAGACCACCTATGGCTTTTCATTCTTCTATGGTGTGGTATACAAACTTTTATTAATATGATTGTTGCCCCCTTGATTGCTGTTATGGCCGATTTAGTCGCTCCTAAACACCGAGGAACAATTTCTTCAATTTATGCTATTGGTTACGTTATTGGACAATATGGTGGACCAGTGATGGGAAGTCAATTTCTAAGTTCATCAAATTCTAGTTTAATTAATATGGGTTACTATGTACTTGCTATTCTAATGTTATTGTCTGGCCCAGTTGCCGCTGTTTTAGTCCGTGAACAATCAAGTAAATCTATGCCTGTTGAAAAACTTGATTGGAGTGGGTTTGTCAACGCATTCGTTTTCCCAATTCATAAAGCTCAGAACTTTTATCTAGCTCTATTTGGTAAGATGATGATCAACATTGCTGTTACAGCATTTGCAACCTATCAGATATTCTTTCTCACATCTGGAATGGGATTAGATCAGTCAAGTGCTGGAAAGTACATTAGTTTAATGGGTACAGCTACCATGATTACAGCAATTGTATTTTCATCTACGTCTGGAATGATTTCCGATAAGTTAAAAACTCGCAAATGGCCCGTTGCTTTTTCAGCACTATTAACTGCTATTGGAACTATTCTTCCCTTCCTAACTAAGGCACCAACTTCAATGATCTGGTATGGAATTGTAGCTGGTACTGGTGCTGGTATCTTCTTTGCTGTTGACCAAGCGTTAAATTTGGAAGTCTTACCTAATCCCGAGACAGCTGCTAAGGACTTAGGTATCTTGAACTTTGCAAATACAGGTGCACAAATTCTTGCGCCCGTATTAGGAGCTTTGCTGTTTAATGTTGTTGGTAAACAATATCTACCTGTTCTACCTTGGTTATCCGGATTAGCAATTTTGGGTGCTATTCTAGTTTTGGGAATTAAAGAGCCTAAGCAACAAGAAAAAATTACACAAAGTATCTAACAAATTAAATAAATTAAAAATAGTCTGCTTATATTAATATAATTGCAGACTATTTTTACACAAAAAGCAGTAAACGAATATTTCGTTTACTGCTTTGAGTGATTTTAAATTTAATAACCAACACCGGCATCACCGTAATAATCGGCGCCGCCATCAGTGGTATCAGTACCATCGTATGTGCCATCTGTTGTTGTGCCATAGGTACTATCCGATGATGTTGTACCATACGTACTATCAGTTGACGTTGACGAGGATGTATTATCTGATGGTAGTCCATTAGCTGATAGTAATGATTCAGGAACATTACCACCATATAGTGTTCCTGTTTTTTTATGCTTCAATCCCAATGATGAACGCAAAGTATTGGTAACACGCTGTTTCTCACTTTGGGTAATTAACTCTGAAGAACCAGACGTTAATGCAACTGAAGTTCCTTGTGCATTATCAGTCTTAATCGTTTTCGCCGCACTCAAATACTTTGAGGCAACAGTCAACATATCACCAAAGGTCAAATCCGTCTTCGTAGAATCAGAAATTGTACTCAAGAACTTTTGGTTCACTAGCTTTGTCGGATTACTTTTAGCCTTATCCACAATGGCTTGTAATACCAAACGCTGACGTGCTTGGCGACCGTAGTCACCTTGTGGATCATCATATCTCATACGAGAGAATGCTAGTGCGGCGGCACCATCCATTTTCGAGTATGTCTTCGTAGAACCATTCTTATTTAGTGTATAAGTAGATGAATTCTTTTTAAAGTTATAAATAATCTCACCATCGTTATGAGCAGTATATGGATTATAACCGAATGTTAGTGGTGACTTCACTTCCACACCACCTAATTGGTCAATAACCTTCTCTAACCCATTCATATTAACTAACGCATAATAATCAATAGGGACATTTAACCATTTTTGAATTGTTTTGATAGTTGTTTTGGCTAAACCATATTCATAAGCTGAATTCAGCTTTTGTGGGAATTGATTTTCATATCCGATTGGGGCAATAACCGAATCACGAGGTAACGACATAATCGTTACCTTTTCCTTTTTCGGATTAACAGTAACTAACATCAATGAGTCAGTACGTCCTTTGTAATTTCGATCTAACTCCCCTGTATCAGTACCTAGCAATAGGATTGAAAATGGCTTTCCTTTTTTAATAACCTTAGATACATTACGTGTTTTAGTTAACCCTGTTCCTTCAAAGGAGCTATCAATCGCATTTTTAGTATTACTATAAGCAATACCAAACATCACTCCAGCTGCTAAAACAAGTAACGCTATCACAAATAGGATGGCATTACGAATAGGGTGTTTTTTACGCGGACGCGGACCATGATTACCCCCACCTGGCGTTAAGCCTTTAAGGTTTCGTGGGCCACCTTCGCGTTTTTTACGCTTATTCTGTTTAGTCTCAGCTTCACGACGAGCCGATCGAGTTTGTGGCTCATTATCCATGAGCATCTCCTCTCTTAACTTCAATAATTGATTAATTCCATATTATCTTGCTCAAAAATTAATCTTTTTGATTTTAAAAAGATTTCTTTGAAAAAGCTTATAGCAACTCATATATCTTACCATAATTTAAAATCTAATATGTACAATCTATAATCAAAATTAAGTAGTTTGTGATAATTTATACGACTAGACCGCGACTGGTGCTTTAATACTAGCATGTGGGTCGTAGTCATTAATTTTAATGTCCGCCATCGTATATTCTGCAATGTCTTTAACTTCTGGATTCAGCGTAATCGTTGGTAAAGGTCGCATCTCACGTTGTAATTGCTCTGTCACTTGTTCAATGTGGTTTGAATAAATATGCGTATCACCAAAAGTATGCACAAATTCACCAGGTTCCAACCCCGTCTGAGCTGCAACCATGTGTAATAGCAATGAATATGAAGCAATGTTAAATGGGACCCCTAAGAAAACATCCGCTGAACGTTGATATAATTGTAAGCTCAATTCACCATCTGCAACATAAAACTGGAATAAAGTATGGCAAGGTGGCAGTGCTTGCGTGGGAACATCCTCTGGGTTCCAAGCTGTGACAATTAAACGACGTGAATTAGGATTTGTTTTGATTTGTTCGATCACATCTTTAATTTGATCAATAAAACCACCTTGGACACGACGCCAATGCCGCCATTGTGCACCATAAACATCCCCCAACTCGCCATACTTTTGTGCAAATTCATCATCATTTAAAATACGGTCAACAAATCTGGCATGTTGTTCATCATACTGTGCTTTAAACGCCTCATCTACTAATGAACGACGACCGAAGTCAGTCATATCAGGACCATCGTAATCTGCTGATTCGACCCAATTTTTAAACGCCCACTCGTCCCAAATATGATTCTTATGCGCTAACAAAAACTTGATATTTGTATCACCACGTAAGAACCATAATAACTCACTTTTGATCAATCCAAAGGGCACACGTTTTGTCGTTAGTAATGGAAAACCTTCACTCATATCAAAGCGTATCTGACGTCCAAAAACAGAACGTGTTCCTGTTCCTGTTCGATCACCCTTCACAGCACCATTATCTAATATATCCTGTGCTAAATCCAAATAACCTTGTTCATTCTTACTCATATTAGTCTCCGTGACCTTTCTGTTATAGGTAAGCGGCAAAATCAATTTTTTGTAGGTCGGCCTTTGTCGCAACGACTTGTTCAATGGTAACGTTTTTGGCCTGTAATAAATTCGCGACAAAATCATCATTATGATAGTTTCGCAAATAATTAATTTTTGTAATCCCTGCTTGTAAGAGTAGTTTTGTGCAATGTACACATGGAAAATCTGTCACAAAAACCTGTGCACCATCAGCGCTAATGCCCATCTTAGCAAGTTGCATTAACGCGTTTTGCTCAGCATGGACTGCACGAATACAATGGCCATCGACTACTAAATCACCTACCTCTGTACAATGTGGTGTTCCTGAAACTGAGCCATTATATCCACTAGCAATAATACGGCCGTCTTTAACAACCACAGCTCCCACATGAAGGCGAGTGCAAGTACTACGGGCGGCTAGCATAATTGCTTGTATCATAAAATATTTTTCCCAAGTTATTCGTTCGTCTTGCATTTTAAATAGCCCTCTTAGTCTGTCTTAGTTGTTCCTAATATTATCAAGGATAGAACTTAAAGAAAAGTCTTGAATTTTCTCAAATAATTAAAAATACTCTGCACCTTTGTATCTACAATTTTTGTACCAAAATTACCAGAATAAGTCTATCAAATTTAAAAAAACATTGTTGCAAATAACTAACACCGACATAATTGATTTAAAATTTAATTTATGGTAAAATTAAATCAAACTTACTTTGTCCAATTTTAGGCAAAAAACACGCAGCGATTTCATTTGTCGCTGGCTATGGGGGTGCCCCATGAGAGGAGTTCTTATGCCTGCAGCATTAGCAGAAATTAAGCAACAATTAGATGCACATATCGGTGAACCAGTGACTTTGACAACCCATGAAAGTCGTCACCGCACCATTGAACACCAAGCAATCGTTCGTGATACCTTCCGTTCAGTCTTTGTTCTTGATTTAGAACAAGATGGTCACGAATTTGATCGCGCTTCATTTAGTTATACCGATGTTTTAACTGAAAACATTGAAATCGATTTTGCATAATATAAAAAAACGTTAGTCACAATGAGCTTATCATTATGGCTAACGTTTTTTATTTATTCTGTTAACGTACTATCTTCTTTAACTAGACGTACCACTTCAAATTCATTAATATATGCTGCTTCATAATCAAGTGGTGTCAGCTCGAAGTTTTCCAGTTGTAATGTTTCTCCAGCTCTTATTTCAGGGAATTGTTCAATAACAAATCCTGTCAACGTGACCATATCTGATTTATCAAACGCGCGAATATCTGTTTTAAAGTAGCGTTCAAAATCATAAACTGTCATTTTTCCAGATATTTTATAATGCATCCGTTGTTTATCATCCGAACCTAGTTTTTCAACTAAATCATCCACGACCCAGTCTACTTCATCACGAACAGAACCAAACAATTCTTCGTAGATATCTTTATCGGTCACAATACCAGATGTTCCACCATATTCATCCTTTACAACAATCATAGGAGTTCGTTTTGAAATCATTAATTGCAAAACTTCTTGAATTGGCATATTTTCAGGTACATTAGGCATATTACGAATAATCTTACGAACTGGCGTCTGCCGATCCACTTCTGTCTGACGCATAATATCGTAGTTAAACACGTAACCCAAAATTTTATCCTTATCACCATCCGCTACTACCGGAAAGCGTGAATGTTTTGTCTCAAAATAAGCATGTAAAGCATCATTAACACTATCTCTGACGTCCACAACAAATAACTGCGTTCGGTCAATCATAATATCATTGACAACTTTATCATTCATTTCAAAGGCACGTTCCATAAAGACATAGTCTTCATCTTGTAGCTGTCCGAGCCTAGCCGCATTACGTGATAAGCTCAAAATCTCCGCTTCTGAATAGACTTCATTTTCTTCAGATGCTGTTCGCAACCCCATTAGGTGCGTAACACCCGTTGCTGATTTATTCAACAACCAAACAAATGGATAGAAAATGACGTGGAAAAAGCGTAAGGGTCCTGAGACAAACAAAGCAACCTTAACCGGGAATTCAATGGATACGTTCTTTGGCACTAACTCAGTTAGAACCACTTCAATATAGGTCAACAAAACCAACGCCACAATTGAAGCAATGGCGGCCGCACTCGGACCGGTCATTTCCTTTAAAACACCACCAGCTAGTAATAAGTGGGCAATCGTTTCTTCACCCATCCAACCTAATACTAAACCGGTAACCGTAATACCGACCTGTGTTGTTGATAGATACTCATTTAAATTATCAACCATGTGAATCGTCGTCGCAATTTTACGTGATGGTCGGTCACGTTTTTCTTGTAACTCCACCAATGCACTGCGACGAACCTTTACTAAAGCAAACTCTGCCGAAACACACAGCGCTGCAAACATTAGCACTAAAATAATCACTATGATTGATAGGATTAATCTTCCTTCACTCAAATTAATTTCCTACTTTCGAATATAGTTTATTTATAACGCACATTATAACAAAAAAACACCCGATAATTATCGAGCGTTTTATGAATTAGTCAATTAATCATTTACTTCTTTTTCATCGACCTCTTCGTCGTGCTCAACCGGCAAAGCAACTACTTCGAACTCTTCGATGTAAGCATCTTTAAAATCAAGTGCGGTAATCTCAAAGTTTGCAATGCGGATACCTTGACCAACCTGGAAGTTTGGATGTTCATCCAATACATACCCTGTCAAAGTAACTTTTTCTGAGCTTTCAAACGATTTAATTTCTGTTTTAAAGAAACGCTCAAAGTCATATAGCGTCATCTTACCAGATACTTTATAGTGCATGTTACCTTTATCATCTGATCCTAGCTTTTCAACTAAGTCATCGGCAACATCGTCCACCTCATCACGAACTGAGCCGAATAATTCTTCATAAATATCCTTATCAGTTACAATACCTGAAGTTCCACCGAATTCATCCTTAACGACAACGATTGGGGCACGGTGCTCAATCATTTCTTGCAACACATCTGTAATTGGTTGTGTTTCAGAAACAACTGGTAAATTACGCAAAACCGTTCGGATAGAAACATCCGGACTAATCCGTCCTTGACGAACAAGATCATAGGAGAAGACATAGCCCAGAATTTTATCTTTATCATTATCTGCAACTACTGGCATTCTTGAAAACTTTTCTTCCAAATACAAGTTTAAAGCATCTGAAATAGAATCCGTCACATTAACAACTGTTAATTGTGTACGGTCAATCATAATATCAATGGCTTCTTTATCGTTCATCGCAAAGGCACGCTTCATGAAAGTTAAATCCTCTTCATCAAGCTCACCAGCATCAGCAGCATCCTTTGATAGAGATAAAATTTCAGCCTCTGAATAAATATCTTCATCAAGGTGTGCACTGAATCCCAACATTTTTGTAAAGAAAGCTGCAGCACGATCAAATAACCAAATTAATGGATATAAAATGACGTGGAAAAACATCACTGGACGCACGATTGCCAACAGTATCTTTACAGGTTGATCGATGGCAACGTTCTTAGGAACCAAATCCGTAAACACCGCGTGTATGAACGTAAAAATCAAAATGGCAGCCACAGATGACACACTGTGGGCAATCGCAGCTGGCAATATCTCGGCATTAATAATCAGGGTGGCAATAAAATCTTCACCTAACCAACCTAAAATCAATGATGTCAATGTAATACCGACTTGCGCTGTTGATAGATACTCTGATAGATGATCCAACATATTCAGCGCGTGAGATATCTTAGGTGAAGGCTTCTCACGTGCCTCTTGCATAGCACGCAAAGAACTTGGACGCACTTTCACTAACGAATACTCCGTTAAAGTGAACAAAACCGCTAACAGCAAAATAATTAAAATAATCACCAAGTTAGTGATAATAGACGGACCGGAATCCATGATATACCTTCTTTCAAAATTAGTACTAGTTACGATTATACCAAAAACAGTTACTTACTGTACACACCTGTTTTCACTAAAGCATTATGTAAATCGATGAATTTTTCTAATGTTAGTTTTTCTGCTCGAATTCGTGGATCTAAGTCAACATCAGCTAACGCCTCCGTTAATCTTGCCTTCATCTCATCATCCTTACCAAAAGCAGTGATCAAATTATTCCACAGTGTCTTACGACGCATCGTGAAACCAACTTTGAATAATTTAAATAGTTGCTTTTCATTGTGTGGTAAGACTTCTAATGGCTCACGCGGTGTCAAAGAAACAATCGCTGAGTCTACATTTGGATTAGGAATAAAGGCTGTCCGTGAAACTGTGAATGCTAATGTCGCATCAACACGATACTGCACTGCCAAAGTTAGGGCGCCATAATCTTTTGTGCCAACTTCGGCTGATAAACGACTAGCAACTTCTTTTTGCATCATAACCACAATATTTGCAAATTGTACATTTGATTGTAACACCTGCATCAAAATTGGTGTTGTAATATAGTACGGTAAATTCGCAACTAATTTCAAGGGTGCATCAGGATCACTAAAATGCTCCTGAATGGCCGTCTCCAAGTCAACTGACAGAATGTCCTGATTGATCACAGTCACATTATCATAAGGTGCCATGGTATGTTCCAAAACGGGCATTAAACGATCATCAATTTCAAATGCCACGACTTGTTTGGCTGACCGCGCTAGTTGTTCCGTTAAAGCGCCAATACCTGGACCAATTTCAATCACATTGTCAGTTGGTTGGACATCCCCAGCTGTGACAATATTCTTTAATATCTTAATATCTGTCAAAAAATTTTGACCTAAAGATTTTCTTGTATTAATGCCAAAACTATTCATAATGGCTTGCGTACGCATCGGCGTCGCAATATCTGGTACATCTGTCATTATTTTTCCTCATCTAATTCTTGCAGAACCTCTAACAAGGCTTGTTTTTTGATGCCAAACATTGTCAATCGATTCATTAATTGTTTACCGTTAACGTATCCTAATCCCATCACTTCAGCCACATGTTCACGTCTTTTAGCCGCATCATGACCAGCAATCAAACCTAAGCGCCGTAAATCTGCTAACGTAATATCAGACTTTGCAGTAACCGTTTCAGCAGTATAAACCGATTGTAGCGCATCACGTAAAACAGATGGAGTCGCGTACTCAATGCCAAGACTAT
>JACYYK010017113.1_pt1 | contig 14441 bp, 15 predicted proteins | sample 8236871 | NCBI WGS metagenome assembly JACYYK01 (sample SAMN14103087, study PRJNA606662) | landfill metagenome | isolation source: landfill solid waste inoculated with endophyte fungus Paravalsa indica | place: India:New Delhi, Okhla landfill site | collected 2017-11-05 | reverse complement strand
AGCCTCCCTGGGTTTCATCAACCAAACTGATCCATCGGCCCCATGAAAATCCTAGTTGCCAATCTCGGCTCCACGAGCTTCAAGTATCGTCTGTTCGATTGGGATGGAACGGACGCGCGCAGCAAGCGCGTGGAGGCATTGACCGAATCGTCCAATCGGCAAGCCGTTGCGTCGTGGAAATCGGCGAAAAGTCTCACGAGACGACCGCCAATGTCCCCGATCACGCCGCCGCGCTTGGAATGTGCTTCGATCAACTCACCGGCGAGGATGGCTGCTTGGGCTCGGTCGATGAAGTCGCCGCGATCGGCTTCAAGGCGGTACACGCGGGCAATTACTCCGGCGTGCGAATCGTCGATGACGCCTTGCTTGAAGCGATGGATGAACTGGCCGACGTCGCGCCGGCCCACAATCCGCCCTACGTCAAGGCGATGCGAACCCTGAAGTCGGCGTACCCCCGTATCCCGTTGGTCGCCGCCTTCGAAACCGGTTTTCATGACACGATTCCTCGGGCACACCGCTCCTACGCGATTCCCGAAACCTGGGAATTGGAACACGCCGTCAAACGGTGGGGTTTCCATGGAGCGAGCCATCGCTACATCGCCGGACGCATCGCCGAAGTCACGGGTCGCGAGGATCTAAAAGTGATCTCCTGCCACTTAGGGGGGAGCAGTTCCATCTGCGCCATCCAAAATGGCCAAAGTGTCGCCACGACGATGGGCATGAGTCCGCAATCGGGCTTGCCGCAAAACAACCGCGTGGGGGACTTCGATCCTTTCGCCCTGCCCTATCTGATGCGGCGAACCGGCAAATCGTTGACCGATCTCCTCGCGGAACTTGCCGAGGCGGGAGGACTGGCTGGCTATTCGGGAACAAGTGGCGACCTCCGCGACATTGAGGAAGCCGCCGCCAAGGGAGAAGAACGCTCTCAACGCACGCTTGACCTCTATATTGCCGCGATTCGCCAAGCGATCGGAGCCTACATGGCATTGCTCGGCGGTTGCGACGTGCTCGTCTTCACCGGTGGTATTGGAGAGAACAGCACTCTGATCCGATCCCGTTCCTGTGAAAACATGGAATGGGCTGGCTTGGAATTGGATGTGGCCAAGAATGAGGCGGCGCGGGGGGAGAGTCCGATTCATTCCGATTCGAGTCGCGTGGCGATTTGGACGCTTCCCACCAACGAGGAATTGGTCGTCGCGCGTCAAACCGCCAAGGCCGTTCTCGCCAAGAACAAGGGTTGATCCGACCGATTCCCCGAGGCATTCGGTCAAGTTGAACATCCTCTCCTAAGAAGATTCCTGGTTCCCATGTTTATCGCACGAGTAACTGGCTCTTTGATCTCGACGCACAAAGTGGCATCGATGCGGGGCCAAAAGCTGTTGCTCGTCGAACCACTCCGGGTGGTCGAGGATGACCTTTCGGAACTGAAACCGACGGGACGGAGTTTCGTCGTGGTCGATACGGTCGGCGCGGGAACCGGAGCCATCGTGTTCTGCGTGCAAGGCTCCAGCGCGCGATTCACTCCCGAGACACGGGAACTTCCGATTGACGCGGCGATTGTCGGCATCATCGATTCCGTTTCCGCCCACGGCAAAACCGTCTTCGACGCGAATGCTCGGCCCGGCGCTCCCTCTCAAAAGGAAGCCGAGCGATGAGCATTGATGGTACAAGAATCACGCCACACAATGAGCGCCAAATCTCGGCCACGCTCATGACGCTTCGGATAATCGCTGGGGCGCTCATCATGGGGGTGATCACGTTCTCGGTGATCGCGATTTCCCAGGGAAGCGAGAATCCGAACCAAGGTTGGTCGATTTTATTTTGGGTCGCCATCGGCGGGGCGGTCGTGGCGATCATCGCCAGTCAGGTCGCCTCGGCGATCATACCCCGCAGTGCGACCACCCAGGGCATTTCCGTTGAACGAGCACTCGCGATTTATTCTCAACGCACCATCGTCGGCCTCGCCATTCTGGAAGGAGCCGCGCTTTTAACCGTGGTGATATTTTTGATTGAGGGCCAGTGGGTGCTGCTGGCCGCGACCGCTTTTTTGATTTTGCTCATGCTTCTCCGGATCCCCTCGCGCGGCCGACTCATCCAATGGATTGAGGAACGCCAACAACTTGGGCAACTTTCCGGTAACGAACAATAACAACCGGCGGCGCGAATCAACGCGCTCCGGTTCATGAATACCCGATTTTGAAACACGCGGAGGCAAGAATCATGGTGACGACGAACGAGAACGCCATTCGCGAAGTTGTCCGCGAAGTGTTGGCACAATTGGGAAGCAACGGTTCCCGATTGAATGCTGGCCGCAACGGCCATGCCTCCGCGACAGGCGAGTGGGGCATCTTCGACACGGTCGATCAGGCCGCCACCGCCGCGCAAGATGGCTTTCGTCAACTCGCCGACGTCGGCCTGGAAGAACGCCGCCAGATCATCCAAATCGTGAAGACGATCTGCGTCGAACAGGCCGAGGAACTCGGCCGCATGGAAATGGAAGAGACGAAAATTGGCCGACTCGATCATAAGATCGAGAAGCTGAAGATCATCTCCCGCGTTCCCGGCGTCGAAGCCTTGCGAACCGAAGCGGTCAGCGGCGACCATGGCCTCACCATCGAGGAACATGCCCCATTTGGCGTGATCGGCGCCATCACACCCGTCACCCACAGCCTGCCCACACTCGCCGGGAATGTGATCAACATGGTCGCGGCGGGCAACACCGTCGTCTTCAACGCTCATCCCGGCGGAAAAAACGTCGCCATGGAAGGCGTCCGGCGGTTCAACCAAGCGATCCACAAAGCGCTTGGCCTAACGAATCTCATCACGATTATTCGCAATCCGACGATTGAGACCGCCGAGCAGATCTTCCAGCATCGCGGCATCCGCCTGCTGGTCGTCACGGGCGGCCCCGCCGTCGCCCGGGCGGCGCTCAACAGCGGCAAACGCGCGATCGTCGCCGGACCTGGCAACCCGCCGGTCGTCGTCGATGAAACGGCCGACTTGGACAATGCCGCCCGCTGCATCATTCAGGGCGCCGCGTACGACAACAACGTGCTGTGCATCGCTGAAAAGCAGGTGTTCGTGGTCAACAGCGTGTTCGACGCGATGCTCGACGCGATGCGCCGCGCCGGAGCCTTCCAGCTGAACGCCGCGCAGGTTGCCGCGCTGACCTCCAAGGCGATCGTGCAGGTCGGCGACGACAAGCACGACGCGGCTTGCAAGGACTACATCGGCCGCGACGCTGCGGTGTTGGCTGCGGCCGCCGGCGTGCAGATTCCGGACGGCTGCGAACTGCTGTTCGGCGAGACGCCTGAAGAGCACCCGTTCGTGTCGGTCGAGCAGATGATGCCGTTCCTGCCGTTCGTCCGCGCTCGCGATGTCGATCATGCGATTGCGATGGCCAAGCGCTCCGAGCACGGCTACCGTCACACCGCGATCATCCACAGCCGCGACGTCCGCAACATGACCAAGATGGGCCGGATCATGGACGTCACGCTGTTCGTCAAGAACGGACCGTGTATGGCCGCGCTCGGCCTGGGCGGCGAAGGCTACCTGTCGTTCTCGATCGCCGGTCCGACGGGCGAAGGGGTAACCACGCCGTTCACCTTCACCCGCGAACGCCGCTGCAGCATGGTCGACGATCTGAACGTCGTCGGCGGAGCCTCCGGTCTGTAGGCCGCCGGCTGCTGTCAACCCGTTGTTTGTCCCTGTTTGAAGTGTGACCGACCCGTGCAGACCGCGAAGATCCTCGGAACGACCCGCGCCTCGACCAAGCACCGCAGCTTGGACGGTCGGCGGCTGGTGATCGTCCAGCCGACGCTCGCCAACGGGTCGGCGGACGGACCACCACTGATCGCGATCGATACGCTCGGTTCGCAGCCCGGCGACCTGGTGATGATCACCAGCGACTCGCTCCGCGTCCGCGAATTGGTCGGCGACCCGAATACCCCAGCCCGCTGGAGCGTGCTGGGGAATCTCGATCTCCCTGTTCATTCCCCTAAGCGATAGCGACCCGATGAGTTCGTTTCCGGCGGACTGGAATCCCGATGAATTCACCGAGCGGATTGTCCGCGAGGTGATTCGCCGGCTGTTAGCGATGGAAGCCCAGCAAGGGGGCGCCCATCGGCTTGCAGGCGGCAACCGGTCCACCGCACCGGTCGTCAGGCCACCGCATCCGATCCAAGACAAACTGATCACCGCGGCGACGCTCGAGGCGGTGCCCGCGGGGACCAGCGAAGTGCTGATTCCGGCGCGTGCCGTGGTCACGCCGCTGGCCCGCGATGAAGCCAAGGCCCAAGGCCTGCGGCTGACGCGGGTTCAGCCCGACGGCTCGCCCGTGGAGGTGCGGCGATGATCCTGGCCCGGACCGTCGGCACCGTGACGCTGTCGCGCTGCCACGCCTCGCTGATCGGGGCACGGCTGCGGTGCATCGAGCCGCTCACCCGGATCGAAGACTTGGATAAACAACCGCTCGGCGGTGAGACCGTGATCGCTTGGGACTTATGCGGCAGCGTTCCAGGCGACTTGGTGGCGGTTGCGGAAGGGCCCGAAGCCGCGCAGCCGTTTGCCCCCGAAATCAAACCGCTCGATGCGGCGATCGTTGCCATTTTGGATCACGTTCAACTCGACTAAGCGCCCCGCTCTTTCATACACAGCTCCTCATTTCATTATAACCATGCAAAATCTCCATCAGATCAAACAGGACATGTGCGACATCGGCCGTCGCATCTACAACCGTCAATTCGCTGCCGCCAATGACGGCAACATCACGGTGCGGGTCGGCGAGAATGAGGTGTTGTGCACGCCGACGTTGCACTGCAAAGGCTTTCTCAAGCCGGATGACATCGCGCTGGTCGATATGAACGGCAAGCAGATTTCGGGACGCAAGAAGCGGTCCAGCGAAGCGCTGCTGCACCTGGAAATCTACCGCCAGCGCGAAGACATTCGCAGCGTGGTGCACTGCCACCCACCACATGCCACCGCATTTGCGATCGCGCGTGAGCCGATCCCGCAGTGCATCCTGCCGGAAGTCGAAGTGTTCTTAGGCGATGTGCCGATCACCAAGTATGAGACTCCGGGTGGACAGGCCTTTGCGGACACGATCATTCCGTTTGTCAAAAAGACCAACGTGATGATCCTCGCCAACCACGGCACCGTCAGCTACGGCGAAACCGTTGAGCAGGCGTACTGGTGGACGGAGATTCTCGACTCCTATTGCCGGATGTTGATGCTCGCCCGCCAGCTCGGGCATGTCGCTTACCTGTCCGAAGTCAAGTCGCGCGAGCTGCTCGTCCGGAAGGACAAGTGGGGCTATCAGGACCCGCGCAACACCGAAGAGTTCAAGAACTGCGATATCTGCGCGAACGACATCTTCCGTGATTCGTGGGCCGATGCCGGCGTCGAGCGCCGCGCCTTCCCCGCCCCTCCGCCGATCAAGAGCTCGCCGGCCGCCGCCGGTGCCAACGGCAGCGCGGCAGCCAGCGACGCTCCGGCGATCCGCTCCAGCAATGGGCATGCGGCCAACAACGAGGCCGCGGCCCTGAGCGGCTTAGCCGAAGAACAATTGGTCAAGCTGATCACCGATGAAGTCCTGCGGCAGATGGCGGCCAAGGCCTAAGTCTGGCTGTTGCAGTTTGCTTCTCTTTGAATCGCTTGCGATTCAGAAAGTAGAACAATTGTCCTCAATTGTTCATCACGCTGCGCGGGTCGATGTAAGGAACAATTGGGGACAATTGTTCGACATTGGTAGGGGAACAATTGGGGACAATTGTTCGACTTTTTTGGCTTCACTGACCACAGCACCTATTCCCCCCATAACAACAAGAAGTATTTCATGAAGGTTTCGATCATCGGTGGCGGTGGGCTGGTGGGATCGTGCGCCGGCTTCGCCCTGCAATGTGGTGGCGTGGTTCGCGAGATCGCGATGCTCGACGTCAACCAAGAAGCGGCGGTCGGTCACGCGCTGGACCTGCAGCACGGCGGCCCGAGCGTCGCGGATCAGAAGATTGTTGGCGGCGGTTATGAGCACATCGCCGACAGCGACTTCATCTGCATCACCGCCGGACTCCGCCGCAAGCCGGACGAATCACGGTTGGATCTGATCAACCGCAACACCGACCTGTTCATGCAGATCCTCGGCGACGTCAAAGCCGCCGGCCCCAAGTCGTCGGCGATCGTGCTGGTGGTGTCCAACCCGGTGGACATTTTGACGTACGTCGCAGCGATGAAGCTCGGTTTGCCGCAGCGGCAAGTCATCGGCTTGGGGACGCAGCTCGACACGATCCGCTTTCGCAGTCTGATCGCCGCTCAGCTCGATGCTCCGCCGACACAGGTCAATGCGTTGATCCTCGGCGAGCATGGCGACTCGATGGTGCCGATCTGGAGCAGCGCCACGATTGCCGGTGTGCCGCTGGAAAAGTATCCGGGCTGGAGCACCGCTTTGGCTGGCGAACTGTTCACGCGGACTAAGGGGAGCGGCGCTGAAGTGATCAAACGCAAGGGCGGTGCTGGCTTCGCGGTCGGGATCGCCATCCGCGACGTGATCGAAGCGATCGCGTTGGATCGCCGCTGCCTGTTGCCGGTCAGTACGGTACAAAATGGTTGCTACGGCATTCGCGATGTCGCCCTGTCGGTACCGACGCTGGTCGGTCGCCAAGGCGTGCTGGAGCAGCTGCAGATCGACTACTGGCCGAAGGAGATTCAGGGGCTGCGGGCCAGCGGCGCAGCGCTCCGCAAGACGCTGGACGTCGTGCTGCAGCGCGTCGGCTGATTGGCAACATCAGCCAATGAGCTGGCCTGGGATTCACAACCGACGGACAGGCGATGACCGAACAGGCGGATTCCAGCGAGCCACAGGTCGCCGATGACATCCACCTTCGCCGCCACAAGCGGCGGCGAAGAAAATTCCATCGCCCGGCGCCGGCCTCGATTCCGGGCAGCTTTTCGATCGCCCCCGACGCACCCACGCCCGTCATTGGGCTGACGCACTACGGGCCCGAGCACTGCGAAGAACAGCGGATCGATCGGCCGGAGGAGATCCGGCCGTTTCTGCAAGCCGGCGATGTCACCTGGGTCAACATCGATGGACTCGGCGACAAAGCGACGCTCAAGACGATCGGCGAGCTGTTCGACCTGCACTTGCTGACACTGGCCGATATTGTCAACGTGCATCAGCGTCCCAAAGTCGAGGTGTACGACAACTACCTCTACTTTGTCACGCGGATGCGGTCGCCAGGCCACCCGCTGGAGTCCGAGCAGGTGAGCATCGTGCTCGGGGAAAACTGGGTGCTGAGCGTGCAGGAGCACGTCGGCGACTGCTTCGACTCGGTGCGGACTCGTATTCGCGTTGGTAAAGGCCGGGCTCGTCGCTATGGCGCCGATTATCTCGCCTACCTGTTGGTCGACGCGGTGGTCGACCAGTACTTTCCTACGGTTGACCAACTCAGCGACCAGATCGACCTGCTCGAGGACGACGTGTTGTTTCGTCCGAGTTCGGATGTGATCACGCGGGTCCACGATGTCCGCCGTGAGTTGCTCGGGATTCGCCGCGCGATTTGGCCCCAGCGCGATGCGATCAATCTGCTGTTGCGCGACGAGTTGCCGCAAATCCGCGCCGAGACACGGATCTATTTCCGCGATGTCTACGATCACTGCGTGCAGTTGATCGACATGCTGGAGACTTATCGTGAATTGGCGCAAGGCCTGATGGATGTCTATCTGTCGGTGATGTCCAACCGCATGAATGAGATCATGAAGGTGTTGACGATCATCGCCACGATCTTCATTCCGTTGACGTTTGTGGCCGGCATTTATGGGATGAACTTCAATCCCACGGCCTCACCCTGGAACATGCCGGAGCTCAATTGGTATTTCGGTTACCCGCTGGCGCTGCTGCTGATGGTGGCGATCGCGGCGGGCATGCTGATCTACTTTGTCAAACAGGGCTGGCTGCTCAATCGCCGCCAGCGCTGACGATCGCCTTTGCGGGCTGCCACGTCGTCCTAACAGTAGAACAATTGTCCCCAATTGTTTCCGCTTAGGGATGCAGGCGCACTGCTGAATAATTGGGGACAATGGCTCTACACTTTTGGTTTCCGAAGATGAGCAACCCGCATCGAGCGATTCGCGATGTGCTGCGGCGGCTGGGGCTGCAGGCCGATCCGCAGCAGGTGATCGAGGCGCTGCAGCCGTATGGCGTTGACGTGAGCACGCGGTTGGTGACCAGCGTACAGGCCGAAATGCAGCGTGAGACGGCCCGGGCCGAGCGTGAGCAGGCCAAGCGACCGCCGGTGGACAAAAGCCGCCGGCGCCCCCAGCAGCGGAAGATTCCCGGTCGTTGAGGCGGGGGCGGCGCGGTTTCGTGGGGCGAGCGCCCCATCGCGGTGGCTTGTCGCGAGCGGCTGGGGTGTCTACCAATAGCTCATGCCAGTCATTCCTTCACGTATCCGTTTCGACCGTTACCGCGAAACCGTTCGGGCGAGAAACCGCGCTTCTAAGGCTCCAGCGAGTTCGCGTGGAGGGGACCACGGCGGCGCGTTGCGCGCTGACGGCGAGGAGGCTCAAGCCCGCAAGCTCGGCCACCGCCAGCGTAATTTCTTTGAACTGCTGGTCGCCTTTTGGGGCCTGCTCGGTTCGCAGCGGCGGAGCGTCGTCGCGGCCCTGAGCGTGCTGACGGTCGCCATTTTTCTGAAGTTGATTCCGCCTTACGGCACCAAGCTGGCGATCGATTCGGTGCTGACCGACCCGCCGCGGCCGCTGCCGGGGCTGCTGCAGCGTTGGTTGCCGAGCGACTGGGCCGCCGCATCGCCGATGACCTTGCTGGTGGCGATCGCCGCGATGGTGGTCGTGGTGACGATTCTCGCCACGGCGATTGGGCTGCTGTCGCGCTGGACCGCGACGCGGTCGGTCAACCGCGCCCAGGTGACGATTCGCCGCCACGTTTACGATCACGCGATCCAGTTGCCGCTGCAACAGGTGCAGGAGATGAAATCCGGCGGCATCTCGAGCCTGATCCGCGAGGATGCGGGCGGGGTTGCCGAGTTGATCTTCAGCATGCTGTACAACCCGTGGCGGGCGATCGTGCAGTTCGTTGGCAGTTTGATCATCTTGATGCTGGTCGACTGGAAGCTGATGCTCGGCGGCTTGTTGCTGCTGCCGGTCGTGTGGGTCACCCATCGCACCTGGATCAGCCGCATCCGGCCACTGTTTCGCGACATCCGTAAGCAGCGGCAGGGGATCGACGCGACGGCCACCGAGACGTTTGGCGGGATTCGCGTGGTCCGCACGTTCGCCCGCCGCCGCAGCGAATCGGCGCGGTTCGTCCGCGAGGGCGATTTCCTCGTCCGCCAGCAGCTGTACACCTGGTGGTGGACGCGGGTGATCGAATTGATTTGGGAAGTCGCCATCCCGCTGGCATCGACCGGACTGCTGCTCTACGGCGGCTACCAAATCATCCAGGCCGAGTTGACGCTCGGCGAGCTGATGATGTTTTTGGTCTACCTGACGATGTTGCTCGACCCGCTGGCGACGCTGGCCGGCAGCGCGGTGACGTTTCAGAATAACCTGGCGGCGCTCGATCGCGTGCTCGATGTGCTCGACCAGGAAGGCGAGTTTCCGGTCCGCAGCGACGCCATCGTGCTGCAACGCGAAACCACCCGCGGCGCGGTCTCGCTCCGCGGCGTCAGCTTCGCCTATCCCAACACCGAGACGAGCGTGTTGCAGGGGATCGATCTGGAGGTGCAGCCCGGAGAGACGGTCGCGCTGGTGGGCCGCAGCGGAGCCGGCAAAACGACGCTGACCAATCTGATTGCGCGGTTCTACGATCCGACCGAAGGGAGCATTTTGGTCGACGGTCACGACCTCCGCGATGTCGAACCGCAGAGTTACCGCCGGCTGCTGGGGATCGTGGAACAGGACGTGTTCTTGTTCGATGGGACGATCGCCGAGAACATCGCCTATGCCCGCAAGCATGCCAGCGAAGAGGAACTGATCGCCGCAGCGCGTGCGGCGGCGGCCCACGATTTCATCAGCGCTTTGCCGGCTGGTTACGAAACCTGGATCGGCGAACGCGGGTTTAAACTTTCCGGCGGCCAGCGGCAGCGGATCGCGATCGCGCGTGCGATCCTGGCGGATCCCAAAATCCTGATCCTCGATGAAGCGACCAGCAACCTCGACAGCGAGAGCGAACGGCTGATTCAGCAGAGCCTCAGCAAATTGCTCCGCGGACGCACCGCGTTTGTGATCGCTCACCGGTTGAGCACGATCCGCGGGGCGGACAAGATCGTGGTGATCGAAGGCGGCCGAATCGTGCAGGTCGGCACGCATGAAACGTTATTGGAACAGCCCGGTCGGTACCGCGAGATGATCTTGTTACAAACCGCCCCCGAACTGGTCGCCGCGAAGTAGCCGCATCGTTTACACTGCTGGCCAAGAGGTCCGCCGTGTGTGGTCGCCGGTGTTCCAGCGCGTCCGCGCCGCACCATGAACTCCTGACCGCTTCACCACCGTCCCAGTTGCCCCAGTCGATCCGATGATGATGAATCGCTTAACGTTTTGCTTGCTCGCGTTGGCATCTGCCCCGTTCTGTCTTGCCGGCGAAGCCGATTGGCCGCAGTGGCGCGGACCCAACCGCGACGGCCATGCTGCGCCGCAGCAGCTGTTGCAGGAGTGGCCGGCGGGCGGGCCGAAGATCAAATGGGAGTTTGGCGGGGCCGGCATCGGCTACTCGGCGTTCTCGATCCGCGATCAGCGGCTGTATACGATGGGCACCCGCGATGACGGCTGTTATACGCTGTGTATCGACGCGACCGCTGGAAAACTGATTTGGGAATCGCGGATCAGCCGCGCAACGACGAGCGAAGACTACGCTCACGGCTGGGGCGGCGGCCCGCGCAGCACGCCGACCCTCGACGGTGACTTTGTCTATGCGCTCAGCGATGCGGGCGTGTTGGCGTGCCTGACGGCGGACGAAGGAAAGCTCGTGTGGTCGGTCGATTTCGTGGCCGACTTCGAGGCGGCCATCCCGAAGTGGGGCTTTAGTGAGTCGGTGTTGATCGACGGCGACCGCGTCATCGCCACGCCGGGGGGAACGAGTTTCCTGGTCGGTTTTGATAAGAAATCGGGCGAGGTCGTCTGGCGAAGCCGAGGTCTCGACGACTCGGCCCAGTACGTTTCACCGCTGCGCCACACCGTCGGGAACGTCTCTTTCTATGTCACGGCCAGCAAGTCGGGCCTGTCCGCCTTCGACACCGAAAACGGCAAATTGCTGTTCCAAAACGGTGCGACCGGCAACGATGTCGCCGTGATCCCCACTCCGATCGTGCGGCAGAACCTGCTCTATCACACCAGTGACTACGGCGCCGGCAATGTGCTGTTGCGATTGACCGCTGGAGATAATCGCTCGCTGCAAGCCGAAGCGCTGTACCACCTCAGCACCAAGTCGATGCAGAACCACCATGGCGGCGTGGTGCTGGTCGACGGCGTGATCTATGGCTCGAGCAAGAGCAGCGGTGGGGTGTGGATGGCGCAGGATCTGCAAACCGGCGAGACGCTGTGGGAAGAGCGGATGCGACCCAATCGCAGCGGCTCGATCGCCTACGCCGACGGCCGGCTGTACTGCTACAACGATGAGGATGCGACGTTGCTGTTGGTCGAACCGAGTCGCGAGCAATTCAAACAGGTCGGTGAGTTGAAGTTGCCCGAAACGACCCAGATCGACCGCGGCAGCGGCGCGATTTGGGCTCACCCCGTGATCGCCGACGGGACGCTCTACCTCCGCGATCAAGACCTGATCTTCGCTTTTGACATCGCCCGCTAGGCGGAGCTTGGGCGGTGTTCTGACCGGCGCGCGGTGCGCTGATGAAACGCAGCACCGCGGTGGAGGCGTTCCACCGGTCCGCTGCCCTGCTCGCCGACGCCGGATTTTTTGCTGCCCTGCCACGGTTCAGGGCAGCGACGAGCGGGCTGCCTAAAGCATGGGCAATCCGCTGACGGGTTGGGCGGTTGATAACGTCCGCCGTGGCCAACTCGCGCGCCAATCGGCGAAGTTCCAAGGGAAGCCATCATTCCCGCAAGCGGGCTCTCTAGACCGCCGCTGGTCGCGTTAAAGCAATCGTGCGCTGACCGACGGCTTCTCCGCCGGCCTCTGGTCCGACCTTTGCGTTCTCGCCCGCTGTCGCTACAGGGCTCGCCGGAAGCTGTCCGCCGCCGCCCCCACGCGACCTTTGAGGTTCCCTCCGACCGCTCCGAAAGGATTGCACTGGCAAATGCTCACGTTAGTTCAGGGTCATCGCTGGCGTTTCCTGCTCACTCCCATGATGGGTGTACCTTATCGGGAGATTCTGTTCGCTGCGCTGTTGCTGTTTATCGCGGCGGTTTCGGTACACGATGCGGTGCTGGTGGTGCTGCTCGAAGATCTGATTCAAGAGTTCGAACGCAACCCGCTCGGCTGCTGGTTGATCGAGATCGCTCAGGGCAGCGTGTGGCTGTTTGTATTCGTAAAGCTGATGGGGACATCGTTGGTCGGCGCGGCTCAGGTGATGATTTATCAGTGGCGGCCGCATCTGGCCTTGGCCAGCACAATCGCTTTGGCAGGGTTTCAACTGGGATTGCTGTTGTACCTGTCCGTGGGCTGAGCGCAGGGAATGTCAACAATGGATGAAGGGACTTCTGGGCCGCCGCTGCGGGGGCTGGTCCGCCAGGCGTTGCGGTTCCTGGGGCTGACCTGCGTGATGGGGTGCGGCATCGCCATCTTGCTGGCGGTGGAAGCGGCGGTGCTGTGGCGTTTGGGGATCGACTACATTCCTCGAACGGCAGTCGCTACCGCTGGGGTAGCGGGGTTTGCGATCGATGATTCCGGTCGCTGGGCGGTGTCACGAATTGTCTACCAGCGGCAGTCGCGCGACGAAAGCCTGCAGAACGAAATTGTGTTGCACGACATGCGCTGTCCGGAGCGTCCGATTCGGCTGGGCGAAGTGGTCTATCCACGGCACCTGGTGTTCTCGGCGCAGAGCGACCGGTTTGCTGTCGGTTGCTATGACGGCCGCATTCTCACCGGACGTGCTCGGACCGGTGAGCGATCGCTCCGGCAACTCGCCAAGCTCCCGCGTGGTCCCAGCTACCAATTGGCCTGTTCGCGCGATGGGCAGCTGTTAGCAGCGGCGGATGGGCACGGCAATTACCTCTGGCGGATGCCGGATGGCGATTTGCTGCGGCGGCTGCCGCACACCAGCGGCGAGATGAAGCTGCTCCTGTTTGCCGATGATGGGCAACGTTTGTTGTCGATCGGCAGCGAGGGCCACGTTTGCCTCTGGGAAGTGTCCGGCGACCGGTTGTTGCATTCGCATCAGTTAAATCTGAGGCTCAAACAGGCGCAGTGGTTGGTGGACGGCCGTGAAGTGCTGTTGGTGTTGGCTGGCAACGAGGCTCACCAGCGGGTTTTGGACCTGCAGACCGGTGAATTGCGGGAACTGGAATCGAGGCTCACCCGCTACTTTGATGGCCCGCTGGCGGTCTCGCGCGATGGTGCCACCCTCGCCACCGTGCGTTACCTGAGCCCCAACGGCTACTGTCTCGAACTTTGGGAGGCCCGTACGGGGCGGCGGCTCCGGGAAGTCGGAGGCGGCGAAGGCAGCGTCAATGGTTTGCTGTTCACCGCCGACGGCACCCTGTACTCGTGGGATTCCAGAGGTAGGTTGACTGGCTGGCACCCGGACGAGCAACGGCCGGTGTGGCGTTTTTGTGCGCTGCAGTGGGCGAGGAACGAACCGGCCCTGCAGCTTTCACGACTGGAGCGAGAGGCTGGGCAAACTGGCGGATCTTCGGCAGTTGCCGCAGGCGTGCACCAAGCCGAAAGGTTTGGCCTTTCCGAAAAATCTGAGTTCAACGCAGGGTCGGATGCGTTTGAGCGAATGGACCTACAGCCCTCGGTGCTGGCCGACAGGCGGCAAGCTCGCCGAGACCGGTAACCTTTGACAGTTTCGGCCTGCTCGGATAGGCTGTGAACGCTATGTACCCACCTGGAGGCCACTGGCTGGTACTCCTACCCCTGCCTGCCCCCCATTACCCACCACGTTTGGAAGCGGTCGTAGACTGATGAAGCGGTTGACGCTGCGGCCAAACCTTGGCCTTGCGGCCAATTGAAAGAGGTCGGCCCGCCAGGGCTCGGCATCTCCAAGAGTGCCCATTATCAGGTCAATGCAGGTGACGTTGATCGAGTTCGTTCTACGGGAGTCTGGATGATGACGCGTTGTTACGGGAATCGGTTGAGCCGTCGCGGTTTCTTGGCGGCAGGTTCATTTGGCGGGTTAGGGATCTCGCTGGCCGAGCTGATGATGTTGCAGCAGGTCCAGGCGCAGCAAAAGAATTACGAACACCTGGAGGCCAAGGCCAAAAGCGTGATCCACGTCTTCTTGCCCGGCGGCATCGCGCATCAAGAGACGTTT